>Ga0209515_10004117_pt1 | contig 19953 bp, 17 predicted proteins | sample Subgroupgradi54m_FD_187454 | JGI IMG/M metagenome (GOLD analysis project Ga0209515, IMG submission 187454) | Subsurface groundwater microbial communities from S. Glens Falls, New York, USA - GMW60B uncontaminated upgradient, 5.4 m (SPAdes)... ...
CTTCCTCCACGGCGGGGACATCGCCATCGAACTCAAGCCCCAGGACACCACCCGCATCCTGATCCCGGCGTCCGTGGTCTACCGCGAAGTCATGGCCGTGGCCGGCCCCGCCGCGCAAGGCCTCATCCTCAACCACAAATCCATCCCCATCCGCATCGACGCGGTCATCTCAGGCAAGCCGACCGTGTACAACCAGGTGGAGGAAGGCGCCCTGTTCTCCTTCTCCCTGAAGGTAAGCCGAAAGGAGGACGTCCCCATCCCCGAGGACACCGTGGACAAGGCGAAGCGCGCGGTGCGCAGCGCGCTCAAGAAGATCTTTTAATCCAAGGAGAGGCGCCCGGCGGTCTACGTGACCGCCGGGCCCGCGTCCCAACCAACCCGCATGGGGTTGTCTGCCCTTCCGTACTTCCGCCTCCGCAGGTCCGCTATCGGGTGGTTCGCGGCGCCTTCATCATTTCGGTCCCATGGGCTTTCTTCGTCCGGGAACCGACCTTACGTCCATCCGCGAGAAAAGCCTCGGCTCCCATTGCCGGCCGCGCCGGTGAAAGGGCTGAAGCGGCGTTCCGGGGCCCGATCGCCGTCGGCGAAACGTAGGTCAACTTGCCGATGATATCGTCGAGCGAAATCGTCTGCACGTAGTACCGGCGGAAAACCAGGGGACCATAGCTCCACTTCTGGTCCGCCGGGGCGGGCATGGTGAGCAACTGATCGGGATTCGCGGCGCTCCGGACCTGGTAGGCATTGAAGAAAATCCCATTGCACATCCTGAGCCGGGAAATGGCATCGGGGGTTTCCAGGGACTCCGGCGCCGGTTTCTTGCTGAACTCCACCATGAAGACCATCCAGGTGGAATCCTTGGTCTTGTCCCAAACCGAGCTGCAGAAGTCGCCGCCGTTGACGATTTTCTGGCTGCACGGATAGGGGCTTATTTGATCCGCCCGGGCCGGGGTTGCGGTGAAGGACGCGGCCGAGAGGACGAGGTCGAGAGCGAGGCCGTGAAGGATCCAAGAGGGTTTGATGCGCATTGGGAGACTCCTTGCGGATGATTCCCGGATCGACGCGCGCTTCCGGCGCATTCCGGCTGGAACGCGACGGACCACGGCCGGCCGGCGGGAAAACATGCTTGGTTTTGGTTGGAAATCGACACCAATCGCCGCGCAAGTCCGGCGCGTCGAAAGAACACCCTGCCGCGTTCGGCAAACGGGTGCGGAGTATCCCCCTCCGGATGTGAAGTTACCGCGCGTTGTCCGAATGCGTGGTGCATTTCGCGCCGCGTCCGGAAAATGGGAATGCATTTTCGATGCCGCCCGCGCGCGACCCGATCAATCCCGGGCTCCGGGCGTAATCTCCGCTACGCAGGTAACGCGCGTGTTAAGGTATTACGGATGCGTCGGCGGCCGTAACCGGTCCGGACAACGACGGGTATTTGGCCAAACCCCGCGGCAATCAATGGCCTACCTGGTGGTCGGTTGGATGGGGTTATTTTGGTAAAACCCTGAATTTTGCCGGTTTTCGCTCAGTTGATCTCGCTTTACCTCTTGCACACCTATCGTTAAAGCGTTAAATTATTAAAGTGATTCAAAGTTTTGGGGATAAGCTTACCGAGGATCTCTATCATGGCGAATCGACCTCGAAGACCCGCAAGTTTCCACCGGATTTGAAGTCGCTGGCTATGAGAAAATTGGATATGATCAACGCCGCCCATGCCTCCCAGGATTTGCGGGTGCCGCCCGGAAATCCGCTGGAAATGTTGAAAGGCGATTTGGCGGGATATTTCAGCATCCGGATCAATGATCAATTCCGGATCGTTTTCAAATTCAAGGACGGCCAGGCCACGCAAGTGCGGATCGCCGATTATCATTAGAAAGGATTGAAACCATGATTCCCCGAAATCGCGCCCCCACGCATCCTGGAGAAATCCTCCTGCACGAATTCCTCGGTCCCAAGGAACTGAGCCAAGTTTCGCTTTCGGATAAGCTCGGCATTCCCATCCAGAGAATCAATACCCTTATCAATGGAAAACGGGGCGTGACGGCGGAAACGGCGATTCTCTTGAGCCGGGAACTCGGCACAACTCCCGAGTTCTGGATGAATCTCCAGACTTCCTGGGATTTATATCATGCCCAACATCGGCTGAAAGCGGCCTGAATAAGGTTTGCCGCCCGTTGGTGGTTGAGACCAGTCCAATCGGCCGCGACCAGGATGATGCTGAGGGCCCCGCAAGGAGCCCTCTTTTCATTTGTAGAGTTTCGCGCGCAGCTTCTGCACGTCCTCGTTCGCCAGGTATTCGTCGTAGGTCATGGTCCTGTCGATGTGCCTCTTGGGGGTAATCTCGATGATACGGGTGGCGATGGTCTGCACGAACTGGTGATCCTGGGAGGTGAACAGCACCGTGCCCGTGAACTCTTTGAGCCCGTTGTTGAGCGAGGTGATGGCTTCGAGATCCAGATGGTTGGTGGGCTCGTCCAGCAGCACCACGTTCGCCTGCAAAAGCATCATGCGCGCCAGCATGCAGCGCACCTTCTCGCCGCCGGAAAGGACCCGCGCGCTCTTCTGGGATTCCTCGCCGGAGAAAAGCATCTTGCCGAGCCAGCCGCGGATGAACTGATCGTCCTTCTCCTTTTCCTTGGAGTACTGGCGCAGCCAATCCACCAGGTTCATATCGGTGTCGAAATAGGCGGCGTTGTCCTTGGGGAAGAAGGAGCGCGTCGTGGAACCGCCCCAACGGAAGACTCCGGCGTCCTGCTTGGCCTCGTCCATGAGGATGCGGAACAGGGTGGAAGCGGACATATCGTCGCGGCCCACGAAGGCGATCTTGTCCCCGGCCCGCACGTTAAGCTCGAAACCCTTGAACATGGGCTTGCCTTCGATGGCTTTGCCCAGGCCCTCGATTTCGAGGATGATCTTTCCCGCTTCCTTCTCGGACTTGAAGACGATGAACGGATACTGGCGCGTGGAGGGCTTGATATCGTCCAACGTGATCTTGTCCATCAGCTTCCGGCGCGAGGTGGCCTGCTTGGACTTGGAGGCGTTGGCGGAGAAGCGCGCGATGAAGGTCTGCAACTCCTTGATCTTGTCTTCCTTCTTCTTGTTCTGATCCCGCTTCTGGAGCAGCGCCAGCTGGCTGGATTCGTACCAGAAGGAATAGTTGCCCGTGTAGGTCGAGATCTTCTGGTAGTCGATGTCGCACACGTGGGTACACACCTTGTCCAGGAAATGGCGATCATGGCTCACCACGATCACCGTGTTCTGGAAGCCGTAGAGGAACTCCTCCAGGAAGGCGACCGAATCCAGATCCAGGTTGTTGGTCGGCTCATCGAGGAGCAGGATGCCGGGATTTCCGTACAGGGCCTGGCACAGGAGCACGCGCACCTTCTCGCCGCCGGACAACTCCTTCATCAAGAGGGCGTGCTTCTCTTCGCGCACGCCCAGGCCGCTGAGCATGGTCGCGGCGTCGGATTCCGCGTTCCACCCGTTCATGTCCGCGAATTCGCCTTCCAGCTCGGAGGCCCGCACGCCGTCCGCCTCGGAAAAATCCGGCTTGGCGTACAGGGCGTCCTTCTCACGGATCACGTCGAACAGGGCCTTGTGGCCCATGATCACCGTTTGCAGGACGGGGACATCGTCGAACTCGAACTGGTTCTGCTTGAGCACGCCCAAGCGGATGCCGGGTTCGATGTTGACGCTGCCGGAGTCGGGTTCGATTTCCCCCGAGAGGATTTTCAGGAAGGTGGACTTGCCCGCCCCATTGGCGCCGATGATGCCGTAGCAGTTGCCGGGCGTGAACTTGATGTCCACTTCCTTGAAGAGGGGGCGTTTGCCGTAGGCGAGGGAGACTTGATTGACGCTGATCATAAGTAGGCCTTGCTGCTCCGAAGGGTGCGGGTTTTCCGGATCGAACCTGGAAAATCACGTCGCGGGCGGCTTGACCGCCATCCGCTGCAAACCCCGGGAAATCCTATACTGGGTGGAAGCCAGCAAAATAGCAAACCCGTTGAGCGGTTCCCAGGTAAGCAAACCCGATGGGGGGTTCCCAGGGACGACCGGACCGGTCCGGCTGGGCCAAGGCGCAAAGCGGGCCAATACGGCCCCTGTCCCGCTCCCCTTGCCGTCCCGATCGCCCGAAATGCCTGCGAGTGAATATCTTTTCATCGCCAATATCACTCCGGGAAAGCGGACACTTTCCCGAACCGGTTCGAGAGCGCCGGAGAATGGAGAACATTGAACTCAAAATCCCTCATCCTCTCGGCGACCCTGGCGAGCGGCGCCCTGGCCAGCAACCTCAACACCGGTGGATTGTCCGGCGTGGACAACACGTATTCCGCCTACAGCATCGGCCAGGGCAGTTATGAGCTCGGCCTTTCCATCAATGGCCTATACGGCGAAAAAGCCCTGGCGGAAACCCTCGCGGGCGGCAAGTTGGATGAAAAGGACGTGCTGCTTTTCGGGCAGGATGCTTTTGTGGCCCTGGGCGTGACCAATTGGATGGACCTGGCCCTCGATCTCCCCTTCTATGAGGACAAGATCGACGGCTTCGAGGAGCATGCGGCCGGACTCGGGGATCTTTCCGCCTCCTTGAAGCTCATGCATCCCGGGATGAAGCCGGATGCCTTGATCCGTCTCGCGTATATCATGCGCGCCAGCTTTCCCACCGGGGATCCCGCGCGCGGCTACTACCAGCGCGATCCCCAAAACTCCCACGTCAGCCTGGTGAACAATGAAGGAGCGTTCACCTCCGGCGGATACAGCCTTAACCCCATGCTGGCCTGGACCTTCGACCTCACCCGCCTCAAGGCGCCGGCCCCTTGGCTCGTGCACGTCAATTTCGGAATGGACGCCTTGTTCTACACCGAAAACAAGAACATCCCCGAAGAGAACACCGCCATGAAAGGCGCGCTCGCCGTGGAATGGATGGCCGAAACGGATTGCAGCGTGTTCCTGGAAATGTACGGCAAGTCCCGGCTCATCAACATCACTTCCGGGCCTTTCCTGGAAATCTTCGCCAAAGATCAGATCGACCTCGCCTTGGGCACCCGTAAGGTCTTTGCTTCCGGCTGGTCCGCCGCGTTCGCTGTGAACGGTAGCCTGTCCACCCAGGAGAACCATACCCGATGGTCCACCAACCACGAAGGCGACGGCGTCCGCAACTACATCGTTCAACCCACCCCCGTCGTAGGCGCCACCCTCACCATCGGCTTCGGCCAGACCGGCCGCAACGCGGATCCGGACTTCGACGGCAATCCCAACAGCACGGACAAGTGCCCGAACGCCGCCGAGGATTACGACGGCTATGAGGATGAAGACGGTTGCCCGGATCCCATCCACGTCGTCACCGCGCCGGTGCAGATCCGCGACACCGTGGTCATCACCCAGCTGGACACCATCGTCAAGAACGACACCATCCGCGTTCCCACGGCCGATACTCTCAAGTACCAGGCCAGCCAGGATCCGAACGCGATTTTCGGATTCGGCAAGACCACCTTCCCGGCCATCCAGTTCAAGAGCGGATCGGACGAGCTGAACCGCTCCTCCTTCAAAACCCTGAACGACATCGGCCAGTCGATGCGGAACTTCCCGGCGGTGGGCCTGCAGGTGCAGGGATTCACCGACAACACCGGCAGCGCCGAGACCAATAAAACCCTGTCGAGCAAACGCGCCCAGGCGGTGGTGAATTACCTGGTCAATCAGGGCATCACCCCGGATCGCCTGCAGCCGGTGGGCATGGGCCCGGAGAACCCGGTCAGCAGCAACAACACCGCGGGCGGCCGCCTCCTGAACCGCCGCGTGGAATTCAAGCGCATCAAATGACCACGCGCTCATGAAATGGAAGGGCGGGCCCGGGTGGGTCCGCCCTTTTTTTTCCGGTATTTTCGCGTAGCGGTTACCTCAGCTAAAAACCCATCCCGTGGACCTGGGCTCAATCCGGTTGCGGCCGTTCCCCCCATCGCACTTCGCTCAACTGGATTTGCGGTCCGCAATCATCCATGCAACCCCGAAGCAGACGTCCGCAGGTTTTCAGGATGAAGTCCCCGTCCATTTCGAACACGGTCTCGGATACCGCCGGATCGCTTTTAAGATACTCCCCGCATTCGCGATAGAGCGAATCCAAGGTGATCGGAAGCGAGCCGAAAACCCCCGCTCCCAGGCCGGTTCCGGTTTCCGTAAACCGGATCACAGGCGGCAATGGATCCGAGTCGCTGTTGGGCTGGTACACCACATCCCGACGCACCACCTTTCCCTGCTTGACTTCGATCCAGGTGGAATCCCAAAACGGACTCCAACTCCGGAAATAGGTCGTATAGCGATAACTGTTTCCCGACTTTTCCCGCAGCAGACCCAAGGCCTTACGACTTGAGTCTAATCGGTCCGCATTCGACAAGCCCGACAGATCGGTCTTGAACGGATTCTGCAGATGCAGGGGCGGCGGATTGCCGCCGCCGGTGGAGGCGTTTGGAGAAAGGCAACCCGATAGCAGGGCTCCGGAAAGAACTCCGAACAGAATCGGCTTAGCCAGGAAATGAGCGGACATGGGAAACCTCCTTGGGATTTTCGGAACTATCGGGCTTTCCGAATATATCCCGGCAGGGGCCACCGGACCTTTCCGGACCCGTTAAACCGCTCCATAAATGAGAGCAACGCCCGCCGAGAGCGCTTCCGCTTCCTATACGCGACCAATCCCTGACATGGCGCCCAGCGCCTTATGCCCAAAACCCTTTCTCTCCCTATGGCTCTATAGGCTCTATCTATGGCTCGGCATTTGCATGCTCGCGGAACCACCGGCAGCCCTTGCGGAAACGACCTAAGGGCCCACCCGCACCGTCGAAAAGACCCGCGACGACGGCTCCCGCGCCTCCGCGCCCGCAACGGACGGAGACCGGAACTGCAAGGCCGGGTCGGAGCCCGGCGACCACGGCAGCCACAGCGATAAAAGAGATCGTGACGAGGATCGCGAATCCGATCATGAGAAGAACGGGTCCGACGAGGGCCTCGGCCTATCCGTCTTCCCCAGGCTGGGCAAGGTGTCCTCTTGTTTCGATCTGGATCTCCACCTCAAGTCGTTCAGCGGCGTGGTGGCCATGGCGTTCGTGGTCCCTTTCTGGTTCGGGGTCTGCGCCGCGGGCAGGGCCTTTACATCAGCCATGCTGGCTGTGGGCGTCGGAGCCGTCTGGTCTCGGGAAACCGTGGAGTTCCTGCGGAGCGACTTCACGGAGGACTTGATGCCCACGTCCGGAAACCCGAGACGAATGGACGCCGGACGCCTCCCTGGCCATCGGAAGCTACCTGGGGGGTTCGGGAGGCCGGCCCCTGTGGCGTTTTGAAATCCGCTACCGCGCGTCCATCCACGTGCCCTCGCACCCGAGCTCCCTGCCCGCGGACAACGGCCTGACCAGCCAGGGCCTGGCCTGGGATTGGGCATGGCTATGGTAAGTGTGAATAAGCGCGCTGGGGAGTAACCACCCATGGAGAACGCCAAGGAGGCCGGCCCAGCGTATTCCCATGCTGGGAAGCCCCTCCGGATTTAGATTAGGAGCAGCGGGGGCGGACTTCCCTCCAAGATGAAATCATCCTTTTGGGGCGCGCCGCCGGACCGGATTCCGGAGGCGTCCAAGGAGCGGGCATGGCGGACGGATACCGGACGGAGACGGACAGCATGGGACAGGTCCAGGTGCCGGAGGGCGCGCTATGGGGGGCGCAGACCCAGCGCGCGCTCGACAACTTCCAGATCAGCGGCATCCGCTTCCCCCGCGACTTCATCGGCGCCCTGGGTATGATCAAGTACCTGGCCTGCCAGGTGAACCGCGATCTGGGCGGTATCGACTCCGCCATGGCCGCGGCCATCTCCCAGGCCTCCATGGAAGTGACGGAAGGGCAATGGGACGATCAGTTCCCGCTCGACATCTTCCAGACCGGATCGGGAACCTCCACCAACATGAACGCGAACGAGGTGATCGCCCATCGCGCCACCGAAATCCTCGGGGCCCACGCCGCGCGCAAGGTGCATCCGAACGATCACGTGAACATGTCCCAGAGCAGCAACGACGTCATCCCCTCCTGCATCCACATCGCCGCCTTGGTGTCCCTGGAAAAGGATCTGCTGCCCGCCCTCAACCGTCTGCGCGCCGCCCTGGATGAAAAGGCGGGCGCCTTCAAGGACGTGCTCAAGCTGGGCCGCACCCATCTCCAGGACGCCACGCCCATGACCTTGGGCCAGGAGTTCTCCGGCTACGCCGCCATGGTGGCCCACGGCATCGGCCGTCTCGGCAACGTGCGTTGGCACCTGGGCGAACTGGCCCTGGGCGGAACCGCCGTGGGCACGGGCCTCAACGCCGCGCCCGATTTCGCCCGCAAGGTCATCGAACGCCTGAACGATCTTTCCGGCCTGGAATTCCGGGAGGCCGAGAACCATTTCGAGGCGCAGGGTTCGCGCGACGCCGTAGTCGAGACCAGCAGCGCCCTCAAGACCGTGGCCGTTTCCCTCATCAAGATCGCCAACGACATCCGCTGGCTGGGTTCCGGACCCCGCGCCGGCTTCGGCGAGATCAAAATCCCGGCCTTGCAGCCGGGGTCTTCCATCATGCCCGGCAAGGTCAACCCCGTGATGGCGGAAGCCCTGCTCCAGGCCTGCGTGCAGGTGATCGGCAACGACGCCGCCATCACCTTCGCCGGGGCCTCGGGCAACTTCGAGCTCAACGTGATGATGCCGCTGATGGCCCACGGCCTGCTGCAATCCCTGCAGTTGCTGACCAACGCGGTGACGGCCTTCGAGGAGAAATGCGTGCGGGGACTGGAGGCGGACGCCGCGCGCTGCCGCGCCGCCATCGACGGGAGCCTGGCCATGGCCACGGCCCTGGTTCCCAGGCTGGGCTACGACAAGGCGGCGGCCCTGGCCAAGGAGGCCTTGGCCGCGGGAAAGACCGTGCGCCAGATGGCGCAGGAAAAGGGCGTGCTCAAGGCGGACGAACTGGATGCCCTGCTCGATCCCGCCCGGCAGATCCGCAACCGGTAGGGTACCGAAACGGACGGGTTACCTTTATAGGCCAGTCGGCCAACCGGCCGGCCCGCCCGCCTCGCGCTATTTCAGGCGCTTTCCAGCATCTCTTTCATGGGTTGCCAATAATGCTCGTTCCACCCCGACTCGATCCCCGCGAAGTGGTTTTCGGGCACGCCCACCTGGGTAAAAGTGAGGTTGGTTCCGCCGGGAACGGCCTCGAATTCGAAGGTGGCGATGGAGAAATGGCCCTCGGGCCAATCGCTCCCGCGCCAGGTCTGCACAATCCTCTCCCCGTCGATCAGTTCCATCTGCACGCCCGTGCAATACCCGCCGTGGGCAGAAAAGGTTCCGAGCTTTTCCCGACTGATGGAAGCGGGCGCGCCCGTGAAGGCGGCATGTTTGGCTTCGTCCATGATCAAATCGTAGACGACCGCGGGTTCGGCCGGGAACATCGCGGTCTGCCGGATCGTCAGCACTTTAACGGCGCCTTGACCCGCACTTCCCGAAGCGGCTTTTCCGGAGACGGCTTTTACCGAAGCGGTTTTTTTCTTCGGGGCTTTGGCTTTGACCACGGCCTTGGCCATCGGCTTGGCCGCGACCTTGCTTTTCGTGGAGACCGCGGCCCGGCTCTTTTTGGGGGCGGCGGGTTTTCCGGCAGGCTTGGCCTTGCCGGTGGTCCCGGTTTTGGGCTTCGCCTTGGCCGCCGCTTTCACGGTGGACTTGCCGGCTTTGCCCGCTTTGGCTTTCACGGCCGTCTTCGCGGCCACTTTAGCCTTGGTCTTGGCCTTCGACTTGGATTTCGTTTTCGCGCCGCTCTTCATTTTCGCTTTCGCCTTCGCGGCGGTTTTGCCAGGGTTCTTCTTCTTCGCGGCCATGCAGTCTCCTTGGGATCGGGACGGTATGCCCCTGCCGGCAAATCTATCTCCCCAGCGGCCAATAACACAGTCCTCCGCGCCTTCCTTTCTCCGCGCGTCTCGGCATCCGGAAGGCATCCATGAGCGTCGCCGCCGTCCTCATCTCCGCCGCCGCGTTCATTTTCTCCCTGGAGCTGTGGGGCCGCAAGCATCCACCCGAATCCCTCGCCGCCCTGGCGGCCAAGGCCGCCAAGGACAGCGTCGAATACTTCGATCGCTTCGTCGTCCCCGATTCCGGCGCCTTCCTGCCGCAGGTCGGGACCTACCTGGAGTTCGTCGCCGCCAGCCCGCATGGCGGACTCATCCACAATTACGTGAACCAGGGTTTCCGCGATCTCGCCCGCGCCATCATGGGGATCTCCGGGCTCAGCCTGCGGGTCGGCACGGTCGATCGCATGGAGATCGCCCTGGGCCGCTATGTGGACAGCCTGCAGGCCCATCCCCGCTGGACCCTGGATCCGGGCCGGGTGCGGCCGGCCATGCTCATGGCGGTGGAGATCATGGGTTCCCTCAATCTTCCCTATGACGAAGCCACCAAGACGCGTATCCGCAAGGCCCAGGCGGCGGCGGATTCCCTGGAAAGCGGCCAATCGACCCTGTGGCAACGCTCCAAAGTGCAGGATTTCTTCATTCAGTCGGGATACGCCTTGGTGCTGATGAAGGAAAGAGCCCTGATCGGCTCTGCTGGCGGTCTCCAGCCTGGGGGCAAGACGGCCCCGCCCCTCCGGAATGGAAGGTGACGGTATCCGATTCCAGGGCATATCTTTTCACCCATGCAAATAATCGCTCCCAAGTCCGCTTTCCTGATCCTGGGCATGCTGGCCCTCACCGCCCTCTCCACCGTGCCCGCAAGGGCCGAGGCCTCCGCCGCGCCCCGCGACACCAACCTCATCATCAAGGATCCGCGCGCCTTCAAGTGCATCTGCTATAGCGGCTACCGCGACGGCCAGGCGCCCGGCCAATCGGAACCGAACGAAGCGCAGGTCCGGGAGGATCTCGTGCTCATCGAAAAGCACACCCACGAGATCCGCACTTACGGCAGCGGCAAAGGCACCCACGGCGTCTTCGTCCCCAAGATCGCGGATGAGCTGGGCCTGAGCGTGCATCTGGGCATCTGGGTCGACGCCACCTACGACGAAGCGGCCAATCTCGCGGCCGTCAACGACGCCCTCGCCCTGGTCAAGGAAGGGCACAAGTCCATCAAGTCCGTGATCGTCGGCAACGAGTACATGCTCCGCGTGCGGCATCCGGAAATCACCCCCACGCCCAACATCAAGCCGGACAAGGTCCTGTCCGAAGCGCGGCTGCTCAATTACATCAAGCTGGTCAAGGCCGGCGTTCCCAAGAACGTGCTCGTCACCACCGCGGATCCATGGAGCGAGATCAACGCCGACGGGGACGATCTGCTCAAGCAGTTGGACTTCGTCACCTGGCATCTGCATCCCTGGTGGGAGAACCAGGCCATCGGCAATGCCGTGACCTATGTCAACTCGTGCTACAATACCGTGAAGGCCCGCATGGACAAGATCGGAGGCAAGCGCCTGGTGTTGGGCGAAACCGGCTGGCCTACTTTGGCCACCCACGGCGCCGCGGTCGGCAGCCCCGAGAACCAGACCCGCTTCTTCAAGGAACTCACCGCCTGGGGCTTCAACAACAGCGCCGAGTTCTGGTCCTTCACGGCCTTCGATGAGAAGTGGAAGGACGCGGAAGGCACGGTGGGCGGCCACTGGGGCTTCTGGTATTCCAACCGCCAGCCCCTGCCGATCATCACCGGCATCGCCACCCTCTATCCCAAATACATGTGGTCGGAGAATCCGGATCTGACGACGTCGATCGCGCCCACCACCCTGCGTATCGCGCCCGTTACCTCCGCAACGTTCCCGGCCACCGACGCCCTGGGCCGTTCAGCGGAAGCCCTGTCCGGCCGCAATCCTTACGGCCACGGCCGCGTGCTGACGCCGTCCAACGGGTCGCGCGGGTTGAGCATCCTGGTTCCGTAACCCTAAAGTTATCGTAACGTTAGCGGTACCAGACTCCCCAATCGCGCGATACCGCCCGGACCGGCTTCTCTGATTCAACGCACTGTGGAGCGTCAACGCACTGGAGCGCGGGACTTCCCGTCCACGCCGAAGCATCGGGCGCCCATCCAAAGCACGTCGGCCCGGCTTCCCAAACCGGCCCTTCGCGGACCAACCTCCGCCTTTCCGGTGACGGGGGGAGATTGGATCGCCTCCGGCGAGATGCCCTGGGAAACCAGGGTCATATCGCCGCTGATCCTCACATAGCTGCCGGTTGGATGAAAGTTTCCCCCGCCTGACCATCCATCCACCCAAGAGGTTTCGTAATGCTTGTGGATCAACCCAATGCCTTGACCATATAAATATCGGGAACCGTATTGCGGACTTGCTGGGTCGATCCCGGATTGCAGAATCGTCGTCGCTTTGCCGTCAATGATTGAATCATAGGATGTCCAACCCGGATTTAAGCGATCGAGATAAGCATCATGACTGATGTAAAACGGAATCGATTCGGTGTAATTTCCAGGTCCATCGATTTCCCGTTCCTGGAGCGAACCTTCAAAAACATTGCGGACGATTTTGATCCCGTCGCCGTCGTACAAGCCGACACTCGGGAGGATTACCGCTCCTCCACGAATCGCGACGCTATCCAAGAATTCGATATCGACGGCCAGTCCCGCCATGAGGGATCCATTTTCGGGAATCTGCCTGCGACCGGTAACCTTGACGCGCATTTTGACAAGGGAATCCGGACCGGCGATGCCGATGTCGAAAACCTGGAATATCCACTTAAGGCTATCACGCGTCACCACAACCGAAGCGGTTATCGGGTTATCTTGCCTGAGAACTCTGGTGAAATCGTACTCCCAATAGCGGCCCCGTTGATACGGAGCAAAGTCGGAGGTCATCGGAAGTGATTTCATGTTTTCCGAACGGAAGCCATGCCCATCCACGGTCAACAATCGGAACTCTTCATCTTCCGAAGTAATCCCGCAATGGCTCGAATTGGAATAGGAGAGCATTCCCAACGTCTCCAGATAACGAAACGAAGTCGCGATACACCCCGGGGAGGCGCTGACCGGGGATTCGTTGTATTGCAAAGTGTCGGCCCCTAATATCCTCCAATTCCTGTGGAGGGGGAAATTCCCTCCGAAAGCGAATCGGGGAGGCCCGTCTGCGGGAGAACCGCCATCAGGCGCGGTCGAATAAAACATTTTCGAATCCGGCATATACCGGAAGACCCGCTTCGAAATGATCTGGTTGTTACCCGATGCCGGCACAAAGGCCCCGGAGTCCCGCTGGGTTACGTAAAGCAACTTGTCACTGTAAGAGTATGTGGAAATCGAGTCGATCTTGAACTCGGTTATACCCTCAAAACCGCTGGTTTGCGTTCCAGTCATCCTTGAGGATTGCGTATGGGCGTACACCCATGATTTCCCCGCTTTGAGAATGGTCGTATCGACCTGGGCCAGAGTCGGAATCACAACGAACAAAACGCCAGCCCGCAAGGTTCGGCAAAACGAGAACGAAAAGGGATTATTCATGGGGATGAAGGTTTGCAAAAAAGGTGCCGGAAAACGGATTAGGGAATTCAGCCCGTTTAAGCAACTCCGAAAGCCATCAAGGTGAGATCAAAGCGCGGCGAAAGCATTTTGACCGTCCTGAATTGACCAGCGTCACCTCCCCGTCTTGAAGGACCAAGCGGGGAGGTGCAAAAAGCAGTCAGGGATTCTGGATGGGCCGCAACAGCACGATGCCGTTTCCGCCCGCCCGTACCGGCACGGAAAGCGCCGGCCCAACGCCGCCCGCACCGCCATCCTGGGTAGCACGGACGTTACCCTCCCGCGCCGACAGGATCCCCAACCGTCTCCCATCCGGAGCCAAGGCTTCCCAGCTTCCCGTCAGCCCCGCCGGCAAAGTCAGGATCCCGTTCCCGGACATCGCGACCATGGATCGCATCCCGCGCATGGACCCGGTCGCTCCGGCCGCGGAAAAGTTCCCGCCCCGTGGAGGCGCGATCGAGGTGGTCGTCGCCTGGGGCTTCAACTGCGCATGGGTCAGCTTGTAGATGGTCCCGGAATAGCACACCATGTACACGTTGTTCATCAGATCCAACGCGAAGGCCAGGGGCTCCTGCGGCGTCACGATCGGATACTCCTTCACCGTCGCGGCCCCGCTGGCGGGCTTCTTCAGGGCGAACAGCTTCTTTTGGGTATAGTCCCCGAAGAAGTAGACGCCGTAAAACGGGGAGGCGGGATCCCCGCGATAGACCTGGCCGCCGATCAGGCATTTCGCCTGGCCGGGCGCGCCGCCATTGACCAGGGCCGCGAGGGGCTCTTCGATGGGCGTGGTGACGCTTGTGCAGGGTCCGTCCGGCAGGCAGTAGGGGCCTTCCTTCAGGCTCCAACCGTAGTTGGCGCCCTTCTTGACGATGTCCACCTCGTCGTATTTGGTCCAGCCGATGTCGCCGTCGTAGAGTTCGCCCGTCAGCCTGTCGAACGCGAAGCGGTAGGAGTTGCGCAGGCCATAGGCCCAGATCTCCCGGCGCACGTTCGGATTGGCGTCGGCGACGAAGGGGTTGTCCTTGGGAATGGCGTATTCCAAACCGGGGTCCTTGCCGTTGACGTCGATGCGGAGCATCTTGCCCAACAGGGTTTCGCGGTTCTGGCCATTCTTGTGGACGTCCGGCGTGACCACGTCCCAGCCGCCGTCGCCGAAGCTCAGGTACAGGTAGCCGTCCGGACCGAACACGGGATTGCCGCCGTTATGATCGTTGAACTCGTTGGGGAGATCGACCGTCATCAGCCGGTGCGGGGGCTGACCGGAATCATGAAGATAATCGGCGGAGGCCACGCGTTCGTCGATGAACAACTGGCGGGGCGGACGCTGCGGGTTGCCGTGCTTGACGTAATACTTCCGGTTATTGACGAAGTTAGGATGGAAGGCGAAGCCCACCAGGCCCATATCGTTCTCGCCCGCATAACCGGGCACGGTACCGAACTCGGTTTTACTGTAGCCGGTCCCGTTGGGGGCCAGCACCCAAATCTTTCCGGTGGACATTTCCGGCACCACGAAGAAACCGGGTTTGCCCGGAATCTCCACCATCGTAGTCGGCATGGTGAACAGGTTGGGGCCGTCGGTACCGAATACCGGAGTGAAAGTGATTCCATCCGGTATCTGGGCATGGACGGGGGACATGACGAGGCGCAACGCCGTCAGGGCGGCGAGCGCGAGCGAAGGACGCAACATGAGAAAACTCCCTTAACAGTCTACCGCGTTGCGTCCCTCTGCGACCCGCTGCGGCTGGATATAAAATAAAACATGTTGAGGCTTTGCGATCAACGCTTTTACGCTTCCGGGCCCGGTCTTATCGGTGTAAAACCCGGTTACGCCCTATCTTCCCCATATGAAATCAGCGAAAAACCCAAAGTCCGTCACCCCAGTGGGACTGGCCCTGGGGGCCTTGTTGAGCCTCGCGCTCGCGCCCTGCGCCCAGACCACGGGGTTCGTAAAGATCTTCGACGGCAAGACCACCAAGGGTTGGCATATCCAGGGGCATGCGGCCTGGCGCGCCGAGAACGGCGTCCTCATCGGCACCCACGCCGCCGCGGACAGCGTATTCGGGCACCTGGTCAGCGACTCCGCCTACGGGGACTTCGCGCTCCGCTACCAATGGAAGCTGGTGAAAGGAAACAGCGGCCTGTACTACCACTCGGCCGAAGGCGGGGCCGCGGGCATGATCGGCCCGCAGGTGGAAATGGACGACAACTTCCCCGGCGGCATCTACACCACCAACACCAACCCCTGGGGCTGGGTGGCGCAGCCCACATCCGAGGCCGTCAAGACCTGGTACAAGCCCAACGATTGGAACCTGGTGACGGTAACCGTCAAGGGACCCCATGCCGCGATCACGTACAACGGATTGCCTACGGCGGAGACCTCGGATGCGCGCCTGCCTTTGCGCGGACATTTCGGCTTCCAGGTGCACGCCTTGCTGGATTGCGAGATCTGGGTGAAGGAAGTGGAGCTGTCCCTGCCCGTGCCGACCGCCCTCGGACCCGGGAACGCATTGGCCCGCAAGCTTGGGAAACGTCCGGACCTGTTTCCCGGCGGCGCGAATCCCTTCTGGATCGACCTCGAAGGGCGCTACCGCACCAATAGAATATCCGGCAACGCGCCGCCCTTGGCGGGCCGAAGCAGATAGACCCCGGCGTCGATCGCGGCGGGAACCCGCGGGTCCGCCTGCGTCAAAACCCCCAACTGCCTCCCGTCCGAAGCGAACACCTCCAGCGCCGGAGCCCTGGCGAATGCCTCCGCATCCAGCCGCCCTCCGGGGGCCGCCATGAACGAGCGGCCGTACCGTCCCGTCAACGCGCCTTGGCGCGGCAGGATATACGCGGCCGGCGCCAGATCCGGACTGTCCAGGAAATAGATGATCCCGGTGTTGAGCCCCACCAGGTAGATGCGGCCTTCCGCGTCCGTGCCGAACGAGGACATGCCCGTGGGAGGATTTGGCAGGGTCGAGTCTACCGTGGCCAAGCCCATGCCGTTCTTCTTGAGGCCCCAGAACTTCTGGGTGTTGATGTCCGTGGTGAAATAGGTCCCGTAATATTTCGACGCCGGATCCGCGCGGTACACCACGCCGCCGATGATGCACGAGCCCACGCTGTGCGTGTAGGAAAAGATGGGCAGGATCATCTTGCCGTTGTTGGTCCCGCTCGGCCCTTCCATCACCTTCCAGCCGTAGTTGCCGCCCAGGGTCACGATGTCCGTCTCCTCAATCGCGTCCTGCCCCACGTCGCCCAGCCAGAGATCGCCGTTCAAGGGATCGAAGCTCCATTTCCAGGGGTTGCGCACGCCGATCGCGAAAATCTCCGGGCGCCCTCCGCCCTTGGCGTAGGGGTTGTCCGCGGGGATGCCGTACTCCAGGCCGTTGTCCTTCCGGTCCACGTCGATGCGCAGGAACTTCCCCAGCAGCACGTTGGTATTCTGCGCGTTACCGTCCGGATCGTTGCCGCTCCCGCCGTCGCCGGCTCCGAAATACAACAGTCCGTCCTTGGGACCGAAGGCGATGGTGCCGCCGTTGTGGTTCGAGTACTTGTCCGCGATCTTGATCAGGCTGCGCGGCTTGGTTCCCGAATCCTTGAGACCGGTGGCGTCCGCGATGTGCTCGTCCACGATATTGAAATCGCCTGCCGGCGGATCGTAACTGACGTAATACTTGTGGTTGACTTTGTAATCGGGATGGAACGCGATCCCGAGGAAACCCATCTCGCTCCCCTGGTTCACATCGATTTTGACCAGGGTATCCTTCACCCATTTGGTCCCCTGCTGATAGACCAGCAGGGCCAAGCCCTTGTGCTGCTCCAGCACGACATTGGTCTTGGCCTTCCCCGGAAACGCCCCGAAATAGACCGGCTCGCTGAAGCCGGTTCCCGGGAACGCGTTCGTGAATTTGATATCGGCCAGGGCCGCGTTGCCGGAAAGGCCCAGAACGGCGGCGGCGATGGTAAGCGCGGAAACATTGGATGCGGACATGGAAACCCCGAGGTTGCGTCCGCCCCCCACGGGAAGCCGACCTGGTTGGACCGGAACCGGGAAAACTTGCAGCTCCCCTTTCCGGCCATATCCATTATAAGGTAAAGGGCCGGAGGCTTTCACGCCGGGTATTTGTGGGATTGGGGATTTTCGCGGCAGTCCCCGTCCCGGGATGGGCAAACCCGTGATCGCGGTAGCGCTGCCTCCGAGTGTGGCTGTTTCCCCTCACGGCCGCGCAGGGCCTGGTCGTCCAGGATTGGACGCAAAATGCAAGTTTCTGCCGAAAAATCCATCGGTCTTTCGGATCCGGCCTATTATCTTCCCAGGGATTGTTCCCAGAGCCGTTGCCCGGACCCTTTCCAATGACAGCAAAGACAGCAAAGGCCGCTCGGAACATTCGTCCCTACCGGAGTCCCATGATGAATCCTGCCCGCCGCCCGCCTTCCGCTTTCCATACCGCTTTCGGTCCGGCCCTGGCCGGAGGCGATTTCTTTCCGACCTTGGCCGGACGCGCTTTCCTTGCCATCCCCGCAGTCTTCACCATCTTGTCCGGCTTCTCCCTCCTCTCCGTCCTCTCGGTTCTTTTCGTCGCACCGGTTTCCGCGCAAACCGCCTGCACCCTCAAGAACGCGGATTTCAAGCGCACCGTCCTGGTGGACCTGCCGCAGGAACCCATGAAGCTGGCTCCCTTGCCGGACGGCCGCCTGCTCTGGACCGAACGGCGCGGCACCGTCAAGCTCCTGCAGGCCGACGGCAAGACCGTCGTCTCCGCGGGAACCGTGCCCACCGATTGGGACATGGACGAAGGCATGCACGGCATCATCGCCGATCCCAACTTCGCGACCAACAGGTGGATCTATATCGCGTATGATCCCAAGACCGACAACGCGCCCGCAGGGCCCGGACGCTGGGTCTCCCGGTTCACCCTGAACGGCGACGTCCTGGATCTGGCCTCCGAAAAACGCATCGTGCACGTGGAGATCGAACGCAACCTCATGGGCGGCTGCTGCCATCAGGGCGGCGCCCTGGCTTTCGATCCGCAAGGCAACCTCTACTGGTCCATCGGCGAACAGTCGGACTACACCGTCATGTCGGCCCTGACCAACGAAAGCGACCGCCACAAGAACAGCCTGCGCAGCGCGGGCAACTCCAACGATCTGCGCGGCAAAATCGTGCGCGTCCATCCCGAAGCCGACGGCAGCTATACCATCCCGGCCGGCAACCTCTTTCCCAAGGGGTTGGCCAAGACCCGCCCCGAGATCTACGCCATGGGCGTGCGCAACCCGTTCTCCCTGGCGGTCGATCCCAAGACCGGTTGGTTGTGGGAAGGCGAAGTGGGCACGGACGTGACCGCCCCTTCCGCCGACAAGGGCGCGGTCGGCTACGACGAGATCAACCTGCTCACCAAGGCCGCGCATCTCGGCTATCCCTTCGTGAACGGCCCCAACGATCCGTTCATGAACTACGACTACGTGAACAACAAGGCCCTGGGCCTCTTCGATCCCAATCACCTTGTGAACAACTCCGTGTTCAACACCGGTCTGGTCGATCTCGCTCCCGCGGGCAAACCCCAGCCCGCCCTCATCTACTGGACCGTGCAACAGCAGTACTCCACGGCCTTCCCCTCGGGCAACGGCCGGACCGCGGCCATGGTCGGACCCACCTACCGCTTCAATCCCGCCTTGTCCAACTCCACCAAGCTACCGGCCTGGCTGGACGGCAAGGTGGTCTTTTGGGATCATGAGCGCGAGAGCATCCGCTTCTTGACCCTGACCTCGGATCAGAAGGTGGCGCGCATCGACTCGTTCATGACCGATGTGAAGTGGAGCGGCATCGTCGATATCCAGCAGGGGCCGAACGGCTCCCTGTACGTGGCGGAATACGGCCACGGGTTCTACACCGCCAACCCCACGGCCAAGATCTCCCGCATCGATTACGTGGGCGCCCCCTGTGGAACCACCTCCCTGGCTCAGGCCCCGGCTCCGGATCGAACCCCCGGAAATGCGCGCATGGCTTTCGTGGACGCGGCGAAAGGATTGAGCCTGGAGTTGCCGAAAGGATCGGATCGGGCCTTGGTGTACGATGTGCAGGGCCATGAACTTTGGACCTCCGGCGCCCGCGCTTCCGCGATCGGGTCCATGTCGGCCGGCTCGCCTGCAACCGCATCCGCCGCCCGGCCCATCAGCGTACCCGCCGCGGTCCTTCCCGGCGGCGGCCTGGTGCTGGTCCGCTTCCAGTAACGTTCAAGTTACCTTGTGGAAGCGTGGACGCGGCGCCTCCCGCTTTCAGTAACCCGTACGTTACCTAAGAACACCGGCCACGCGGAGGCGATGCGCGCGGGTGCCGTCCACGCACGTCCCAAAACCTAGTGTCTCGACTCAAAAATTTCGAAACGAAGGCGGCGAGGAATGGGGGTTCAGAGCAAGGCGCGCCGACGCCGGAATAGCGGGACTATTCCAAGGAGGCGCAACGCAGCCCTGGGCCCCCAGGC
>Ga0209515_10004118_pt1 | contig 19944 bp, 20 predicted proteins | sample Subgroupgradi54m_FD_187454 | JGI IMG/M metagenome (GOLD analysis project Ga0209515, IMG submission 187454) | Subsurface groundwater microbial communities from S. Glens Falls, New York, USA - GMW60B uncontaminated upgradient, 5.4 m (SPAdes)... ...
CTTGGCATGGGTCGAGCGGCAGGTGGACGCCTGCCGCCCCGTGGCCCTGCGGTATTTCCGGTCGTCGGGACTCACGGTCCGCCGGAAGGCCGACGGCTCGCCGGTGACGGCGGCCGACCGCGCCATCGAGGAACGCCTGCGCCGGGCCCTGGCGCGTGCGCATCCCGGCGAGCGGATCGTCGGGGAAGAGTACGGCGACAGTGGCCGCGGTGAATCCACCTACTGGACGATTGATCCGATTGACGGGACGCGGGCGTTCTCGCGAGGGCTCCCGTCGTGGGGGATCATGGTCGGGCGCGTGGAGCGCGGCGTGCCGGTGCTGGGGGTGGTGGATTTCCCGGCGATCGGGACGCGGCTCGTCGTGGCCCCCGGGGTCCCGGCCGGCGAACGGGTCGGCCGCCGCCTCGTGCGATTCTCGCGTGCGACGGCCGCCCCCCGGCTGGCCGACGCCGTGCTGTTCCACGGCGGCACGCGGTACTGGGCCCGCACGCCGTACCGCGACCACTTCTACCGATTGTTGACCGCCTGCTACCTCGAGCGGGCGTACGGCGACTGCTACGGCTTCCTCTGCGCGTTCCGCGGCGGTGCCGACGCCGTGCTCGAGTACGGCGTCAAGCCGTGGGACCTGGTGCCGTTGGCAGCCGCGGCCCGCGCCACGGGCTGGGCGTTCGGCGACTGCGCCGGGCGGCCGAACTTCCTGGGGCCGGAGCTGGTGATGGCCAAGCCGGGGCTCCTGCCGGTGATCACGCGTGCCCTGCGGGGCCGATCATGAAAACCGTCTATCGCCTCCGGACGACGGGCGGGGGGCGGGCCGCGTGGCCGGCCGCCGGGCCATCGCCGGAGCCGCCGACCGCCAAACCGAAACGCGTCTACAGCGTCACCGAGCTGGCCCGCGAGATCAAGGGACTCCTCGAGCCGGCGTTCGCCGTCGTCTGGGTCGAGGGGGAGGTCTCCGACCCGAAGGTCTACGCCAGCGGCCACCTCTGGTTCGACCTCAAGGACGCCGGCGCCGTCCTGAAGAGCGTGATGTGGCGGGACGATGCCAGCCGGCTGAAGTTCGCGCTGGACCACGGTCTGCAGGTGGTCTGCTGCGGCCGGATCGAGTTCTACCCGCCGCGCGGGGACGTGAAGTTCGTCGTCGAGGCGATCGAGCCGAAGGGGCTCGGCGCCCTGCAGTTGGCGTTCGAACAGCTCTGCGCCAAGCTCCAGAAGGAGGGGTTGTTCGACCCGGCCCGCAAGCGGCCGCTGCCGGCCTTCCCGCAGTCGGTCGGCATCGTGACGTCGCCGACCGGCGCGGCGATCGAGGACATGCTGAAGATCCTGCGCGGGTCGGTGCGCGTCCTGCTCTACCCGACGCGCGTGCAGGGGGACGGGGCGGCCGCCGGCATCGCGCGGGGTATCGGCATCCTGAGCGCGCGGGAGGACCTGGACGTGCTGATCGTCGGGCGCGGCGGCGGCTCGCTCGAAGATCTCTGGGCGTTCAATGAGGAGATCGTGGCCCGGGCGATCGCCGCCAGCCGCCTGCCGGTTATCTCCGCCGTCGGCCATGAGAAGGACACCGCCATCTCCGACCTCGTCGCCGACGTCCGCGCCCCGACCCCGACAAAAGGGGCCGAGCTGCTCGTCGCCCAACGCCAGCAGGTGGCGTGGCGGTTCCTCCGCGCGATGGAGGCGCCGGCGCTCACCGAGCCGGAGCAGTGGCTGAGTGAACTGACGGAAACGCTGGACGCCGCACGTGACGGCCTGGCCACAACGACCGAGGCGGCGCTGATGACGCTGACGGAACGGGTGCGGCTGGCCCACGCGCACGTCTGGCGGCAGTCGCCGCGGGCGCTCGTCGAGCGCCACATCCAGCAGTTGGGGCACCTGCGCGCCTCGCTCACCGACGGGATGGGCCGCGCGCTCGAGCGCGGGCTGGCGCGGATCACCGGCGCGGCCGGCCGGCTCCACGCGTTGAGCCCGCTGGCGGTCCTCGCCCGCGGCTACAGCATCACCTTTGATGCGCAGGGGCGTGTGGTTCGCCGCGCCGTGCAGGTGCCGGCCGGGGCGACGCTGCGCACGCGGGTCCACGAAGGACAGATCATCAGTCGGGTTGAGCGGACGACGGAATCCCACGAGGTGTGAGATGGCGAAGACCGGGAAGGTCGGATTTGAGCAGGCGTTGGAACGTTTGGAGCAGATCGTCGAGGAGATGTCGTCCAGCGAGCTGACCCTCGAGACGCGGCTGAAGCGGTTCGAGGAAGGAGTCGCCCTCGTGCGGGAGTGCGCCAAACAGCTCGAGGGGGCGGCCAAGCGGGTCGAGGTGCTGGTCAAGGGGTCGGGGGCCAAGGGGGAGCCGCGGCTCTTCGACGAGGTGCGCCAGCGGCTGCGCGAGGCGGCCGGCGGCGACTACACCGTGGGCGACGAGGCCGACGCCGACGAGGGCCGCGCCTCGTGAGCCCGGTCCGCGTCCGCTTCGCCCCCAGCCCCACCGGCTACTTGCACATCGGGTCGGCCCGCACCGCGCTCTTCAACTGGCTCTACGCCCGCCACACCGGCGGCCGCTTCATCCTCCGCATCGAGGACACCGACACGCAGCGCTCCAAGCCGGAGTTCCTCGACGAGATCGTCGGCTCGCTGAAATGGCTGGGGCTCGACTGGGACGAGGGCCCGATCTTCCAGAGCCAGCGATTCGACCGCTACCGGGCCGCCGCCGAGTCGCTGTTGAAGGCCGGCGTGGCCTACCAGGACGGCCCGGCGATCCTCTACCGCGTGACCCCCGGCGAGACGATCCGCTTCACCGACGCCGTCCACGGCGAGATCACCGTCGAGAGCCAGACGCTGAAGGACCAGGTCCTGATGAAATCGGACGGCACCCCGTCGTACAACTTTTGTTGCGTCGTGGACGACGCCAACCTCACCATCACCCACGTCCTCCGCGGCGACGACCACATCTCGAACACCCCGAAACAGCTCCTGCTCTACCGCGCGCTCGGGCTCACCCCGCCGGTGTTCGCCCACATCCCGCTCATCCTCGGCGAGGACCGCTCGCGGATGTCGAAGCGGCACGGCGCCACCGCCATCGCCGAATACCGGAAGGCCGGCTACCTCCCCGAAGCCCTCATCAACTACATCGCGCTGCTCGGCTGGTCCCCCGGCGACGACCGGGAGCTCCTCTCGCGCGAGGAGATCATCACGACGTTCGACCTGCCGCGGATCGGCCGGACCGGGGCGATGTTCAACGTCGAGAAGCTGGATTGGATGAACGGGGAGTACCTGAAGAACATTCCACCGGAGGTCCTCGTCGGGCTCTGGATGCCGCTGCTCACCGAGCGCGGCGGCTTGCCGGAAGGGATCACCGGCGCGAAGCTCGAGCCGATCATCCGGCTCTTCCACGGCCGCGTCAGCACGCTCGACGACTTCGTGACCCAGGCCGGCGCCTTCTTCACGCCGGAGGTGGCGTTCGACCCCGAGGCCGTCGAGCAGCGGCTCAAGGTTCCTGGCGCGGCCGACCGCCTCCAGCGGTTCGCCGACCGGCTCCTGCGGTTGGAGACGTGGGACGCCGCCGCCATCGAGCTGGCCTGCCGCCGCCTTGCCGACGAATTGGGCCTCAAGGCCGCCGACCTCATCCACCCGGCGCGCGTGGCCGTCACCGGCCGGAGCGTCGGCCCCTCGCTGTTCCACTCGCTGGAGGTGCTCGGCCAATCGAAGACCGCCCAGCGCCTGAAAGCCGCCGCCTTGCTCTGCGTGACACCCTAGACCCGCAATGCCGTTTACGGCAGGGCAGCCGGCGTGGAATCGCGGCAAGACCAAAGAGAGCGATGACAGAGTCCGCAAGATCTCCGACACATTCAAAGCCCGGCGGATTGACAACTTTGCCGATTGGAGATGCCAGGCGAGACGGGCGGGGATAATCCCGGAGACCCACACCCCGCTTGCCAGGAGTGAGCGGCTGGCGTTCCTCATTGGGCTGACGTTAGGTGATGGGCACATCGGCGGTTCCCTCGGAGCGAGCGGCTGCGCGTCGTGCTTGGCGCCGACAAGCCGTTGTTATGGCAGCATGCCGCCAAGGTTGTTCGAGAGGTGTTTGCCAAGGAGCCGTGGGTGCAGCGACGACGACGGTCGGCGGCCGTCGACATCAGCCTATACCAGACGCGGCTGAGCGAACGCCTGGGCGTCCCGACCGGAGCCCGACGGGACCTCCCGGTGCGGCTGCCAGCGTGGATCTGGGCGACCCGTCGCTACCTCATTGCCTGCCTCAAAGGATTGTTCGAAGCGGAGGGTTCCTACTCGGTCCACGCGCCGACGTACACGTACAACCTCAGCTTCAGCAACCGGAATCCCGCACGGCTCGATGAGGTCGCGCGAGCCCTGGAGTCCCTTGGGTTTCATCCCGAACGGCGGTCCTACGCCGTTCGCTTGAGAAGGTGGCGCGAGGTAGCCCACTTCATTGAACTTATCGGGTTCCGAAGTTATAATTCTTAAACACGCGCACCGGTAAACGTTCTTTGCCCTGTCGTCTAATGGTAAGACTCCAGATTCTGGATCTGGGTATCTTGGTTCGAATCCAAGCGGGGCAACCACCACTACCGTCAAGTAGCCATCGAGAGGACAGCCCTATGAAGAGCGTATCGGCACTGGCCCTCATCGGGTTACTGTGTGTTGGACTGGGACAGTCGAGTCTGGCAGCTGCCGACACCCCCAAAGGCCCGAAGGCTCCGCCCGCGCGATCCATCTATGAAAAGATCGAAATGCTGACCGGCGCGAAGGGCAAGCTGGATGAGAAAGACGGTGTCTTCAGGGTCAGCTTTCCCCGCTCCGATTTAAAGGTAGAATCCTCCGGCGTGAAGATAACCCCACCCATGGGCCTGACGGTTTGGGCAGCATTTAAGATCGTCGGAGACCACACCATGATGATGGGAGACATGGTCCTGCTCGAGGACCAAGTCAACCCGGTCATGAGCGCCGCCCTGGGAAACGATTTACAGGTCACGGCGCTCCATAACCATTTCTTTTGGGAATCTCCCCGGGTTATGTTCATGCACATCAGTGGTTCGGGCGATCCGGAGAGACTCGCTTCGGCGGTGGGGAACGTCTTCGCCAAGATTAAAGAAACCGGTGGCGGGAAAGCGGAACGACCCCGGGTAGCGATAGACCCCGCGAAGACCTCGCTCGACCCAAAGAAAATCGAAGTCATCCTCGACCAGCAGGGACAGCTCAAAGATGGGGTGTATAAGATCACCATCGGCAGAACCACGGCGATGGACGGCCATGAGATGGGAAGTGCCATGGGCGTCAATACCTGGGCGGCCTTTGTCGGCAGTGACGATCAAGCGGTCGTCGATGGCGATTTTGCCATGCTCGAGTCGGAAGTCCAGCCGGTTCTCAAGGCGTTGCGTTCACACGGCATCAACATCGTCGCGATTCATAACCATATGACGATGGAGAGTCCAAGAATTGTTTTTTTGCATTATTGGGGCGTCGGCGCAACGACGGATCTCGCCACGGGCCTGCGTGCGGCGCTTGACACACAGAAGCGGTAAGCGGTTGTTGTCGGGAGGGTGGGGCATGCATCGCACGAAGCTCTTGGGGCACGGGGTGATCGTGCTGGCCGCGCTCGTACTCCTGAGCCAGTCCGCTTCGGCCGCGTTAGCGCCAGGCGAAACGGACGAATTGACGGGACAAGCGGCCCCAGATTTCGTGGTGGAGACGGTCACGGGACAGACCGTCGGCCTGAAGGGTTACCAGGGGCATCCAGTGCTGCTCAACTTCTTTGCCAGCTGGTGTCCACCGTGCCGTGCGGAGATTGCCGACCTCATAGAGCTTCAGAAACAGTATGGTTCCTCCGGGCTCTCGCTGATTGGCGCGGCGGCCGATGCAGCCCTCATTCCCGAGACATCAAAAAGGCAAGAGCACGACGATGTCGTCGCCTTGGTCAAGCGGTTGCGCATCGCCTATCCGATCACCATTGCGCACGACGAGCTGCTTCGGCAGTATCATTTCAAAGGCATCCCGACAATCGTCTTCATCAACCGCGCCGGCAAAATTGCCAAAGTATTCTATGGCTATCACTCCGCGGCTCAAATCGAGCTGGTCATCCGGCCACTCTTCTCCGAGCCACAAGCTCCATGAGGTTGCTCAAACCCTTCATCCAACTGGTCACGGCGCCGCCTCAGCAATGGCATCCACTGATCGTCCACTTTCCCATCGTGTGCCTGATCTTCGAAGCGGCACTGTTGACGGCCTTCGTGTTTCAGAAGCGGCCGGCAATTGAAGCGAAGGCCTTCACGCTGCTCAAACTCGGCTGCGGGTCTCTGCTCATCGCCGCGGCGAGCGGGATTCATGATGCGGGGCTCAATCTGGGTCCTGGCAATCGATTCTTCCTTGGCCTACAGGATCGATGGGAGAACATGTTCCGATTTGAAAGTTCGATCACGGTGCACGTCTGGCTGGCGAGTCTGCTCCTGGTGCTGACGTTCTGCCGTCTGCTCTGGAGGCGGCGGCGGGGGCCGAAAGTCTGGCAGGGCCTGGCGGGGTACGGGTATGGTGGGCTCACGGGGTTCGGCCTCTGGTGTCTGTTGGCCATGAGCTATGTGGGCGGGCTCATCAGTCACCGCTGAGCGTCTCCGGAAGGGCAATCGAGGAGGTCCGACACCGCGGGCATACGCTGGATCAGGTTGGAATTCTGAACAGAAAGACCATGAACATGCATGCGATGGCCCGGCTCCTGATGGTAATGGCGTTCGTCACCCTTTTGTGCGGAGGCGTCTCCTTGGCGGCTGAAAAAGCGTTACCGATGACGTGGGATTTTGAGCAAGATCAAGCGGGCGGTCCACCGGCCGGTTTTTCTTTCGGGAGAACCGGAGAGGGACGGCTCGGTCGCTGGGTGGTCGTCTTGGATCAAGCTGCCCCCAGCGGCACGCACGTGCTGGCCCAGACCGATGCGGATTCGACCGACTACCGGTTTCCCGTCGCAGTGGCTGATGCCCAGATCGTGAAAGATCTACGGCTGTCGGTTCGATGCAAGCCGATTTCCGGCCAAGGGGATCAAGCCGCCGGGCTCGTCTTCCGGTATCAGGACGAGAACAACTATTATGTCACTCGGGCCAACGCGTTGGAAGGCAACATCCGATTTTACAAGGTCGTCAACGGGCGCCGGCACCAGCTCGCCGGGTGGAATGGGCCGGTGACCGCGAATGCATGGCATGACTATCGGGTCGAGGTCCACGGCGACCACGTTGACGTGTCCTGGGACGGCCAGAAAGTGATCGCCACCAGGGACGGGACATTCTCTGCCGCAGGGAAAGTGGGGGTCTGGACCAAAGCCGATTCCGTCACGTACTTTGATACCCTGAGCGTCGAGCCCCTGGGATCTTAAATTGATGGCCGATACCAAAACCGCCCCCTGCACGCTGCGCCAATTCCTCGGCTACTTCCTGTCCCTCGGCACCTTCGGCTTCGGCGGGCCCATTGCGTTGGCCGGGTACATGCAGCGGGATCTGGTCGAGCAGCGCCGCTGGATTTCGAAAGAGGACTATCTGGATGGTTTGGCACTAGCCCAGCTGGCCCCGGGGCCCCTAGCGGCCCAGTTGGCGATGTACCTGGGGTATGTCCGAGCCGGTATTGTGGGTGCCACCCTCGTGTCTCTCGCGTTTATCCTTCCGTCATTTCTCATGGTGCTGGGGATTTCGTGGGCCTATGTGCGATTCGGCGGACTGCCCTGGATGCAGGCGGTGTTCTATGGGATCGGCGCGGCGGTCATCGGGATCATCGCGCGAGCCGCGTACAAGCTGATCACACTCACGCTCGAAAAAGATCTCGGCCTGTGGATAATTTTCTCCGTCCTGGCGGTCGCGACCGCCGTGACGCAGTCGGAGATCGCCCTCTTGTTTATTGGAGCGGGGCTGGCGTACATGGTGTGGACACAGCGGCGCACCGGGGCCGGCCGTTTCGCCGTCGTGCCGCTGTCGGCGGGCATCGCGGCGTCCGCCGCCGGCGCGGCGGTGCCGCCGACCGCGTTATGCCTGCTCGGGTTCTTCGCGAAAGCGGGTGCCATGGTGTTCGGCAGCGGCTTGGCGATCGTGCCGTTCCTCTATGGCGGCATCGTCAAGGAGTACCATTGGCTCACCGAGCGTCAGTTTATGGATGCGGTCGCCGTGGCGATGATCACGCCGGGGCCGGTCGTGATCACCGTGGCGTTCATCGGGTACTTGGTGCGCGGGGTGTGGGGCGCCGCGCTGGCGGCGCTCGGTGTGTTTCTTCCAGTGTATTTGTTTGTCGTGATCCCCAGTCCGTGGTTCAAGCGGCATGCAAAAAATCCGTGGCTGAACGCCTTTGTGAAAGGGGTCACCGCCGCGGCCACGGGCGCGATTGCGGGGGCCTGCGTCATCCTGGCCCGGCGTGCCATCGTGGATCTCCCCACCGCCGTGATCGCCGTGATCACGCTGGGCATTCTCATTCGGTGGAAACTTCCAGAACCCTGGCTGATTGCCGGCGCCGGGCTGATCGGACTCTGCGTGTTTCGATGAATCTCTTCGGCGGACTGCTCTTTGGGACGATCGGGTGGTTCGCGCTGATCTCCGGGAAACGGCGGTCCAGTGTCAAGACGATGGGCATTGGCGTGATCCTGATGGCCTACCCGTACTTCGTCTCCAATCCGGCGGTGATGTACCTGCTGGGTGCGGCGCTGGTGGTCGTGCTCCTCAGCGTTCGTGACTAAGTGGTGTGTCTACGTCCTGCAGTGCCGCGATGGGTCCCTGTACACCGGCATCACCACGGACCTCGCCCGCCGCCTCCGAAAACATAATGCCGGCGCCGGCGGCGCCTATACCCGCGCCAAGCGTCCCGTCCGGCTGATGTTTCAGGAAGCCCACCCCACCCGGTCCGCCGCGCTGATCCGCGAGCACCAGATCAAACGTTGGCCTCGCGCCAAAAAGTTAGGCTTGCTGGCAAGGACGACCCGTCGGTCGGGGGGGCTGGGGGTGGTCAGCAGTCGAGCAGTTGAGACGGGGAGAGGTTGAAGGCCTTCGCCAGCTTCTCCAGTATGTCCACGCGGGCCGTCGGGGGATTCTTCGGGCTCTCCAACCGCTGGATGTTCCGGCAGGCCACGCCGGCCCGTTGCGCGACTTCTTCCGGCGTCCATCCCGCCTTCCGGCGCAGCGTCCGCAGGCGCCGCGCCAATCGGAGCTGAATGCTCTGCGCCGCGACGGCGTCACGGGCGTAGCTGGCCAGCGGCGGGGGAGGGGTCTGCAGGAGTTCGGACAGGCCGACGCCGAAGACTTTGGCGAGGCGCTCTAACGAATCCACGGTGAGGTTCGGGGGCCGCTTGCCCTCGATGCGCTGGTAATATTTGTAATCCACCCCGGACTTTTCCGCCACGGCTTGTTGGGTGTATCCGTACCGCCCTCGCAGTGCCCTCAGCCGTCCCGCCAGGAGCGAGCGTGATGTGCCAGCCATGGATCGTATTCTGGCAGAAGCCCCGCCGAGTGGACACCCAACTATAATACGGTGTATACTGGTGGTGGGGCCACATGGTCAACATCCTGGTCGTGGATGACGAGGCGGAGCTCAGGCAGTGCCTGCAGATGTTCCTGGAGCGGCAGGGGTGCCGCGTCTGGACGGCCGCGACGGGCCAAGACGCGCTGACCCTCCTCCAGGCCCACCGGCCGGGGATCCTGCTGTTGGACCTCAACTTGGGGCGCGGCTCCCTCTCCGGCATCGAGGTCCTGCGACAGGGCCGGGCGGTGTCGCCCGAGACGAGGGTCATCGTGATTTCCGGCGCCGCGGATGAGGCGACCAAGGTCGAGGCGCTGGCGCTGGGCGCCGCCCGCTACCTGGAGAAACCGCACAACGTCCAGCAGGTCTTCAGTGCTGTCCGGGACGTTGCTGGCGAGGAGCCCTGCGCGGCATAATCACCCGCGGTTGACCAGCGAAAACGCTGATTGTGGGGGGCCTCGGGAATAACTAAACGGGCGGGGTCGTTCGGAGGAATCACCCGCCCGTTTAGGCGTTACCGTTCACCATCTTCGTATCACCTCATATCAGCAGGAGCGATCACTCACTCTCTCCTCCCGCCACTTCCAGTATACCACCTCTGCCGGTGCCGTGGGAAGATTTGACCGGGAGTGACGATAATTCTCGGCGCGGCGCGCCGGCAAGGCCCTCTTGGAATACACGAATCAGTTTCAGCCATATTTTCAATCGTCAATCCATATACGTTGTCAATAAGTTGACAATATATAGTTAAAATTGACAATTATAACTATAATGTTGTAATATAGTTCTGTGAGAAACAAGAGGCGTCAGACACAAGATATCCGACAATATCTGTTGGAGCATATGACGCAATTCCCCCAACAGATCGTGGCTGAGACGGCCAGACAATTCGGCATTTCCCGCCAGGCCGTCTCCATCCAATTGCGCCGGCTTGTGCAGGAAGGGGCGGTCCGCGCCGAAGGCCGCACGCGCGGCCGGCGGTACGCGCTCGCCCAGCCGGAGCTCGAACGAATCTTTGCCAAGACCATCACCCCGGGCCTTGCCGAAGATCAGGTGTGGCGAGAGACGGTGGAACCGTTGCTCCGGGATGCGCCCCCCAACGTCTTCGAGATCTGCCACCACGGATTTACCGAGATCTTCAACAATGTGGCGGATCATGCCGAAGCCGCGAACAGCTGGATTCGGCTGAAACGGGGGGCCGGCCGCATCCAGCTCACCATCGGCGATGACGGCGTCGGTATCTTCGAGAAAATTCGGCGGGTCTGCCGGCTCGACGACCATCGCCACGCCATCTTGGAATTGGCCAAGGGCAAGCTGACGACCGATCCCGACAAACACACCGGCGAGGGCATCTTTTTCACGTCGAGGATGTTCGACCGGTTTTCCATCTTGTCGGGCAAGCTGTTCTTCGCGCACACCGGGGACGACGATTGGTTGATCGAGGACGCCGAGCACGAGCAAGCCGGCACGGTCGTGACCATGAGCATCGCTCCGACCTCGCCGAGGACCACCAAAGAAGTGTTTGAGCGATACGCGACGGAGGCGAATCAGTACGGGTTCACCAAGACCCACGTCCCGGTGAGTTTGGCCGTCTACGGCGCGGAGCAGCTGGTGTCGCGCTCGCAGGCCAAGCGCCTGCTGGCGCGATTCGACCGGTTCAAAGAAGTCTTCCTCGACTTCCACGGGGTGGCGACGATCGGCCCCGCGTTCGCCGATGAGATCTTCCGTGTTTTCCGACGCGAACATCCCGATGTGAAGCTCGTGTGGGTCCGCACGACCCCCGACGTCGAAGCCGTTATTCACGTCGCGCTGCGCGCGGCCGAAACCCCGCCCGAACCCGGCACCCTTGGAAGTGGTACCTAACGAATGAAAATAAACGGAAATGATCTGATCTTACTGGGGCTGTGTTTTGGAGTCGCTGGGGCACTGATACTGGCGAAGGGTTACGTTTTCCAAGGATCGAAGGCCATCGAGGATGAATCTGCGACATACTATGGAGCGAATCCCTTTGCCATCAGGAATAAGGTTATCCAACGATGGGAGGGCATATGTGGGTGGGCGCTAGTGTTGCCGGCAGCGTTGTTTCAACTGCTCGGAGTCTTCCTGAATCTGATGGACCCCAATGCCGAACCCGTACTAGCTAGCTCAGCACCCAACATAGTATTTCTTGTACTTTTCTCCATCGTCCTTATGTGGGGCACGGGCATTATGGCGGAAGCCGTGGCCAAGTACAAATGGATGCCCCAATTGAAAGCTATGCAGAAGCAAGCCATGGATCAAACAGAGGGCGTGCTTAAAAACGACGGGCTGTACCTTAATGAGGTCGGCAAAGAAATCGATGTCAAAAGAGAATTTCGTGATGGCCGGCTCCATCAGGCGAAGACTCGACTCTGTGCGTGGGAAAGACTTTTCCGGCAGCCGAGAAAGGCACGCGAAACAGATATCGAATACCTGCAACGACTCAAAGCGTACCTGAATTCTTACTAGCACGCACAACAGTTGAATTGGTCCCGTTTTCACCGGGAACAGGTTCGTTCAGCCGCCCCTACGCGTATTGCCCGGCGACCCAGCCGGAGGCCCAGGCCCACTGGAAGTTGTAGCCGCCGAGCCAGCCGGTCACATCCGCGACCTCCCCGATGAAGTACAGCCCCGGCACCGTCCTCGCTTCCATCGTTTTGGAGGAGAGGTCCTGCGTGTCCACGCCACCCCGCGTGACCTCCGCCCGCGAATAACCGACCGTCCGCGCCGGCACGAAGGTCCAGGCATGCAGATGGTGGCAGACCTCTGCCAGCTGCGCGTTGGAGAGCTGGGCCAGCGGGGTGTCGGTCGGATGGTAGAGCCGGCAGAACGCGTCGCAGAAACTTTTCGGGAGGCGCGCGGCCAGCACATTCTTGAGCAGGGCCCGGTTGCCGGAGGCCCGCTGGTCCGCCAGCCAGTGCCGGAGCGCCTCGCCGGGCAGGTCGGGCACACAGTCCACAACGACGGGCATACTGGGACGCCAATAGAGGGAGGCCTGGAGCGCGGCGGGGCCGCTCAGCCCCGTGTGGGTCCAGAGGATGTTCTCTCGGAACGACACCCCGCCGCACGTGACGACGGCATCGAGCGAAACGCCGGCGAGCGTCTCGAAATGCTGCCGATCGTCTTCTTGGAACACGAACCCGTCGAGCGCCGGGGCCGGCTCGACGACGCGGAGGCCGAACTGGCGGGCGAGCCGGTAGCCCAGGTCGGAGGCGCCGAGCTTCGGGATGGAGAGCCCGCCGGTGGCGACCACCAGCGAATCCCCCGCGTACTCGCCGGTCGAGCTCCGGACGAGGAACCGCGCCCCCCGCTCGACGGCGTCGGGGCGGCAGTTGAGGGCGAGCTCGACGCCGGCGGCGCGGCACTCCGCCAGCAGCAGGTCCACGATGTCCTGCGCCGAGCGGTCGCAGAACAACTGGCCGAGTGTTTTCTCGTGGTACGGGATGCCGCGTGCCTGCACCATCTGCACGAAGTCGTCCGGTGTGAACCGGGCCAGGGCCGACACGCAGAAGGGCGGAGTCTCGGAGACGAACTGGGCGGGGCCAGCGCCGACGTTGGTGAAGTTGCACCGGCCGCCGCCGGAGATCAGGATCTTCCGGCCGACCTGAGCGTTGTGCTCGAGGACGACCACGCGCCGCCCGCGGCGGCCGGCCTGGATGGCGCACATCAGCCCGGCCGCCCCCGCGCCGAGGACGATGACATCGTAGGGCTTCATGACTCACGATTGTATCGTGGGGGTCGGGTGTATACTACAACCGCCATGGGCGGTGAAGCGGAGACGTTCTGGCTGACACGGGTCTGTCTCCAGCGGTCGCTGGGGGCGCTCTACGCCATCGCCTTTCTCGTGGCCCTCCACCAGTTCTGTCCCCTGCTCGGCGAGCGGGGCCTCCTGCCGGTGCCGCAGTTCATCAAGCAGGTCCGGTTCTCGCAAGCGCCGAGTCTCTTCTTCCTCCACTACTCCGACCGGGCGCTGCTCGTCGTCGCCGGGCTCGGCCTGGCGCTGTCGCTGGCGGCGACGATGGGGCTCTCCGAGCGGTTCGGCACGCCGGTCTCGATGGCGGTGTGGGGCCTGCTGTGGGTGGGCTATCTCTCGATCGTCAACGTGGGGCAGGTGTTCTACGCGTTCGGCTGGGAGTCCATGCTGTTGGAGGCCGGCTTCTTCGCCATTTGGTTCGGTGCCGCGAAGACGGCGTCGCCGGTGGCGGTCGTCTGGATGTTCCGCTGGATGCTGTTCCGGACGATGCTCGGGGCGGGGCTGATCAAACTGCGGGCCGATCCCTGCTGGCGCGACCTGACCTGCCTGATCTTCCACTACGAGACGCAGCCGATCCCGAATCCGCTCAGTTGGTATTGCCACCAGTGGCCGGTGTGGGCGCACAAGGGCGGGGTGCTGGTCAATCATCTCGTGGAGCTCGTCGTGCCGTGGGGCGTCTTCGCGCCGCCCTCGATCTGCGCGGCGGCAGGGATCCTCATCATCGCTTTTCAGGGGGTGCTCATCCTCAGCGGGAATTTCTCGTGGCTGAACTACCTGACGATCGTGCTGGCCTTCAGTTGTTTCAACGACGCGACGCTGAGCCACTGGCTGCCGCTGGCGGCGCCGGCCGTCTCCCCACGGGCCGCCGCGCACGAGATGGCGCTCTGGGGGCTGATCGCCCTTGTCGCGGCGCTGAGCGTCGGGCCGATCAAGAACCTCTGCTCCCGCGCGCAGATGATGAACGCCAGCTTCAACCCGTGGCACCTCGTCAACACCTATGGGGCGTTCGGCTCGATCACGCGCGAGCGGATGGAGATCGTCGTCGAGGGGACGCGCGAGCCGGTGCTGACGCCCGGCACCCACTGGCGGGAGTACGCGTTCAAGGCCAAACCCGGCGCGCTGGACCGCCGGCCGCCGCTGGTGGCGCCGTACCACCTGCGGCTCGACTGGCTGATGTGGTTCGCCGCGATGTCGGGCATCGAGGACTACCCGTGGCTCTATCGCTTCTCGGAGAAATTGCTGGAAGGGGACGCCCCCACCCTGCGCCTGCTGGCGGGGAACCCGTTCCCCGAGGGGCCACCGCGGTTCATCCGGATGCGGCGTTACCGCTATCGCTTCACCACCCCCGAGGAGCGGCGGACGACCGGTCACTGGTGGGCGCGGACCCTGCTGGGCGACTATCTGCCGCCGGTGTCGCTGCGGGGGGCGTCGTGACGCTCGTTCTCTTCGACGGCGTCTGCAACTTTTGCAGTTTCTGGGTGCGGTTCCTGATCCGGCGAGACCCGGCGAAGCAGTTCCGCTTCGCCGCCCTGCAGTCGGCCGCCGGCCAGGCGGGGCTGCGGCGGCTGGGGCTGCCGACCGACGCGCTGACGACGATGGTGGTGATCGAGGGAGAGCGCGCCTACACGAAGTCGGCGGCCGCGCTGCGGCTCGCCCGGCGGCTGGGGGGACTGTGGCCGTTGCTGGGGGTCTTCCGGGTGGTGCCGGCACCGCTCCTGGACGCCGCCTACGAGTTCGTCGCCCGGCACCGCTACCGCTGGTTCGGCCAGCAGGCCGACTGCCTGGTGCCGACCCCCGACGTGCGCGAGCGGTTCTTGTCGTAGGGCCGTCGCCCTACGCGACGTCTTCCTGGTACTCCGAGCCGTCCCAGAGGATGCGGACCTTGAGGGGGCGGCTGTCGGTGGCGCGGACGGCGCCCCAGGCGACCGCTACCTGCTCCATCTGGATCTCCGGCGGGCATTTGCCGGACTTGCCGACCACCAGCGTGTCCGCCCCCACGTCGTAGGCCACGCGGGCCATCGCGTAGAACGGGTCGTTCGACGGCACCATCAGCGGCACGACCGAGCAGCCGGCTTTCTCGGCGACCGCGATGATCTGTGTGAACAGCACCTCCTCGTCCGCCGTCGGCGTCGTCAGGTCCCCCTCCAACTGGTAGCCGGTCCCCACCCTCGCGCTCATCACGACGACATCGGCCTCGTCGGGGTCCATCTCACGCAGCGCCCGCTTCAGGTGCGCCAGGTTGCCGGGGTCGCGGACCGCGACGACGATGCGCCGGGCCTTCGTCAGCCGGCAGGCCTGCGGCGTCAGCGTCGAGATGACGTTGAGGTTCACCGGGTCCAGGTGCCCGTGCTCGGTCAGCCCCTCCGCGTGCCGGGAGACGACGTGGCCGGCCTTGCGCCGGTTGATCTGCTCGGAGACGGTGAAGACGAGGAAAAACACCAGCGTGAACAGGGAGCCGTAGATCGTGGCGATCCGCTTCGTCAGGAGGTTGACCCCCGCGGTCCAGAACAGGATCAGGAAGATCATGATCAGGCCGAGCGGGATCTCGCGCCGGCCGAGCCGGAGGTTGCCCGGCACGCGGTATTCGCGCGGCGACGTGTCGTAGACGCGCAGGACGATGACCGCCATGGACTTGAAGACGAAGCTCCAGATGACGCCGAAGGCGTAGGCCTCGCCGAGCAGGTAGACGTCGCCGCGGCAGAGCAGGAGGGTGACCAGCTGCAGGCCGACCGCCAGGTTGATGAGCCGGTAGGAGGTGCCGAACCGCGGGTGCGGCCGGCGCAGCCAGTCGGGCAGAATGCCATCCTCGCCGACGCGGGCCAGCACACCGTTGGAGCCGATGATCGAGGTGTTCACCGCGCCCGAGAGGATGAGGAAGCCGGCGAACACAGCGAAGGCCTGGAACGCCAGGCGCAGCGGGTAGGGGCCGACGAGGTACATCGTGAGTCCGCTGATCAGATTATTCGAGTAGTGGCTGAGGCGCACCGAATCGGGGATGATCATGACGGCGAAGAAGCTGACGAGCGACGTCAGCAGGAGACTGTAGAGGAAGACGATGAAGCCGGTCTTCTTGAGGTTGTGGATCTTCGGCGCCTCGAGCTCCCGGTAGACCTGCGCCAGCGACTCCTCGCCGCTCATCGCCAGCAGGGTGTGGCCGAACGCCATGGTGAGCCCCAGCAGACCCCACGGGGCGATCCGCCCTTGGTACCGCGCCAGCCACCCCCACGCCTCGGCGCCGAACACCGGCACCAGCGGCGGCCACTGGAAGCCGCGCACCCACAGCGTGACGGCGCTCCAACCGATCAGCAGGACCCCCATCACGGTGATGACGACCATGATCTTGAGGGCCTTGTCGCTCGACTCGGGGACCCCCTTGATGTTCTGCCGCCAGAAGTAGAGGGTCACGGCGACGGCCAACAGCGTGGCGAACAGGCGGGCCGGCAACACCCAAGGTAGGTGCGCCATGGGGGTGAGCGTGTTGATCAAGCCGACGAGGTAGAGCCCGGCCGACACAGCGCTGATCGGCCCGGTCAGGACGTAGTCGAACATCAGCGCGGAGACCGACAGCTTGGCCGTGAGACCCCCGAGGCGATTCCCAAAGAGGGCGCTCTCGGCCTGTTTGACGACGCGGTAGACGCCGCCGCGGACGAAGAGACTGCACGACTCCATGTAAAGGGCGCGGATGGCGTACGAAAAGAGCATGACGCCGAGGATGAACCACGGCGCGGCCTTGCCGATCGCCTGCTCGGCGATGCCGCCGATGTAGTAGACGGTGGAGGCCAGGTCACACAGCACGACGGCGGCCGCCTTCCAGACGCTGATGAAACTCAGCATCGCCGTCGTCACGAGCACGACGTTACGGGCCGTTTTCTTGGTGGGGACGGGCAGGGTCATGGGGGGCGCCTCAGGCGGCGCGCGCGCGTTCCGCCTCGCGGAGGCGCGCGAGGACGTCGGCGGGGGTGGCGCATCGCGCCAGCGCGTCCACCAGCCCTTCTGTTTGGAACAGGGCCGACACGCCGGCGAGGAACGCCAGGTGCTCGCGGGTCTGTTGCTTCGGGGAGACGAACAGGAGACAGACCTGGACCGGGGCCCCCGAGGGGTGCGTCAGCCCCGTCGGGCAGACGGCGAGGGCGGCGGCTAGGCGCGGGAGGTCGGCCACGCGGGCGTGCGGGATCGCCAGGCCGGGGGCGATGAGCGTGGACCCCGCCGTTTCCCGCTGCGCGATGGCGCTGCCGACGGCGGCCGGATCGTCCACGCCCAACCGGCCGATGAGGTCTCGGAGGACCGACGGCCAGGGGACCGCGCCGGGCAGGCACACAATGGTGGATTCGGTGAGGGATGTGGACAGTCGCATCGTCGCCCGGCCTCCTGCCGGGAAAGCAAAAAGCCAAAGAGCGGACTCTTTGGCTGGAGTCGCGTCGGATAAGCTTACGAGGTGAGCTGTCGGGCTCGGGCTGGCAGGCCCTACTCCTTTCGGAGATTCGCCCCAAGGACCATGGTGCGGTCCGTTCCTGGGTCCCCCGCTCCCACCAGTCGCGCCCTTGTCATGGTCGGGCGGTCAGGCGGGATTCAGCATGTCGGACACATTATACCACGCGCCGGGGTTTGGGGTAAGATAGGAGGGTGCGTCATCTCATCAGCCGTCTGATACTCGGAGGGATTCTCATGGGAGCGGCATCAGCCAGTGCGAAGGTCGAATTGACGGCGGGGCAGCCAGCCCCGGAGTTTTCACTGCCGGACCAGACCGGGAAAGTCCACACCTTGTCCGCGTATCGCGGGCGATGGGTCCTGGTCTATTTCTACCCGAAGGACGACACCCCGGGCTGCACGACGGAGGCCTGCGGGCTGCGCGACCGCTTCGCGAAGTTCTCGAAGATCAAGACAGTCGTGCTCGGGGTCAGCGCCGACTCGGTGAAGAGCCACCAGAAATTCGCCGAGAAGTTCACGCTCCCGTTCCCGCTGCTGGCCGACGAGCAGAAACAGATGGTGCAGGCCTACGGCGTCTGGGGCGAGAAGTCATTCATGGGCAAAAAGTACCTGGGGATCACCCGGATATCGTTCCTGATTGACCCGCAGGGGAAGATCGCCAAGGTCTATCCGAAGGTGACGCCGGCCGACCACCCGGACGAGGTCCTGCAGGACCTGGCGGCGCTCGGCGCGGCGTCCTGACCCCCGGCAGGCCGCCGCCCTCAACCTCAGCAATGCGTCCCGCCCGTGCTGTCATCCAAGAGACCGCCCGTCCCGGCGCCGGGACGGGCTGGGAAGCGCTGTGCGTGCCGCCGGCGGACGCCGTGCTGCAGGCGTTCGGCACGTCCGAGAAAGGATTGCCGGACGCGGAAGTGCGGGAGCGGCTGAAGCGGTACGGCTATAACGAACCCGCCAAAAAGAAGAAGCGGACGATCCTCCGGCAGCTCCTGCTGAAATTCCTCAATCCCCTCGTGATCGTGCTGATCATCGTCGGCGCCTCCGCCTACTATTTCGGGGAGCGGCTCGAGGCCTTCCTGGTGCTGCTGATGGTCCTCCTGAGCGTCGGCCTGTCGTTCATTCAGGAGTACCGGTCGGGGAAGGAGGCCGAGAAGCTCAGCGAGATGGTCCGCACCACCTGCACCGTCATCCGGAACGGCCGGCGCCGGGAGGTGAAGATCCGGGAGGTGGTGCCGGGCGATATCGTGGACCTCTACGCCGGCGACATGATCCCCGCGGACCTGCGCATCCTCACCTGCAAAGACCTGTTCATCAATCAGGCGTCCCTCACGGGGGAGTCGTTCCCGGTCGAGAAATTCGCCCAGCCGCTGCCGCACCCGGCCGCCGCGCCGGCGGCGCTGGCCAACTTGGCGTTCATGGGCTCCAGCGTGACCAGCGGCACGGCGCTGGGGGTGGCCGTCCGGACGGGGGCCGCCACGCAGTTCGGGGAGATCGCCAAGCGGCTGTCCGCCGCCGAGGCCCCGACGAGCTTCGAGCGGGGACTGCACCAGTTCGTGTGGCTGATGGTCCGGACCATGCTGGTGCTGATCGTGGCCATCTTCGCGATCAACGCCGTCTCCAAAGGGAACCTGACCGAAGCGTTCCTGTTCTCGCTGGCGGTGGCGGTCGGCCTCACCCCCGAGATGCTGCCGATGATCGTCGCGGTGAACCTCTCCAAAGGAGCCATCGCGATGGCCCGGAAGAAGGTCATCGTGAAGCGGCTGAACTCCATCCAGAACCTCGGGGCGATGGACATCATCTGCACCGACAAGACCGGCACGCTGACGCTGGACAAGATCGTGCTGGAGAAGCACTGCGACGTGGTGCGGCAGGAGAGCGACGAGGTCCTCACGCTCGCCTACCTCAACAGCTACCATCAGACCGGCCTGAAAAACCTCCTCGACAAGACCATCCTCAAATACCGGAAGCGGCTCGTCGCGGACTCCCGGAAGGTGGATGAAATCCCCTTCGACTTCTCGCGGCGGATCATGTCGGTCGTCGTCGAGGCCGAGGGGCGGCATCGGCTCATCTCGAAGGGGGCGCCGGAGGAGATCTTCAAGCGGTGCACGCACTACGAGCTCGACGGCGAGGTGTGCGAGATGGAGAACGTCATCCTCGCCGACCTGCGGGCGGAGTACCACACGCTCAGCTCCGAGGGGTTCCGGGTGCTGGCCGTCGCGTATAAGGACATGGCGGCGCCGAAGGCCGCCTACTCCAAGGACGACGAGCAGGGG
>Ga0209515_10004119_pt1 | contig 19943 bp, 18 predicted proteins | sample Subgroupgradi54m_FD_187454 | JGI IMG/M metagenome (GOLD analysis project Ga0209515, IMG submission 187454) | Subsurface groundwater microbial communities from S. Glens Falls, New York, USA - GMW60B uncontaminated upgradient, 5.4 m (SPAdes)... ...
TCGCCGTGCATAGGCGAGATCGGCCAAATAAACATACTTAATCAGTTGAATCGGGCCGAGCTGACGGTCGATCTGCTTGTCTTTCGCCCCGGCGACCAGCAGCACGTACTGAAGGAGTAAATCGGCATGGCTGGGATCGAATGGCATCGCTAGGGTCGGAGGTTTCGAGTGGTCGTCTGATCAGACGAGGCAGCAGGATTATAACAGGCGAGGTCCGCGCAGCCTACTCAGTTCCGAAAGAAATCTAGGTCAGAGTGTGCTAACCCGCCTTTAACGGACACTTTTGTTTTTCAATTTTCAGACTAAGTGAGTTGTTTGACTGCGCCCGCTGGTTGATGAGTCTTGTACCAGGATATAGCCGCCTCAAGACGATCATTTCCCCAGAACAGTTCAGGGCCGACCACCAGCGTCGGAGCCCCGAAGATCCCGAGCGCCACGGCACGCTCTGTCTGGGCGCGAAGTTTTTCTTTGCTTTCGGGTGACTGCGCTTGCTGTATAAGGGCGGCTCCCGGTTGGCCCAGACTATCGAGGCGGCTCTCCAGCAGTGATGTGCTCGAGATGTCGAGATCCTCGGAAAAATTCGCCCGGTACACGGAGCGAACAAACTCCGGAACCCAAGGCTCGGTCGCAAACCAACAGGCAATGCGCGCCGCGAGCAGTCCATTGCGCGGGAACTGCGAGGGGCGGCGGAACGGGATCGACAGTTCCGCACAGATTCGCTCCAGGTCGCGCCACATGTAACGTCCTTTCGCCGGAAAAAGGTTAAAGGGGGAATCGGTCCAGCCTTGCGCGCGAAACACCGGGCCCAACAGAAACGGCTTCCAGACAATGGGTGCGCCTTCCGATCGGGCGAGCGCCTCGATGCGTAATGCGGCAGGATAAGAGTACGTGCTTGCGAATTCGAACCAGAACTCCACGGCCATTGATGTACCTATATTGATAAATTGTGATCTGATCTTACCCCAATTTTCAACGCGTCATTGCCCGGCGATCCTGTGGTCGAAATCGGGATCAGAGAACAATTGTTGCTAATTATTAGCGGTAATTGTTCTCTGATCCCTATTATCTTATTCCAGCTTACCAATAAGGCGATAGACAGCAATTAGAATTCCGAATCCGATATACAGTCCAAACAAAGCAACAAGCATTAGCATCGCCAACGCGAAACTTACTATTTTGTTTACCAATAGAAAAATAATCACGGCAACGAGACCAACAAACGAGGCAGCGATACCAGCGACGGCTATTAACGTTCCTCTTTTTGGCATAGATTATGCCGCCTTCGTTGATGTCGCATGGCGCCGTTTTAACCGGCACGGGGCACGAACATTACAGGAAACAGTGTGCCGTCTCACGGCGTCCGGTGGAATGATGGGTAAGGCCATTAAATTCAGGAAGTCAATAACGGTGTTTGCCTTAGATATTGCTTCGACTCAAGCTCTTTCAGGAAAAAGTTGGCAACATCTGCGCGTGAAATCCTGCCGGCTGTTACCCCTGTCATATCGGTCAGCATTCTATAATTTTTTGTTAATGGGCCGTTGGTAAGGAAACCAGGCCTTACGATAGTCCAGTCAACATCGCTCGCCTTGATCAACGATTCCTGGCGGTCTTTATCCGCATAGATAGGCTTGAGTAAGAGCGGGTAAAAGATGCAGTCATAGAGAAAACCGCCGTGTCCCTTGCTATCTCCTGCACCAATACCTGTCACGCATATCAAACGCTTGACCCCGGTCTTTTTCATTGCCTGAAGCAGATTCTTCGTTCCTTCCGAGAAGACCGTCACCCGTATCCACGGTACCTTGACGCCGATCGTACAACACACCGCATCCTGACCAGCCATCGCGAGCGCGACCGAATCTGAATCAAGAATGTCACCCTTCACAACCCTAAGCCGCTCATGTTGTGTAACAAGCCTTTGAGGATCACGAACCAAGGCGGTTACGGCATGCACGGACGTCAGCGCCTGTTCAAGAAGTTGTCGCCCAATGCCACGAGTGGCGCCCACGATCAAGATATTCATGACCTTCTCCTTTTAAAGGGGCTCATTTATTTATTGACCGCTGTGTATTCGAGGGCGTGGCGATCCCAGCCTGCTGGATCAGCCGCCGCTTCGTAGGTGCTCTGTGCAAACTCGATGAACATGGCGTCCGGATTCGCGGCGTGGCGCACCGCTTCGTACGGCAGCAGGAACTCGCGCATGTCGTTGCTGTAGTACGCCGCCTGTGGACGCACGGGGTAATTCCTGAATCCTTCCGGTTCCGGGTAGGCATAGGCATAGAACACCGGTTCCGGCACCGGACCGCCGCCGGGCCAGAAACCGCAGCTGCTCACTTCATGCGAGTACGCCAGCCGCGTGACCCAGTCCGCCATGTGCGGGATGCCGCCCGGGTGCGGCGGCGCCGTCCGGCCGGAGAAGCGCGTGACCGCGAGGTCGAAGCTGCCCCAGAAAAAATGCACCGGGCTGCATTTGCCGAGAAACCCGCAGCGGAATTGCTGCAGCACGCGGTCGGCCTGCTTCAGGACGCGCCAGAATCGCTGCGCCTGCTCCGGGACATAGCTGTGATGCTGGTCATCCTGGTCGAACGGGATCGGGTCCTGCACTTCCACGGGCATGGTCCAGATCTTCACCTCCAGACCGAGCGCATGCAGCGCCGCCATGAACTCGCGATAGAAATCAGCGACCGAGCGCGGCGCCAGCGCGAGCGTGCGCACGGCACCGTCGCTGGTTTGTATTCGGAGTTGATGGTCGAGAAAGTCGAAGCTGATCTCGAAGCTGACATCGCCGTATGGGATCAGCGAGGTGGTGAGCCCGCGCGCGGTCACGTACAGCGGGACCTGCCACCAGTGATTGAGCATCGGCGCTTGGGCCAGCCGCACCTTGCCGACTATCTGGGTCCACATGTGCAGCGTGGCATAAGTGTCCTGCCACTCCGCGAGCGGCAGCGCGGGCCAGCTTTCGTTGCGCGAGACGCCTTGAGCTTGCTTGTTCACCTTATCGTCCATGGTTATTGCGCGTCGGCTAGGGGAAGATTTCTTGTCGTCGGCGGATCGTTAGCCGAGCATGACGTTATCCACGTAACACCAAAACCACTCCTCGCCCGGCTCGATGGAGCGCGCGATCGGATGGCGGGTGGCGTGAAAATGTTTGGTCGCATGCTGGTTCTTCGAGGAATCGCAGCAGCCCACGTGCCCGCAGGTCATGCACAGGCGCAGATGCACCCAGCGATCACCGAGCTTCAGACATTCCTCGCAGCCGGTGGTGTTCGGGCTGACGTCGCGAATCGAATCGAGATGGGTGCACTGCGTGACCATGCCGGTTCTCCCTGGCCCTGACCACTCCCTGATATTGTTCTTCTGCCGGAACATATTCCGCTTTTTGCCGCGGGGTCGCAACACAACCGGACTATCCGCAGCAGCTAACCAGCCCCTGCTTCTCGGCAGGCGCTCCACCCCTTGACTTATCCTATCCCCCTGGATAGGATAACCCCATGGCCAAACACGCATCGCATCCCAAGATCATCCATCGGCTGAAGCGGCTCGACGGCCACCTGCGCAGCATCGTGACCATGCTGGAGGAAGGCCGGAGCTGCCTCGACCTGTCGCAGCAGCTGCACGCGGTCGAGAAAGCCGTGGGCAACGCCAAGCGCGAGCTGATCCACGATCACATCGAGCATTGCCTCGAGGACGGCACGGGTTCGGACGGCAAGTCCAGCCTGAAGGAACTCAAACAACTCACGAAATATCTGTAATTCCGAAAGGAGCTACCGATGCAACACGATAACTCAACACCCCAACACGCCCACGGTCATATGTGGCTGGTGGGCGTTCTCGGCGTGGCCGCGGGGCTTGTGCTGATGATCTACGTCCCCTCGCTCAAGCCGGTTTCAGGCGTGCTTTTTCTGTTCGCCGGTTTTCACCTGGTAGGCGCGGTTGTGCTGGCCGCCTCGGTTTACGTCATGGCGGGCCGGGGATTTTTCCGGCGCTGGTCGCGGCGTCGGGACACTAACGATAACGCCGCCGCGAAATACGATTTCGGCTGGGCACCGGCCTGGACGCTGGGGCCCGGGATTGCCGCGCTCGTTACGGCCGCGGCCGCCGTCGCGGTGTACGTGGCCGCCCCCGCCTGGTGGCCATTGGCGTTCCTGCTCAGCTTGCTCACCGCGAGTTTCTTCGTAGGAGCGTTGATCACCGCGTCATCGACGCGGCCCGAACATGCCGTTCTGCCGATGGTCGACTTGCTGTCAGGCGAATCCGATCTCGTGCTCGACGGCGGTTGCGGCGCGGGAAGAACAACCGTCGCTCTGGGTCGCGCCTTGAAGAAAGGCCGCATCATCGCGCTGGACCGTTTCGATTCCGACTATATAGAAGGCGGCGGCCGCGCGCTGCTGGAACGGAATCTGCATCTGGCCGGACTCGACGGCCGTGTGGAAATCAAGCAGGGCGACCTCACGCAGCTGCCATTCCCCGACCGGACTTTCGACAGCGCCATCAGCGCCCACGCCATGGATCATCTCGGGCCGCAAATAATACAGGGGCTGCGCGAAATGCTGCGCGTCCTGAAACCGGGCGGGCGTTTCCTGCTGGTCGCATGGGTGCCGAGCTGGGCGATGTTCGCCATCGCCAGCGTGCTGTCGTTGTTTCTGACCGGCAAGCAAGAGTGGCAACAGCTCGCGAACCACGCCGGCTTTCAGATACTGGACCAAGGCCATTTCAACGGATTCTGGTTCTTGCTGCTGGAGAAACCCATGTCAGCCGCGCGGGCGAACAACTGATATACCGGAGTCAAGCCATGCCTGCCCACGATCTTTCCCGCTGGACCCACGATCACGTGTTCGACACCGGTAACCTCGCGGCGGAGCGCGGCACGCGGGCCGTGATGTGGATCACCGCCGTCATGATGGTCGTCGAGATCGCCGCCGGCTGGTGGTACAACTCCATGGCGCTGCTGGCGGACGGCTGGCACATGAGTTCGCACGCGGTCGCCATCGGCCTGAGCGCGTTTGCCTACGCGGCCGCCCGCCGTCACGCCGGCGATGCGCGCTTCGCCTTCGGTCCTTGGAAAATCGAGGTGCTCGGCGGCTACACCAGCGCGATGTTCCTGCTCGGCGTCGTGGTCATGATGGTCATCGGTTCGGTGGAACGGCTGATATCACCCCAGCCGATTCACTATGTCGAGGCCATGATCATCGCCGCCATCGGCCTCGCGGTGAACGTCGTGTGCGCGTACATCCTCGGCAACGCCCACCACGAGCACGGCGGGCATGAACATCACGGCCACGCCGACCACCACCATCACGATCTGAATCTCAAATCCGCCTACGTGCATGTCCTCGCCGACGCTGCCACGTCGGTGCTGGCAATCATCGCGCTGGCCGGCGGCTGGCTCTACGGCTGGTCATGGCTCGACCCGGTCATGGGCATCGTCGGCGCCACGCTGGTGGCGCTGTGGGCGAAGAAGCTGCTCACGGAAACCGGAAAGGTGTTGCTGGACCGCGAAATGGACCATCCGGTCGTGGAGGAAGTTCGCTTGGCGATCGAATCCGGCGCCGGTCGTGAAGAGGTGGACATCGCCGACCTGCATGTCTGGCGCGTCGGCAAACAATCGTACGCCTGCGCCATCAGCGTCGTCACGCACGATGCCGGCCTGTCGCCCGGCCGTGTGCGCGAGTGGCTCGCGGAACACGAGGAGATCGTGCATACCACCATCGAGATTCACGTCTGCACAGCTTGTTAAGCGCTTCGCCGCAGCATCGTGTTTGAAGTTACCGGGCAAACACCGGAGCTAGCTCACACTGATCCCAATTGTTTCGAGGAAATAAACACGAAAGACGAAGCAACGCGCGGCTACTTCTCGCCGCCGCCCAACGTCTTGAAGAGAGTCACGCGTGCGCTCAGCAGCTGCCGGCGGGAACTGGCCAGGGCCTGTTCCGCACTGAAGGCATCGCGGCTGGCGTCCAGCACTTCCAGGTAATTGGCGATGCCTGCCTGCTCTCGGGCTTTGACCCGCTCATAGCGCGCTTGTTGCGCGCGCAGGCTGGCCTCCTGGGCGATTACTTGTTCACCATAGGTGCTCCCGGCAGCGAGGGCGTCGGCGACTTCGCGAAAAGCCTGTTGAATGGTTTTTTCGTAGTCGGCCACGGCTTGGACTTTCCGTGCTTCAGCCACGTCCACGTTGGCACGGGTGCGGCCCGCGTCGAACAGCGGCAGCTTCAGCACCGGATTGAACAGCCAGGCTTTGCTGCCGGCGTCAAACAAACTGGACAGCTCCTGGCTTGCCGTGCCCACGCTGGCGGTGAGCGCGATGCGCGGAAAAAATGCCGCGCGCGCCGCGCCCACGTTGGCGTTGGCGGCGATCAGCCGCTGCTCCGCGCCACGCACATCGGGGCGTCGCAGGAGCACGTCCGAAGGCAGTCCCGGCGCCAGATCACTCATCGAAGGCTGGCTGACAAGGCTCGTCGACACAGGCAACGTCACCGCCATGCCGGTGAGCAGACGCAGGGCATTTTCCGTCTGGAGCCGCTGGCGTTTCAGGTCAGCCCATTGGGCGCGCAAGGATTCCACGAGACCCTCGGAGGTGAGCACGTCGAGATCAGACACCAGCCCGGCTTCCTGCCGCTTGCGAGTAATGTCGAGGCTCTCCTCCCGCGTCTTCAAAGTGTCGGCAGCGAGGCGCTCGCGATCGGCAAATTCCGTAAGCTGTAGCCAGGTGTTGGCGACATCGCTGATGAGACCGATGCGAAAACTTTTCGCCGCCTCGTCCGTCGCCAGATACTGGGCCCGGGCGGACTCGCTCAGCGCCGCCACCCGGCCCCAGAAATCAAGTTCGAAAGCGGTCAGTCCCAGCGCCGCGTCATAGCGGCTGGCGACGCGCGGTTGGCCGGTACCCGTGAGGTCCGCGGGCGTGCGCGAACGGTTGCCCGAGCCTTGCGCTTCCAGCGTGGGGAAGCGATCGGCGCGGGCGATGCCCGCCAGGGCGCGGGCTTCCTCGACCCGCGCCAGCGCGATCTTGAGATCACGGTTGTGATTGAGCGCCGCCTCGATCAGGGCGTGCAGCGACGGGTCAGAAAAATATTCGCCCCAGGAAGACAACGGGCTGGCGGTTGTCTCGGTCACGCCGTCGAAATGTTCCGGTACCGGCGCCGCCGGACGCTCGTAGACAGGAATGAAGGAACAGCCGGCCAGCAACACCAAGACGGCGGCCCCGAGCGAGAGACGCGTCTTTCTTCCCGTCGTGAAGATAGAAAAAATTATTCGTTCAGTCATGTTTCGTTTCCTTCCGATGCTTGGCGGGGAAGAACTTGCGTACCACCACGAAAAACACCGGCACCAGGAAAATCGCGAGCACCGTGGCGGCGATCATGCCGCCAATCACGCCCGTGCCCACGGCGTTACGGCTGGCCGCGCCCGCGCCGGTGGAGACAGCGAGCGGCATCACGCCCAGGATGAAGGCAAAACTTGTCATGAGGATGGGTCTTAACCGCAACCGGCACGCCTCCAGCGTAGCGGCCACGAGATCCATGCCTTCATTGTGGAGCTTGCGGGCGAACTCGATGATGAGAATCGCGTTCTTGGCGGAGAGCCCGATGATGGCAATGAGCCCGACCTTGAAGAACACGTCGTTGGGCAGCCCGCACAAGTGCACCGCCAGCACCGCGCCGAGGATGCCGAGCGGCACCACCAGGATCACGGCGAACGGAATCGACCAGCTCTCGTACAGCGCCGCGAGCGCCAGGAATACCACCAGCAGCGACAGCGCGAACAGGATCGGCGCCTGAGCGCCGGCGAGCCGCTCTTCGTAAGAAGTGCCGGACCATTCAAAGCCGAAACCGGGCGGTAGCTTCTGCGCGATTTCTTCCATGGCCTGCATGGCCTCGCCCGTGGAATGACCGGGCGCGGGAGATCCGGCTATCTTCATGGAGGCGCTACCATCATAGCGATCGAGCTTGGGTAGTCCGACGATCCATTCCGGCTTGGCGATTTCGCCCAGGAGCACCGTCTCGCCCAGGCGATTCCGTACCGGGAGTTTCAGCAGATCCTCCGGGGTCTTGCGCAAATCCGCGTCCGCCTGCATCTGCACCCGGAGTATGCGTCCGGCGCGCACGAAATCATTCACGTACGCCACACCGATGGCGGACGTGAGGGTATCGTTGAGATCGGCCATGTCGATTTGCAGTGCCTGTGTCTTCTCCCGATCGATTTCCAGGAACACCTGCGGTCCGGGCTCCTGGCCTTCCGGCCGGACGCCGGCCAGTCGCTTGTCCTGCGATGCCAGACCGAGCACGAGATTGCGCACATTCATCAGCGCATCGCGGCCCTGGCCGGAGCGGTCCTGCAGCCGGAAATCGAATCCACCGATCGCGCCCAGCTCGGGGATGGGCGGAGGATTCACCGCGAAGATGATCGCCTCCTTGATCTGCATGAATGTTCCCATCGCCCGGCCGATCACGCCCTGCGCCGAGTGTTCATGCCCCTTGCGTTCATCCCAGTCCTTGAGCCGCGTGAACGCGAGCGCCGCGTTCTGCCCCCGGCCGAAGAAGGAAAACCCCACCACGCCGATGACCTTCTCCACTTCCGGCTGTTTCAGGTAGAACTTCTCTACCTGGGAGAGCACCTCCACCGTGCGCTCCTGGGTCGCGCCGGCGGGGAGTTGCACCAGCGTTATGAAATAACCCTGGTCCTCGTCCGGCAGAAAGCTGCCGGGAATCATGGTGAACAGCCAACCGGTGGCGGCCACGATGGCGAGATAGATCACCACCCAGCGACCGGTGCGAGCGAGGATGCGCGCCGTGAGACTGCGATAACCGGAAACGACACGGCCGAAAAAAAGGTTGAACTTGCGCTTTTCGTCTTTTTCGGCTTCGCCCGGTTTGAGCAGGGTCGCGCACATGGCGGGCGTGAGCGACAACGCCATCAGCACCGAGAACGCCATGGTGAAAATCAGTGTCGCGGCGAACTGGCGGTAGATGGCGCCCACTGATCCGCCAAAGAACAACATTGGCATGAACACGGCGGAGAGCACGACGGAGATGCCGAGGATCGCGCCGAGAATCTGATCCATGGCCTTGAGCGTGGCCTCCAGCGGCGGCAGATGCTCCTCGCGCATGATGCGCTCCACGTTTTCAACCACCACGATGGCATCATCCACCAGGACGCCGATCGCCAGCACCATGGCGAACAACGTCAGCACGTTGATGGAAAAACCGAAGGCATAGAGCCCCGCGGAGGCGCCGGCCAGCGCCACTGGCACCACCACCGCGGGGATCAGGGTGGTACGCCAATGCCCAAGGAATACGAACATCACGATGAACACCAGCACCATGGCAATGCCCAGCGTCTTCACCACCTCGATGATGGAAATCTCCACGAAGCGGGAGGTGTCGTAGGGCACGGCCCAGTCGACTCCCTTGGGGAAGAAGTGGGCAATTTCCGTCATGCGCGACTTCACCGCCTTCGCCACGTCGAGCGCATTGGCGCCGGGTGCGACGCGAATCGCAATGGCGGCGATGGGCTGGCCGTTCATGCGGGCGTAACGGTCGTAATTGTCGCCACCGAGTTCCACGCGTGCCACGTCTTTCACCTTCACCGTGGCGCCGTTGGCGAGCTCCCGTATTACCACGTTGCCAAATTCTTCGGGCGTGGAGAGCCGGCCACGCGTGACGATGACGGCGTTCACCTGAACACCCGGTGCGCTCGGCGCCTGATTGAGTTCGCCGGTGGCGATCTGCACGTTCTGCGCCTGCAACGCCCGTTTCACGTCGGCGGGTGTCAGGCCATAGGCAATGAGTTGCTCCGGCTTGAGCCAGATGCGCATGGAGTATTCGGTGCCGAACAGGATGGCCTCGCCCACGCCGGGCACGCGCCGAAGCGAGTCGAGCACGTTGGCCGCCGCGAAGCTGCCGAGATCAATGAAGTTGAGGTTGCCGTCCTTGGAATAAATGGCGACGAACATAAGATAGTTGCGCTGCGGCTTCGTCACCGGCACCCCGAGCCGCCGCACGTCCTCCGGGAGTCGCGCCTCGACACGCTTGTAGCGGTTCTGGGCTTCCACGGAGGAGATGTCGATGTTGGTGCCCGGCTCGAAAGTGAGCGTCAGCGTGCCCGAACCCAGTTCGGAAGCCGCCTCCATGTAAAGCAGATGCTCGATCCCGTTCATCTCCTGCTCGATCAGCTTGATGACCGTGTCTTCGGTCACCTGGGCGGAGGCGCCAGGATAGGTCACGTTGAAGGCGATCTGGGGCGCTGCCACCGGAGGATACTGGGACACCGGAAGATTCTTGAGCGCGATAACGCCCACGAGCAGGATCAGGATGGCGATGACCCAGGCGAAGATGGGTCGATAAATGAAGAACCGGGACATGTCAGCTGCCCGGCTTCAGTGGAACGGGTTTCACCACCGCGCCCGGCCGAACCTTCTGCACGCCGTTCACGATGACGGTCTCGTCGCCCTTGAGGCCGTCTTCGATGACGAAGTCCGTGCCCGCCATGGCCCCGACTTTCACCGGGCGCGGCATGACTTTGTTCTCCGGCCCCACCAGCAGGACGTATTGGCCATCGGGCCCGGAAAGCACGGTTCGCTGGGGCACGACGATCACGCCTTCCGCCACCGCCTGGGGCAACCTAACGCGAACAAACGTGCCGGGAAGCAACAGCCGATCTGGATTGGGAAATTCCGCTTTCAGCGTGACCGAGCCGGTGGTGGGATCCACGCTCATGTCGCTGAAAATGAGCCGGCCTTTCTGAGGATAGGTCTGCCCGTTATCCATAATAATTTCCACGATCCGGTTTTCCGGCACTTTCAGCGACCCCGCGGCGAGCGCGCTCTTGAGGCGCATCACCTGGGCATTGGGTTGCGTGAAGAGCACCTGCGCTGGTTCCAGCTGCTCGATGATCGCCAACAGCGTCGCATCGCCCCGGCCCACGAGGGCGCCTTCGGTCACGAGCGCGCGGCCGATACGGCCGGAGATGGGCGCGGGCACGGTGGCGTTTTCCAGGTCCAGCTGCGCGCGCGCGAGCTGCGCCTGAGCCTGCTTGAGCGTGGCGCGCGCCAGGTCCACTTCCTGCTGGCTCACCGCCTTGATCGGCAACAGCGACAGCACGCGGGAGAAGTTGAGCTTTTTAACTTCCACGTCGGACTCCGCCGCCTGCGCGGCGGTACGGTAAATGCGGTCATCCAGCCGGAACAACAGCTCGCCGGCGTGCACGTCGCTGCCTTCCTCGAACAAACGCTTTTCCACGATGCCTTCGACGCGCGCGCGCACCTGCGCGGTACGCACGGCAATCACTCTTCCCGGCAGCTCCCCGGTGAGTGTCGCAGCGCCGCGGCCCACCTGCATGACGTCAACTTCCGGTGGCGGCATGGCGCCTGCGGCTCCGGCACCCGCGGGTGCATTCTTGCCATCGGGACTGCAGGCGGTGAGCAGGGACAGAAATAAAAACAGGGCGAGGCGTTTCATGGCTTATCCTTTTCGGGAGCAAAGGCGCGCAGGAAGCAATCCACCACCTGCGCCGATTTCGCGGATTTAAGCAAATCCGTTTGCAAATTCATGAGGCCGCGCAGGCGGTCGAAATCCGCGAGCATGGCCGCGAGCATCTCGGCGGCGAAATCGGGGTCATCCCGTCTCAGCCGCCCTTGTTGCATGGCGCGCGCGAGATATTCAGCAAGGCGCTTGCGCGTCGTCTGCGGTCCCTGGCGGAAGAACTGCTTCGCCAGCGCCGGGAAACGCGGCGCCTCCGCCGTGAGCGTGCGGAAGATCGCGATGCCATCGGCGCTCAGAATTTTTGCCCGGTAGGCTTCGCTGAAAGCCAACAGCGTCGCGCGCACCTCGCCGTCTCTATCCAGCGTCACCAGCACCGACTGGATCGCATGACGCACCACTTCGGCAAACAGTGCTTCCTTGCTGGGAAAGTGGTTGTACACCGTCTGCCGCGCCACCTGGGCACGGGCGGCGATGCGGTCGATGCTCACCTGGTAACCCTCTTCGCGGAAGGCTTCGCACGCGGCGTCCAGCAAACGCTGCCGGGTGTCTTGGGGCGCTTCAATGACGGTGGACATGGCGGGTCGAATGGAAATTCGTCTGATTAGACTGTACAGTCTACTTTCCCGGCGCGCCACGCACAAGGTCAGAATGAAACGAGATTGCCAATCCCGTATACAGCATGCGTGAATCGAGAATTTAGAGCGCCGCTGTTTCTGCTAGCTAAAAACCGCTTGGCCACCGGTTTGCTGCGGAAAAAGCGTCAGGATGAATTCAGGACTTGAAGGTCTGATTTGGGGAAAGCTGGCGACCGCCTTGGGCCAAATCCCGACAGTCAGTTAACGGCCATTAGCGGACATTCACTTATACATAGAAATGAAAAGCTCCGCCGAAACAGGGCCTCTCATGAGTCAGCCAATTTCCGACTTAAGCAGCTTTGGGACGAGCGACGCCAATCAGCCCAAGCAAGCCCAAACCGAACGCCAGAAGGTGGTAGGCGATGAGACAATCCTTCGCTTTGCCTTATAGCGTGGGCGGTATCCTGGGGCGTAGTTCGTCCGGGCCCGTCTCGTCATGGCCACCCTTCAACTCGATATCGCCATATTTCCGATTGAGATACTCTTGATGCTCAACATCTGTTTTGCCAGAGATAATTTTCCGATGACATTCCAGACGGCCAACACAGAACTGAAGCCTGTTTTCCGTTAGTACCTCTTTTGTGAATTGTCCTATGTGTTGGATCAAGTCAGTCAAATCAAAAACTCCTGCCGGGCGCTCGGTTTTAAATTTAGCGCTGCCAGTAAATGCGACCAGAGAATGAATGTGCTCTGAAGGAATAAAATCCAGCTCCTTCTGGATAGCTTTGATGTGTTTGTAGTTCTGGCGCAATGGATTTTGGAACTTTTGTATAAAATGATAGATAACCTGAGTCCAGGTCGGCCAAGAAGCGTTGGCGAAGATCCAGCCACTGTAATGCTTCGATTCGATCACAAATATGCCATACTTTGAAATCAGAATATGATCAATCTGTGTTGTGCCGTCTTCGAACGGAAGCGTAATGTTATTTAGAAGGTGGTAGGCGGTACCAGTAAAATTCTTAGTAAGCGCTCTTCTTATGGCAGCTTCGCCCTGATTCTCAACTACGGTACGTCTGAATCTGCCGAGCATCCAGAAGCCGGCAACGAGCGCACCTAGAAGAATAACTACCTCAATTACGCGCACTGGATGAGTTCCGCTGCAACCTAACTTCCAGATTGACATCATCCAGGTTGGCACTGGCGATGATCCTCTGAATACGCCGAGCAACCAGAAGCCAACAACGAGTGTACTTAGAAGAGCAATTACCTTAATAATTGCGCGCACTACATCAATAATTACCCGCACTGGATGCGCTCCGCTGCAACCTAACGATTGAGCTAAGGGGCCGACAAACTCGGCGCGAAGCGACGGGTTTGGAGGTCCCGTTTGAGCGAGTTGTTAGGCATTACGTGCATGGCCCTTCATAATACGCAATATAGCGTGGTTTATTAGTGCTCTTGTCTTCGTATTTATAACAACCCAAGTCACTTGTGTTCCCATGAATCTTTAATAAAAAATCCGGGCAGCTCTTGAGTCGTTCTGCATTACTCTTAAGCTCTTTAGTAATCTCAAAATTGCCATCCTCATGTATTTGCAGTGTTCCCGTCGCATTCGCAGCTATTATTTTTCTACCATTAACCGCCAAAACTGTTGACTCTATAGGGATCACCCATTCAGTTATTATTTCTCCATTTGAGTATTCCATTACGATTTCTAATCCCATTTTTCGTGCTTTCTCTGGTTTAGGCATTTTTGTTATGGCAATTAGCTGCCTCGGATTGCAGATACCATCAGGATATTTACTTAAGATCTTATAATCTTTATCTGCTTCATCGTTGTCCCACGCCAAAATACCATCTGGTTTCTCAGCATGGGCAGAAGAAAGAATAAGAAACAGGCCGGTTATAATTAGTAAACGCATATTTAAATTGCCTAACGTTGTGTTGAGTGGCGCGGGTCAGGAGAGTAACAGGAAACAATGCGCTGTCTCACCGCGTCCACCTCGAACACATAGTTATGTTTCTGAAGATGATTGTCTCATCAACATCTTTCGAATGAGTATTCCGAAACCAACTCCAACAGCACTTACGATAAACAACCATGGGACATACAACCATAAAATGCCCATCCATGGATTAGCGTGTCCAATAGCATAAATATATCCGGCCAGGATGAAGCTGGATAAGGCAGCGGGAAGAAGAATACTTAAAGCAGGTGAACGGCCGAACACCGAGAGAACCACGCTTCCCATGAACGCAAGACAAGAGGGGCCATAAACGAAAAAGATACGATCACGCGTAAATGGGCTGATTGTGAATTTCCACTCAAAGATGACAAAAGCCGGGATAAACAAAAACCCGAAACCAATCGCTGCAATCACCCATACTCGATACCGAGTCATTCCAGCCCCTCAAGAAACATAACGCAGAGTTGAGGGGCCGAGGGGCCCGCGCCAGCGGGACCCGAGGTCCCTCTCGAACGACGTGTTAGGGCTATAGCGGATCATTACTGGCACTGCCTCTCAAGAATTTCGTAGCTTCAGCGTTACCGTTTTCTGCTGCCTTTTTTAAAAGTTCTTTTGCCTTATGCTCATCCTTTTCAACTCCGTGCCCATGGAAATAAAGATAGGCCAAATTGTATTGAGCAGAGCCAACCGATATGTCCTTAATTTCATATGTTTCTATGGGCTTTAATATCTTTGCTGCGTCAGAAAACCTTTTCTCATCTATTGCCTGGGAACTTGCCCCCGCCGCAAAAGACGCCACTAGTGATTTAGAAAAAGTTGAGATGCCCGGAACCAATGCACCTACTCTCGCAACGTAATACAGCCCGGTTGCAACCCAATGCCACAACAGGCGCAAGAAGTAGGTAACGTATTTCATTGTCTTGTTGTAGCCCTAACGATGATTAGACGACATATTGACTGTTATTAACATTAACACTGCATCGGCTTCCATGAGAATCAACGGTTTATAGTGTAAGCCGCCGGAGATAGGCTGCAAGATTGCAAGATAACATGCAAGAAACTGGCAAATCGCCGTATAACATGAATATCACCGCAACCAAACGCCTCGATTTCTTTGTATCGATCAAGGGCTTAATCGCATGTGGGTGGGATGCAACAAAATGATATGCGCCGTAGTGCTCTTTTCTCAGTCCGCTAAGGGTCGATAGCCGCCATTCAAACCGAGCCGACACCGGTCGTTTCCACGACAATCCCCAGCACTGGCGGGACACGCTCCGAGCGCCAATGGACGATCGCCCAGCGCCAGAAATCGTCGAGGTTGGTCTCAGCCAGTTCCGGCGGAATTTCCTGACCTAGAAACCGCATGACCTGAAGTAATGCCAGCAAGGGGCGAGCGTTATCCAGTGGCGCGGCCAGAGTCTGCTTGCTGAGTTTCTCGCTGTTAGCATTGAGCGCCACCGGCAGATGGAAATAATCCGGCGTCGGCAGATTCAGCAAACGCTGTAAATGAATCTGCCGTGGCGTGGATTCGATCAGGTCGGCGCCGCGCACGACCTCGGTGATGCCCTGCTCGGCGTCGTCCACGACCACCGCCAGTTGATACGCAAAGAATCCGTCCGCGCGCCGCACGACGAAGTCGCCGAAATCCACGGCCAAGTCACGGGCCATGCGGCCTTGAATGGCGTCCACGAATTCGACTGCCCATCCGTTCACCCGCACGCGCCAGGCGCGCGGTGCGCGGCCCGGCGGTAGGCCTTCACGGCAGGTGCCCGGATACACCGGACCGTCCACGCCACTCATGCTTGAATCGGCGATCTCGCGCCGGCTGCACGCGCACGGGTAGATTGCGTCGAGCCGTTCGAGCATTTTCAGCGCCGCCTCGTACACCCCATGGCGGCGGCTCTGGTACATAACCGCGCCGTCCCAATGCAGACCGAAGGCTTCCAGCGTGCGCAGGATGTCATCGGCCGCGCCTGGCACTTCACGCGACGGATCGAGATCCTCCATGCGCACCAGCCATTCGCCGCCGCGGTTTTTCGATTGGAGAAAACTGCCGACCGCGGCGACCATCGAACCGAAATGCAGCGGCCCGGTGGGCGACGGCGCGAAACGACCGCGATACGGCATGGAGCGATGATGCATGGTGACGGTGGGAAGCGTATGCTGTTTACGGTGGCAATGCCGATGTTTAACCTGTCGATTATTCAGGCTCCATTATGACCACAGCGCTATCCGAACGAAACCCCAAGCAGGACGTCCTGCGCAGCCGCTTCGCCGCCCGGCTGCGCGAATTCCTGCCGCGCGAAGCCGTGCTAACGGACGCGGAAGAGCTGCATCCGTACGAATGCGACGGGCTTTCCGCGTACCGCAAGCTGCCCTGGATCGTAGTGCTGCCTGAAACTGTCGAGCAGGTGGGCCGCGTCCTGAAATTGTGCAGCGAGGAAAAAATCTCGGTGGTGGCGCGAGGCGCCGGCACCGGACTTTCCGGCGGCGCGCTGCCGCTCGAGGACGGCGTGCTGCTCTCACTCGCCAAGTTCACCCGCATTCTCGAAGTCGACCGGGCCAATCGCACCGCCACGGTCGAGCCCGGCGTGCGCAATCAGGCAATCACCGACGCCGCCGCGCCCCACGGCTTTTACTACGCGCCCGATCCCTCGTCGCAGCTCGCCTGCTCCATCGGCGGCAACGTCGCCGAGAATTCCGGCGGCGTGCACTGCCTGAAATACGGCCTGACCGTGCACAACGTTCTGGGTCTCAAGTTCTTCACCATGGACGGCGAGCTGGTCACGCTCGGCGGGAAAACGCTCGACAGCCCCGGCTACGATCTGCTGGCGCTCATGACCGGCTCGGAAGGCATGCTCGGCGTGATCGTCGAGATCACGGTGAAGCTGCTGCCGAAGCCGGAACGCGCGCAGGTGCTGCTCGCCGCGTTCGACGACATCGAAAAAGCCGGCGCCGCGGTCGCCGGCATCATTGCCAGCGGCTTCACACCGGCCGGGCTCGAGATGATGGACAACCTCGCGATCCGTGCCGCGGAGGAATACGCCAAGGCCGGTTATCCGACCGACGCGGCGGCAATCCTGCTGTGCGAGCTCGACGGCACCAGCGAGGAAGTCGCGGAAGGCATCGCGCAAGTGCGCGAGCTGCTGACCCGGCACGGCGCGACCGAAGTGCGCGCGGCGAAGGACGAGGCTGAGCGTATGCGCATGTGGGCCGGACGCAAGGCTGCGTTCCCCGCCGTCGGACGCCTTTCACCGGATTACTACTGCATGGACGGCACTATTCCGCGCAAACACCTGGCCAAGGTGCTGGCGAAAATCGGCGAACTTTCGCGCGAGCATGGCTTGCCGGTGGCGAACGTGTTTCACGCCGGTGACGGCAACTTGCACCCGCTGATTCTCTACGATGCGAACAAGCCCGGCGAACTGCTAAACGCCGAGGAGCTGGGCGGCAAGATTCTGGAGCTGTGCGTGGCCGTGGGCGGAACCATCACCGGCGAGCACGGCGTGGGCGTGGAGAAGATCAACCAGATGTGCGTGCAGTTCACGAAAGAAGAACTCACGCAATTCCACGCGCTTAAAGCCGCGTTCGATCCGCAAGGCCTGCTCAATCCGGGCAAGGCCGTACCCAAACCGGCGCGCTGCGCCGAGTTCGGGCGCATGCACGTGCACGGCGGCAAGCTGAAATTTCCCGAGATTGAAAGGTTTTGAAATAGTTAATGTAGGGTGGGTTAGCGCCGCTTTCCAGGCGCGTAACCCACCGAACCAATGCTGTTGGTGGGTTACGGCAAAAATCGCCTAACCCACCCTACATGTAAGAAACTTATCCGGCGGCCGAGGCGCGCAGCTCATCCTGATTGTGGCGGTACTGTTCCTCCATGACGAGTTGCGCCAGTTCCTTGGCGAAGACGTTGAATTCCGCCGAGCTCGAGTCGCGCTCGCGCGGCAGGGTGATGGCGACCTCGCGCTTGATGGTGCCGGGCCGGTAGGTCATCACGATCACGCGATCGGCGAGATGCACCGATTCCTCGATGCTGTGGGTGACGAACACGATGGTTTTTTTGAGTTCGGCCCAGATGCGCAGCAACTCATCCTGCAGGTTGCGGCGCGTGAGCGCATCGAGCGCGCCGAAGGGTTCATCCATGAGCATGATCGGCGCATCCAGCGCCAGCACCCGCGCGATGGCAACGCGCTGGCGCATGCCGCCCGAAAGATCCCGCGGATAGCGGTCGCGGAACTCCGTCAGCTGCAGCATTGCCAGCAGCGCGCTCACCTTCTCCCGGATCTGGAGCTTCGGCGTCTTCTGGATCTCCAGGCCGAAGGCGATATTCTTTTCCACCGTCATCCACGGAAACAACGCGTATTCCTGAAACACCATGCCGCGATCGGGTCCCGGCGCGACAACCGTCTGCCCGTCCACCGCGATACGGCCGGTGGTGGGCGGTATAAATCCGGCGATGGCGTTGAGCAGCGTGGACTTGCCGCAGCCCGACGGACCGAGCAGGCACACGAACTCGCCGCGCCGGATGTCGAGGTTGATGTTTTTGAGCGCGACGACCTCCTGGTGCCGGTCCTCGCGGAAAACCTGGCTGACATCGCGGATGCTGATATACGACGCTGCCGCACTCATCGGTGTTCGATCCCGCGGTGCCATTTGAGCAGCCAGTTGTTAAGCGCGCTCATGCCGGTGTCGAGCGCCAACCCCAGTAGCCCAATCGTGATCATGCCGGCGATGATCTTGTCCGACCAGAAAAACTCGCGCGCCTCGAGGATGCGGTAACCGAGGCCGCTGTTCACCGCGATCATCTCGGCCACGATCACGACGATGAAGGCCGTGCCCATGCCGATGCGTGCGCCGGCCAGGATATAGGGCGACGCTGCCGGCAGCATGACGCGCACAAACAGCGCCCGGCGATTCGCGCCCAGGCTCTCGGCGGCACGGATGTAAATCGCGTCCACATGCCGCACCCCGGCGATGGTGTTCATGAGCATCGGGAAGAAGGCGCCGATGGTGATCAGAAACACCGCCGGCGGATTGCCGAGCCCGAACCACAGGATCGCGAGTGGAATGAAGGCAATCGGCGGGATCGGACGCAACACCTGGATGAGGGGATTGAACAGCTTGTACACGTTGTCGCTCGCGCCCATGAAGAGCCCGAGCGGCAGCGCCAGCCCGGCGCCGATCAGAAATCCCGAAACCACGCGGTGCAGACTGGCGTAGGCGTCGTGCAACAATTCGCCCGACACAAGCCACGCCAGATAGCCCGACTTGGCGGGATCGAACGGCTCGTAGGGGCTTAAATACTGAAACCACCTCTTGGCCACGGCCAGCGGCGACGGCAGGATCAAGGGGTTCACCAGGCCGCTCGACGATAGCCAGTGCCACAGCCCGAGCACCAAGCACGGCACGAGGACGCCCTGCAACAACCTGATCAACTTCGACGGCTTCATCCTGTCGGCCCGCGACGCCGCGTTACTTTATCTTGAGATCCTTTTTCGCCTGCGTCAGCAAATCCAGCTTCACCCAATCCTTGGCGACCGGCGGTTTGGTCATCTTGCCGACACCGTACTTCACCATGGAATCGGTGGTGACCTGGGCGTGTTCGAGCGACATGTCGTAGGTGAACTCGGCGTTGCTCATGGCGTCCTGATAGTCCTGGCTCGTGATCTGGCCCTTGAACATATTCTCGCGCACGTACTTCTCGGCCAGCGGGGGATTGTCGATGAAATACTTCGTGGCCTCGACAAACACCTTCATCAGGCGCAGGGCCACGTCGCGGCGCTCGTTGTACATCTTTTCGGTCATCACCAGCGCGCGGATCGGCTCGCCCATCTCGGTGTCATAGGGCTTGATCACCTCCACGCCCCAGCCCTTGTTGATCGCCTGCGACGACTGCGGCTCCGACTGGCACATGGTATCGATCT
>Ga0209515_10004120_pt1 | contig 19942 bp, 22 predicted proteins | sample Subgroupgradi54m_FD_187454 | JGI IMG/M metagenome (GOLD analysis project Ga0209515, IMG submission 187454) | Subsurface groundwater microbial communities from S. Glens Falls, New York, USA - GMW60B uncontaminated upgradient, 5.4 m (SPAdes)... ...
AGAGACATCCTCCCTTTCAGATGGATAAAATGGCTGATTTTTTTCGATAAAATCATAAAAAGTTTTAATTGCGTTGTAAAATCTATCAAGCCGTTCTTTTTTACATTTTGATCAGATGCATCAGCGATATCAATTTCTGGACGTAATGTAATAGCAGCCTGCCTTAGATCAACAAGCTTTGGCCACAGTTCTCTTAGTAAGATGAATTCATTTTCATATCGAACACCATAAATATAGGATTTTTTTGTAAGCTCTGATCTTAGTAGCTCTAGATCTTTCGAGTATTGAGAACGAACTTCTTGAATTTCTTTTTCTATTGATGCGATGTCTTCCTTGGTAGCCAAATTCTCGCCTTTTTTCTTAAAATATGAGGGCAAATAGGCCCCTAGAAAAAGACCAACAATGAAAACAATTACCGTTTGGAGATTTTCCATAATCATTGAGTTTATTAATTGAATTGAACTCATCTATTTTTTGCCAATCGAACCTAAATATTCATTAATCCTTTGCTTGTCTTCATTCTCCTTATCGCCTTTAAAATAAATTTCAATAAATTCCACTGTCTTTGTTTCATGGAAGAAAGCATAAATAATCCTAATGCCACTTTTTATCCCCCTTCCTTTCAGGGCTTTGCACGCGAATTTTTTTAATTTTAGAATTTTTGGATTTTCAACTTTTAAACCGCTTATAGGAAAGACACTGTGATTGTCGATACGTTGGATATGATAGAGCTCAATAGCGTTTGTCTTGGCAACCTTCAAATCCTCATACAAAGTTGAGAATTTCTTTTGAAGCTTCTTTAAGTCCCGTAAGAACTTATCCGTTTCCTTGTAAATTATCATCGTAAGTCCTGACGGAGTATTCGGGGGTGCGGTAGAAGACGGCTTCATAATCAATTGGTTTGCCCTCTTTCGCTGTCATCCAAGGGACATCATTGTGGGAATAATCACTGATCTCTTTTGCTGTCATGCTACCCAAACGATTGATTGCTTCATCGATCAAGGCAGTTTCTTGAGCTGAAAGCAGGTTTAAGCGTGGTTCTCGGCGTGGAAGATATTTGGTTTGGGGATATTTAAAGTAATTTGTTTCGATTTTTTCAATTTCTTTATTTTGCTCCATCTCACTTACGATTTTAGCGAATTCTATGGGCGTGGGACCATAATGATTTCGGATGTAAGTAGCTCCCATCAGTTGTTCTTCATATTTTTCATAGTAATTAAAATCGATGAAATAGAGGATTTTATAAAGAACACTTTCACCAATATTGGGTTTGGCTCCTATTTTTTCCAACACGTAAAGAAGAACTTCTTTGAACTTCTCAACTTTCTTTTGAGGAACGCTAACTCTTATTTCTTGTTGAGCTTCTTGAGTTTGCTTCTCTCGCTTTCCTAGGGTAACTTTATAAGGCGACTTAGTGTTGCCAGCTAAGAAATCTTCGAAAGTAAGGCCAAAAAAAGCTGCCAAATTCTGTGCTTCAGAAAGGGATAGTTCCCGCTCGCCTTTTTCAATTTGAACATAAGTTGGTCTAGACACACCAATATGATCGGCCAGGTGTTCCTGTGAAAATCCTCGTTCATCTCTTAATTTTTTTAAAATATCTATGATGTTGGGAGACATAATCAGCCTTTGGGAGGATAGAGGTCATTCCCGTAAGTATTCTTTTCACGAATACGACCATCTCTTCCCTGAATAATTAATTCAGCTTTTTGATTGATGGCGACCTGACGTCCCACTTTAAAGCCTTCTTGTTGAGTTTCAACGATTTTAATAGCCCGTTCAGAATGTGGCGTCTGCACTTTCCATTCACCTGACTTTGTCGGTGACACCCAAACTTGTTTCTGATTTTTCATAAAGTATAACTCTCCTCAATTCTCAAGATAGCTTATGTCAGAATATTTATCAATATTAAAGTTTAAAATATTTACATAACATATTGGACTGATCTAACGAAAGGAAAACTATGAAAAAAGCAAAGAGTAGAACCTATAAAAACGGGGAGATTGTACTGACAGAAGAAGAGTTTCAGGAAATTGTTGAGGTTTTTAAAACTCTTGCGCAATGGGACAAAGATCTAAAACAATCAAAAGAAAAACAAGAAAAGAAGCCTCTTCCCGAAAAGGTCTGAGTTTACAGTTCTAACTCCTGCCGGGCCATCCTCGGAAGACCAAGCACATCATGACTTAAAACAATGTGCCCCTGGCAGGAATCGAACCTGCGCAACCAGCTTCGGAGGCTGGGAGTTATCATAAGAGGAGGAAGAATCCTCCTCTCTTTGTAAGCAAAGCTTACAAATTCACTCCTCTTCTGGCCACTGAGCTCTCAATTGTAGCTCAGTGGATATACGCCCGTTAATTTTGCGCCCCTGGCAGGAATCGAACCTGCGCAACCAGCTTCGGAGGCTGGGACTCTATCCACTGAGCTACAGGGGCTATGAAAAAAAATTAAAAGGGACGATATTCCTTTTATAAAAGAGAGAGCAAGTCTTTCTTGAATTTGAATCTCATTCATTTTATGCTCTTGGCTTCATGAAACTCAAAAGTATTTTACAGATCTTGAAATGCCCTCAATGCCGATGCGTGGCTTCCGTGCTCGAGCACAAAAGAATGTTGAATTTTACAGAAAGAGAAACCACCCTTTTTTGCAAGAACTGCCATGTGAGGCTGGGCATCATCCCCTTTTTACAATGGAATGAGCTCCATCGCGAGAACTTTGAAAAACCGGCCCAAGCCCTTCGTGAGGCTCAACGTTTCCAACCTGAAAGAAACCGGGATCGCCGACGGAGGCGCCGGCGTTAGAATAAAATTTGACTTTCTTTGTCTCTACGCATTACGAAGTAGACTTATCGTGAATGAGAATCGGATTTATTCCGTGTGGGTAAGCATCGAAAACCCCGAACGAATGAGGGGCGGTAGCTCAGTTGGGAGAGCGTCGCGTTCGCAATGCGAAGGCCGAGGGTTCGATTCCCTTCCGCTCCACAAGGATTACAAGCGCAGGCCCAAAGGGCCGTTGAGGGGGAGGCTCCACGGGCTTTGCCCGTGGAGGGGGCGACGCAAGCCCCTTGTGGTAAACCGTCGCGTTCGCAATGCGAAGGCCGAGGGTTCGATTCCCTTCCGCTCCACACTAAAAGAGTTGATTATTAAAACAATGAGAAGGAGAGTTTTTTTTAGTCTTTAATCTATGTTTAAAACCTTAAAGAAGATGATTTTGGGTCGTCCCCTTGAAACCCATCAGGTCATTCACCAGCGCATTAGCAAGAAAGTAGCTCTTGCTATCTTTTCCTCCGATGCCCTTTCGTCGGTGGCTTATGCCACCGAAGAAATTTTATTAGTCTTAGTTTCAGCTAGTTTTTTAGCCACGCAACTTTCTTTGGTTATTGCCTTGGCAATTGGCTTGCTCCTTGTGATTCTCGTAAGCTCTTACAGCGAAACCATTCATGCCTACCCTTCGGGAGGCGGCGCTTATATAGTGGCCAAAGATAATTTTGGTAAATACCCGAGCCTTGTGGCGGGGGCTTCCTTGCTCATCGACTATGTATTAACCGTTTCCGTCAGTGCGGCCTCGGGAGTAGCCGCGATTACTTCGGCCATTCCTTCTTTGTATTCTCATGCCGTGGCGATTGGATTGTTCTTCATCGCCTTCATCACCATTGCCAATTTAAGGGGAGTCAAAGAATCTGGCGCCATGTTCGCCTTGCCCACCTATCTTTTTATTTTTAGTTTTCTCCTTCTGATTGGAATCGGCTTTTATGAATATTTCTTCACCTCGAAAGTTTATGCGCAGGAGCATTTTTTCCCGCCGATGCAAAGCTTAAACGCGGTCGGTTTTTTCCTTCTTTTAAAGGCCTTTTCTTCCGGTTGTGCCGCGCTCACTGGGGTGGAAGCCATTTCAAACGGGATTCCCGCCTTTAAGCCCCCTGAATCTAAAAATGCGAATATTACTCTTTTTTGGATGGGCTTGATCTTGCTAGTTTTATTTTTAGGAATCACAGAGTTAGCACGATTTTATCATGTGTTACCCAAAGAGCAGGAAACGGTGGTGAGCCAAATTGCGACCCAGGTTTTTGGGAGAGGGTTTTTTTATTATATGGTTCAGGTGGCAACGGCCTTGATTTTGTTTTTGGCGGCCAACACTAGTTTTTCTGATTTTCCAAGATTGGCTTCCCTCCTCGCCCGAGATGGGTTTTTGCCTCGGCAGCTGAGTAATCTCGGAGATCGGCTGGCCTTTTCCAACGGAATTATTGCCTTGGGTTTTGCCTCGGGTTTATTGCTTGTTTTATTTCAAGGAAAAACTCATCTGCTCATTCCACTTTATGCAGTGGGTGTTTTTATATCTTTTACTCTCTCTCAATCGGGCATGGTGGTGCATTGGTTTAAGCTGAAGGGTTCTTGGTGGATTTCTCGAGCCCTTTTGAATGGAGTAGGAGCCATCACCACCGGCATTGCCACTTGCGTGATTGCCATTACCAAATTTAGCCATGGCGCTTGGATGGTGATTGTTTTTATTCCTTTGATGGTGGCCGCCTTTTTAGCCATTCGAAGGCATTACGAAAATATCATTTCTCAGCTTTCTCCGAAGGCCCTCGATTTGGTGAAGCCGCGTCATCATCGGGTGCTCATTCCCATTTCCACTTTCCATAAAGGCACGGTGAAGTCGATCATCTATGCAAAATCTATTTCCGAGAATGTGCAGGCCGTTTACATTGCGATTAGCCAAGATCGCACCGAGAAAATCCAAGATATTTGGAAAGATTGGGGATTAGATATCCCTCTCATTATTCTGCAGACTCCTTATCGCTCGGTGGTGCAGCCTTTGGTGGATTACATCGATCAGCTCCAAGCCGAAGACCCAGAAACGCTCATCACGGTGGTGATGCCAGAATTTGTCCCGGCCAAATGGTGGCAGCAAATGCTGCATAACCAAAGCGCCCTCCTCATTCGGGGAACCCTTATGTTCAAAAAAGGAGTGGTGGTTACGAGCGTGCGGCATTTTTTGAAGTATTAGAGCTTTAAAAAAACATCCAGGTCATCAACAAGTAAAGAGGCCCTAAAATGAGGCTGGACATCAAAAGATAAGCCCCAAAGCTTAAAGTTTTAAATCCTTGTTCGTCGGCAATCGCCTTCACCATAAAATTGGGCCCATTTCCCAGATAAGAATTAGCGCCCATGAAAACAGATCCTATCGAAATAGCTTGGAGCAGATTTTCGGGCACTCCAGCGATGCCACCGCTCGCATGCAAGCCTTTTGCGATATTAAAAAAGCTAAGATAAGTAGGCGCATTGTCCAAAAAAGACGAAAGCGCGCCCGAAGACCAAAAAAATTGCCAAGGCTGGGTAAGCTGTAACTCGTGCGCATGAAATTGGAGAAATTGTAAAACGGGCGTCATCGTAATAAAAATTCCTGCAAATAAAATAGCCACTTCTAAAATAGGCGAGAAACTAAATTGATTGTATTGATGTATTTTTGCGGAGGTTTTCAAGAAAGATAAAATAGAAAGCCCGATCATGAGTATTTCTCGCAAAGGGCTCTCTAAGAAAACAGAAGCTATCACCCCCAGAAGTAGCAGCAAATTAAATGTGCCACTCATTCGAAGAGAAACCTGGTGAGATTCGTCTTCTTGAAGGGAAGTTTTGCTTTCTTTGGAGTAAGCGATGCAATCCCACAGATAAAAAATAAGAAGCAAGATTGAAAGGGCAAGTAGCCAGGCAGGCCAAAGAGAGAAGGTCCACGTGAAAGGAACTCCATTGAGATAGCCCAAAAAGAGGGGAGGGTCTCCGAGAGGGCTGAGCAGTCCGCCAAAATTGCTCACCGTAAAAATAAAGAAGAGAACTTGATGCCAGCTAAATTGGCGTTCGGAATTTGTTTTTAAAAAAGGGCGAATGAGCAACATGCTTGCACCGGTGGTTCCCATTAAACTCGCGAGCACGGAGCCTATCGCAAGAAACAAAACATTCGTGAGGGGTGTTGCCTTCAAATTGCCTTCGAGGGCAATACCTCCGCTGATAACGAATAAAGAGCCAATCAAACAAATGAATGAAAAATATTCTTTGAGGCTATCAAGGAGGGGATGAAATTCTTTTCCAAAATAAAAGAAGGTGGGAAGACAAAAAAGAAAAATAAAGAGGGCCTTGTTTTTATTTTTTCCCCACGCGCGGTGAAAAAAAAGGGGCGCGATGGCAATGCCGAATAAAATTCCTGCAAAAGAAAATAAGGTCCAAGGGGGGGGTGAATGATTTAACATGGCTAAAAGTCTTTCCTTTAAGCACTCGATTAATTTTTAGGCAGCATTTTTCTTTTAATTCCGGCCCTTTTTAAATTCAATCTCTTTTAAATCTCAACTACTTCCATAGTTCTTATACTTTGGTATGGCTCTTGCTAAATATTTTGCTAGAGAAAAATAAGAAAAAACATTATTGATCGGACCCTATCCCTCATGAAAGAGCCCTTTTCTATCATCATTTGAGGCAGAGGGCTTAATAAATTTTTGGAAATTAACCTACACTTTTTAAGGAGGAACGAAATGTTCGTAAACAAAACAAAATGGTATATGCGATCTGTCTTGTTGCTGTTTTCGATCTTGGTGTGGCATCTCCCTTCTGTAGTGCAAGCTTCTCCAGATGCAACGCAAGCCATCGAAATCGCGCAAGCTCCTACCACCCTGACAGCTCCTACACTTCCTGCTGCTCCGCCCGCAGCAGCGCCTGCAGACTCTGCGGCGAAAAAAGATCCGACCTTAGAGCAAAGGATCAATGATTTAGAAGCTTACGTCAATAATGCGGCTCGAGGCTCCGATGCAGCTGACTCAAAGGTCACTTCGAAAGTTTCGGGAGCAGGCCCAGGGCATAATGGTTGGATGATGACTTCCTCGGCGCTCGTTTTGTTTATGACTCTGCCAGGTCTTGCTTTGTTTTATGGGGGCTTGGTGAGAAGAAAAAATGTGCTTTCCGTGCTCGCCCAATGTTTGGGAATTACAGGGCTTGTCACTATTATGTGGTGGGCCTTTGGTTATAGCATGGTTTTCGCCAAAGGAGGACCTTTCTTGGGGGGAATGGATTTTGCTTTCCTGAAAGGGGTCGACTCTAACCCGAACACAGATTATTCTTATTGGGTTTCTCATAATGTGTTTTCGATGTATCAAATGATGTTTGCCATTATTACTCCGGCCTTAATCATTGGTGCGATTGCAGAACGCATGAAGTTTTCTGCCATTCTTCTTTTTGTCGCGCTTTGGATGTTAGTAGTTTATTTCCCTTTAGCTCATATGGTGTGGGGAATTACGGGTTATATGAACGGAGTATGGAATGCCGGTGCGGCAGTGAAGGCGATCGACTTTGCCGGCGGAACCGTCGTGCATATGTCGTCGGGTTGGTCTGCACTGATCTTATGCATTATCTTAGGCAAGCGTTTAGGTTTTGGAAAAGAAAATATGCCGCCTCATAGTATGGTGCTCTGCATGGTAGGTACGGGAATGCTGTGGGTGGGTTGGTATGGATTCAATGCCGGTTCGGCCGTAGCAGCCGATGGGGTAGCTGCGAATGCTTTCATGACCACCACTCTTGCAACCGCGGTTGCTTCATTTACCTGGGCAATGGCCGAATGGCTTTTTAGGGGCAAGCCGAGCATTCTCGGTTTTTGTTCTGGAGCTGTGGCGGGCTTAGTGGTCATTACTCCTGCTTGCGGGTTTGTAAATTCCTGTTCCGCCGTTATTATTGGCATCTTGGCAGGGCTCATTCCCTTCTTTGCCTGTCTGAAAGTAAAACATTGGTTTGGCTATGATGATGCCCTCGATACCTTCGGAGTGCATGCCGTCGGTGGAACCTTAGGCGCTTTCGTCACCGGCATTTTCGCTACGGCGGATGTAAATGCCAATCTCCTGACGAACCTGAAGGACATCGTGGGGAAAAGCTTGTGGATAGAGCAATTGAAAGCCATGGGAATTACCATCGTGCTTGCGGTGGTGGCAACGACCCTCATCGCTTATATCGTAAAAGCAGTGATAGGCTTAAGGCCCAGTGAGGAAGTGGAATCACAAGGTCTTGATTTGACTGAACACGGTGAAGAAGGCTATATTTATTAATTGAGGTGAAAAACATTAAGCGAGGTAAAATTTATGAAAAAAATCGAAGCGATTATAAAACCCTTTAAGTTAGATGAAGTGAAAGGAGCCCTTCAGGAAGCGGGCATTCAAGGAATGACCATTTCCGAAGTGAAAGGCTTTGGTCGTCAAAAAGGACACACCGAGCTTTACCGCGGGGCCGAATATGTCGTCGATTTTCTCCCCAAAGTGAAAATTGAGCTCGTGGTGAATGATGGCGATGTTCAAAAAGTGGTGGATGCCATCCAGAAATCGGCGAAAACCGGCCGCATTGGAGATGGAAAAATCTTTGTGACCGCGGTGGAGGAAATTATCCGTATCCGAACGGGTGAAACGGGTGGCAGTGCTATTTAGATGATTTTAGTCATCCCCTCTCTAAAATCCCCCTTGCTTTCAAAGCTTGGGGGATTTTTTTATGGACAAGAATAGTTCCTCCCCTTATCAGAGGGAGAAATTATCGGAGAACTTATGAACAAATTCTATCCATCCGCAGGGGAAGCCATCGCCGATATTCCAGACGGCGCCACTCTCATGGTAGGAGGTTTTGGCTTATGTGGAATTCCTGAAAACCTCATTTTCGCGCTGCGAGAGAAGGGCATTAAAAACCTCACCGTCATTAGCAATAATGCAGGAGTGGACGATTTTGGGCTGGGGCTTTTGTTGCAAACTCGCCAAATCAAAAAAATGGTTTCAAGTTATGTAGGAGAAAATAAAACTTTCGAGAAACAATTTTTAGATGGCTCTTTAGAAGTAGAGCTCAACCCTCAAGGAACCTTAGCCGAGAGAATTCGCGCCGGAGGCGCGGGCATCGGCGGTTTTTTTACTCCCACAGCCGTGGGAACTCTGATGGCCGAAGGTAAAGAAACTCGCCTCATCCAAGGTAAAGAATATGTGCTGGAGCAGCCTCTCCGGGCAGACTTTGCTTTGATTAAGGCTTGGAAGGCAGATTCTTACGGGAATTTGATCTATCGCTACACGGCGCAAAATTTTAATCCCCTCATGGCGATGGCGGCCAAAACCACCCTTGTAGAAGTAGAAGAAATGGTAGAGGTAGGAGATCTCGATCCTAATTTTATTCACACGCCCAGTATTTTTGTCCAAAGAATCATCCAGGGCCCCCAGTATGAGAAACGCATTGAGCAGAGGACGGTGAGGAAGAAGGGAACATGATATGAAGTATGGCAAGCGAAACTCAAAGATTTACTCTGGAGTTGAGCTTGAAGAATGGGGGTGCGGGGGCACGGCCTGCTGGGCCCCCGATCTAATAGAGCAGAGGACGGTGAGGAAGAAGGGGATGTGATATATATGCCATTAACACGCGATCAAATTATAAAGCGGGCGGCCCAAGAACTCTATAATGGGGCTTATGTGAACTTGGGAATCGGCATGCCCACATTGGTAGCCAATTATATTCCCAAAGGCATGAGTGTGATGCTGCATTCCGAAAACGGGCTTTTAGGGGTAGGCCCTTTTCCTGAAGAAGGAAAAGAAGATGCCGATTTGATTAACGCCGGCAAACAAACCGTTACCATGGTGCCTGGAGCTGCCATTTTCGATCATGCCACTTCTTTTGCCATGATTCGTGGAGGGCACATTGATTTATGCATTCTAGGTGCGATGCAAGTGGCCGAGAATGGAGATATTGCCAATTACATGATCCCAGGGCAGATGGTGAAAGGGCCTGGAGGCGCCATGGATTTAGTGGCAGGGGCCAAGCGCGTGATTGTAACCATGGAGCATGTGGCCAAAAATGGAAAATCAAAAGTACTCAAAACATGTACGCTTCCTCTCACGGGTAAAAAAGTGGTCTCCCGCATTATCACTGACTTATGCGTGCTCGATGTAGCCTCTCAAGGCTTACTACTGCTTGAGTTGGCGCCCGGTGTGAGTGTGGAGGATGTTCGAAGGGCCTCAGAAGCTTCCTTTGAAGTATCAAAGAATTTAAAAGAGATGAGTTTTTAAGGAATGACCAGAGATAAACTATGCTCAGAGCCATATTTTTCGATTTCAATGGTGTGATTGTGGATGATGAATTTCTTCATTGTTCGCTTTTCCAAAAAACCCTTGCCGAGCAAAGTATCGCCCTTTCCAAAGAAGACTATTATCAAAAGTATTTGGGTTTTGACGATCACGATGCCTTTGAGGCTGCCTTGAAAGATCGACATCAGAAAACAGAAGAGAGCTTTTTAGAAAAGCTCATTGCCGAGAAAGCCCATTATTATAGGGAAGAAGCCCAGAAGCAGGATTTGTTCATAAAAGGCTCTCTTGAATTTATCCGAGAGGTCTCCAAAAAATATTACTTGGGCATCGTTTCGGGGGCCCTGAGGCAGGAAATTGAAGCATGGCTTACTCGAGGCAATATTCAAAATTCCTTTCAAGTGATTATTGCGGCCGAAGATGTAGAACATGGAAAACCAAATTCAGAAGGGTATTTAAAGGCTCTCGATCATGTCAATCGCGATTTTGTGGCCAGTTCGGAAATGCTGTTGCCTCAAGAATGTTTGGTGATTGAAGATTCTCTTTGGGGGGTAGAAGCCGCCCGAAATGCTGGTATGAAAACCCTTGCCTTGGCCACTTCTTATAAAGCCCAAGAACTACAAACGGCCCATTGGGTGGCAAATTCATTTATGGAAATAAATTTGGCTTCCCTTCTGCCTGCTTTTGAGTAATCTCTTTTTCATGAGGGAGAGAGTGATTTATGAAAGATGGATGTCTGGTGTTAGATCTAGAAACCAAGCGTACTTTTGAAGAAGTGGGAGGAAGAAATTTCGGCGAATTGGGCGTTTCAGTTTGTTGCATTTATACTTACACCGATACCCAATATCGGCATTTTTTAGAATCCGATTTGGGAAGAATGGAAAATCATCTTTTAGACTGCAAGCTCATCGTGGGTTTCAATGTGAAGCGCTTTGATCTGCCAGTTTTACAGCCTTATTTTACGGTAAATATCGAAAATCTTCCGGTTTTCGATTTGCTAGATGATCTCACCCAGCGTTTGGGGCATCGGGTGAGCCTCGATTCGGTCGCTCAAGCCACTCTCAATATTGGCAAGACGGCCCATGGCCTAGATGCGATCCGTTTTTTCCGAGAGGGTAGCTGGGAAAAATTGAAATCTTATTGTGAAAACGATGTCAAAATTACCAAAGAGGTATTCGATTACGGTTGCGAGCAAGGAGAGGTTTTTTTCTTCTCTCGCGAAGGCAATAAAAAGGTGAGGGTGGAGGTGGATTGGGTGGATCATATTCCCAGAGCCCATCAACCTCAAGTGCAAGCCCAATATAAGTTATTATGAGTGACGATAAAATTCCCATCACTCCACTAGGACTTCAAAAACTGAAAGAAGAACTCAAGCGTCTGCGCTCAGTGGAAATGCCCGAAATCGTGAAGGCGATCGAAGTGGCGCGAGGTCATGGAGATTTGTCTGAGAATGCTGACTACGATGCTGCTAAAAATCGCCAGGGGCAAATTGTTTCGCGCATGACCGAGCTAGAAGATAAAATTGCTCGAGCGCAAGTGATCGACCCCAGCACTTTGGCCCACGATAAGGTGGTCTTTGGTGCGACTGTGAAACTGCTCGATGTCGATTCAGAAGAAAAGCTAGAATATCAAATTGTCGGAGCAGATGAATCCGATGTAAAACAGGGGAAAATCAGCATTCAATCACCCATTGCGAGGTCCCTCATCGGAAAAAAAGTAGATGAGGTGGTGAAAATCACCACGCCGAAGGGAAGCCGGGAACTAGAAATCCTCGAAATCAATTTCCGTTAAAACTTCGTTTTTCTACTTCTTCGAATTTTTTTCTGAATTCTTCGGGGATAGGAATGGATTGCTTCGCTTTGTAGTCATACATCACTCCTACGTTTCGCCCCGTAGCGACCAAACGTTGAGAGCTTTCTTCAGTGAGCTCAAATTCCATAATAAAGCTCGAGCGCTTCAGTTCGCTTGTTTTTACTTTCACTTCAATCACTTCGTTCATGTGGGCAGGGGATTTGAAGGTGCAAGTAATTTCTGCGAGAATCATGGAGTGGCGCCTCGATTCTTGAGGCGCCTGAAAATTGATTCCCGGGAAGTCATAGAAATAATCCACTCGGGCTTGTTCGATATAGGTAATATACTTGGCGTTATTTACGTGCCCGAACATATCGCAATCCCCAAAGCGCACTTTTACTTTGCTGGAGCGGTAGAACATAGACAACCTTCTTTAAAAGCAGCTCTAAAACTTTTCTGATGTTACCCTTCGAGAACCTCAGGGTGTCCCAAGTGGAGCCCAAGGTGTCCCTCAAGGTGTTCCTCAAGTGGAGCCTCAAGGTGTTCCTCAAGTGGAGCCTCAAGGTGTTCCTCAAGTGGAGCCTCAAGGTGTTCCTCAAGTGGAGCCTCAAGGTGTTCCTCAAGTGGGCATGGTGAGGTTCTCGAACCATGGACTTGTGTTTTTTTAAAGCTGCTCTTTATAAATTTGGTTTAGTTAAATGCGATAAATCAAAAAGCTTCTCTATTGCTTTGGCTGAAAAAATTTTTTCTGCAAGTAAAATTTTCCGGATGCTTTCTCCTGTTTCGATCGCTTTTTTCACAATCTCAGCCGTTTTGGCATAGCCAAGAAGGGGGGCTAGTACGGTGGCCACGGCCACACTATTTTCAGCGTAAAATCGGCATTTTTCTTTATGGGCTCGAATTCCCTGGATGCAAAAAGAATCAAAGGCCTCGAGGGCATTTTGAAGAAGGGTGAAGGTCCAAGGTAGGGCAAAACCTAGCAAAGGAAGCATTACATTTAACTCAAGGTGGCCTGCCTGAGAAGAAAGGCCAACACTGTGGTCGAGCCCGCAGACAAAAAAACAAACCATCGAGAGCATTTCGCCTATTACCGGGTTTAGCTTGCCAGGCATAATCGATGAACCGGCTTGCCGAGCGGGAAGTTCAATTTCAGCAAGCCCCGTTCGCGGGCCGCTGGCGAGCAATCGAAGATCGTTGGAAATCTTAATCAAATCGAGGGCTAAATTTTTCGCGCAGGATGAAACATGACAAAAAGGACCCAAGCTTTGCATGGCCTCGAAAAAATTCGGAGCGGGCTTTAAAGGAAAGCCGCTCAAAGCGCTTAAGAGCTTCGCCACTTTTTTACGGTAAAGCGGCGGGCTGTTCATGCCGGTGCCTACGGCAGTGCCTCCCAAGCCAATGAGCCATAACTCTCGGGAAGCCTCCTTTATTTTTCGATGATGATTTCTTAGAATTTGCGTGTAGCCAGAAAATTCCTGCCCCAAAAATAAAGGAGTGGCATCTTGGAGATGCGTGCGCCCCGATTTAATGATTTTTTTGAATTCTCTTTCTTTTTTTGCCAGAGAATCGATCAATTTTTGAAGAATAGGAAGAAAGTCTTTGATGCCTTGAAGCGTGGCTAAACGAATGGCCGTAGGAATCACATCGTTGGTAGATTGCGAACAATTAACATCATCATTGGGATGAATGAAGGCATAAGTTCCTTTTTGATAGCCTAAAATTTCATTGGCTCGATTTGCAATCACTTCATTCACATTCATGTTTTGGCTGGTTCCGGCCCCGGCTTGAAACACATCGAGCTTAAATTCTTCCGAAAATTTTCCTTTTAAGATTTCGTTGCAAACTCTTTCGATAATTTTGCCCTTACGGCCAGAAAGGCATTTCAGATTTGTATTGACCTTTGCCGCTGCTTTTTTAATAAGCACGATCGACTTCAAATAATTGGGATGAGCTTTCCAAGCGCTAATGGCGAAGTTTTCGAAGGCACGGGCGCTTTGAATGCCGAAATAAGCTTCTCGGGGTATTTTTTGAGTGCCTAAAGAATCTTTTTCAAGACGGGTTTTGGAAGCCATCTGCTTATTTTAGAGGATTCACGAAAAAGTAGCAACTTATGGATTAGGTTACCGAAAGGTTACTCGTAGGGCTTTTTTGGGGGGCAGCATGGCACGGCTATCTACCTATCATTTTCGAGGCATAGATCAATCTTCCCTTTCTTTGGGCGATATTCGGGATCCCTTTCGATTTTATCATTCCCCTCAAAGGGAAGCCGCTTCTGAAAAATCGGCTTCTGCCAGCTTTGACCTACTCGTTCAAGATGTTGACCAAAATCGCCAGATCGACGAAAAAGATCGCTTTATTTATGTGAACGCGCGCGGGGAACAGTTGCTTTTGCAAGCCCCTGAAGCTCTGAAACTTCTCAATTATTATGTCGATCCCGATAAGCTTCGCGCTTCCCATTTGGGAATGGTGGTGAGCCATTCAGACGAAGAACCGCTCGCGGCCAATCAATTTCCCCAAAGTGTAGAAGCACTGCCTCATCTTTCTTTTCGCGATCTCACGGCCATCCGCGAAGAACATTTTCCCTATTGGGAAGTCGATGGCCATCTCGATTTAGATATCCTCGAGGGTTTAAGGATTTACACGAGCGAAGAGAATAGCCGCTGGACGGGCATTCGCGGAGTTCCTATTTATTTTAATGGAAAATTTTTCCGAAATAAGGTGCTTGCCGAAAAAGGGCTTATTGCGCTGAGTTTTATCGGCGTGGAGTATCTCACCTCGGCGCCCTTCGTTTGGCAGACCTACACCACCAATTTTTTTAGTATGATCGGGGGGAGCTTATCGGAAAATAACCGGGAAGAAGGCATTATCCATGCGGGCCTTCTTTATGCCGATGGAGAAAGCACGCACGCAAGCACGCGCCGACTCATTAATATTCAAACGGCAAAATCCCGTTCGATTTTAGCGAGGGACCATCTTTACTGGACCGTCACCTGGCCCGTGGTTTTGGCGGCTTGCTTTGCAGATCCTCACTTCAGAGTTTTTTGGCCAGCCCCTTGGCGAGCGCCGCGCTTTGGAGTTCTTTATAATTATTTTAGCAATCAATTTAGCCGGGCCATTCCCTTTATGGGCCGCAGTGCCCTTGGCCTGGGAGCTGCCGCTCTTTCGGGCTATGGAATTTATGAGCTCTCGAGTTTATGGTTCGATATCTACGGGCACATGCCGCAAGGCAGCACCGAAAATCGTGCCTTTTCGGCGGGAGCCACTCTTCTCACCCAGGCGGCCCTTTATTCGAGAGCTTCCAGGGAAATGATGGCTCTCACGGGGGAGTCTCGCTTAACGATGGCAAGTTTAGGGCGTATTCAGCAAATGTCTTGGCGTTTAAGGCCCCGCATCGAAATGGGCCGCATGAATTTATTTGGATTAAAATTTCCTTTTCCGCGAGCTTCTTTAAATATGGAAGTGAGTGAGAGATGGATGCGTCGTCTTCCCTCTGCGGCCGAGGCGGAAGGCGCCGAAACACTGGCTGCCAAGCTTCCGCTGCGGGCTACGTTTGTGAGAAGTGGCGGAGGCTTAAATATTTTGGAACGCGAAGTCTTTGCCCGTTTTGCAAGTGGAGAAATGTTAGTGGGAGAGAGAGCGGGCTTGAGTGTGGCAAGCAGGCTCGCCACACCTTTGGTGGAAGAAGAAATGCTGGCGGCAGAAAGTTTAATGATTCGTTCTCGTATGAGAATGGTGGGTTTGCCATTGCTCGGCGTTGCAGCCCTTGCGGGAGCGGCGATTGGCCTAGGCTACTTGACTGGGTTTTTCAATAGCGAGAGAAATCCGCGGCGTTTTATCCGCGAAAAAACGGGTTTATAAAAAAATATTTTTTTTACAATTGACAAGTTTGGTATCAAAGATAATGTCCAACTCCGTTTCATCCTTCGACTCTTGAAAATTTGGCCCTTGGGGTCGAAATAAATAATGAAGGATGACCCAAAAAAAATTTAAGGAGCCGGACATGCGTGAAAAAATTCCATTTAATAATATTCGCCACACTTTATTTCGAATTATGGGAATTCCCCAAGCCCAATCCATTGATCGACTCGATAAAAAATTGAATCAGCTTGAAAAATACATTAAAGACTGGGCCAAAAAGATAGAGACGAAGCCTTCTCTTTCAGGAGAGCTGGGCCATCACAAGCCCCAACGGGTGATTTTGGTAGATACGGAGACCACTAATTTCGATTTAATTCGAGAAACGCTTCCAGAAGGCTTAGAACTTCGCATGGTGAAAGACTGGGAACAGCTCTTCCGGGAAATGAAAAAAGCCGAGGTTTCCTTGGTAATTATGGATCTGGCTGTTTTAGGCCCGGAAGGTGTAAAAAATATAAAGAAATTAAAGGATTATAATCCTGACATTAAAGTAGTGGCTTTAGCGAGTTATTTGAGCGAAACCTTAGCCCAAGCCATGCCCGATGGAATGGATTTTTCGGCTATTTTACAAAAGCCATTAAATGCTTTTCAACTCAAAGAAGATTTAGTAAAGCACCTGCCGTCTCGATAAAAGTTTGACCACCCTCGCATCCGCTTAAGGCGGACGAGCATCAACCAAGAATAGGCCGTTCGGTTTTACTCGAACGGCCTATTTGTTTTTATGGCGCAGATTCTATTACTGTGGGTGCTCCATGGACACGGTAATAATTCTGAGTAAGCTGTACGGCACATTTGTGCACGACATCGGCCATCATTTTTCCGATTTTTGATTGTTTAAAGTAAGAAACTTCTCCCACTCCAAATCCATTATTATTTATCATATCGGTGTCTACCGTAATCCCAAAACTACTCGCCTTTACTTTTACTTGAGCGGAGGCAAGAATTTCACTACTGGGGGTATGAATGAGTTTGCAGGCCATATTCATGCTGCTATTTCGGATTTTCCCGCCAAAAGCGCTCACCGTTTTTCCCTTATCTCCCCCAATGAGAGCTCCTGCAATCGCGGTGAAGAGGCCAAAATCAAAGCCTTCTTTGTTTTTGGTAAACCCTGTGATTGAAAAAGTGAGCAAATGTTCGGCGATCTTTACTTGCCCTGGCAGAGCAACGGGAGAATTCGATTTTCCTTCGGGCGAGCGGGCGAGCTTTTTTTCGTTCATAACACTCGAAGGGAGAATAACCGTTTCGTTTCGTTCCATCACTGAGTAACAACCCGAGTTCACCAGTTCATCCACCGCAACTTCGCGCGAATTGATCGCTAAATTTTCATTCCACCAATCGAAGCTAACATTTTCTGTTTGAAAGCGATCGATGGCAGCGGGGAGCTTGGCCACGCAGGGGGGATAATTCTCGAGGGGTTTTTTAGACACTTTCGGTCGCAGCACTTCGCTTCCGCCGCAGCCATTGAAGGTGAGTAGAATCAAGGCAAAGAAAATCCATTTTCTTCTCATGGAATGTCCTGTAGTAGCAAAAGAGTTAGGAAACATGATGACTCGAATTTTAACATCTTTGCAAAAAAAATTCACTCAAGGCTACGCTCGCTTTCACCCCACGAGTGCCACTGCTTTAGGAATTAAAGGCTACGACGGTGTTTTTCTAGATTATAGTCCCTCGTCGTATCAGAGCTATCTTTCCGAGATTTCAATTCTGGCCCATTCTTTGCGTTTGATCAAGCCCCCTTTGGGTTCTTCGGATTGGATCGATTGCAGGCTTCTGAAAAATAAAATCAAGCTTGAGAAAAAGGAATGGGAGTTTCAAAGCCACTTAAAAGACCCCAGCTTATACGTAAGCGAAGTCCTTTATGGTTTATGGTATTTGTGGGTGAGGCCTTTCTCTAGGCAAGAGCGCTTTGAGGCCATGATGGGCCGTTTGGCAAAAATCCCCGATTTTTTAGATCAGGCGAGGTCTTTGCTTCAATTTCCCGTGAAGGTTTGGCTTTGCATGGCCCAAGAAGAAATCGTGGGCTTAAAATCTTTTTTGCAAGATTGCGAAAAAGAACTCTTGCGAACTTATCCCCGAGAAAAACCAAGCATTCAAAAAGTAATAGGAAGGGCCCTCAAGGCCAGCAAAGATTTTGAAACATTCTTGAAGAAAAATATTTCCAAGAAAGCCTCTCCCTCCTTTGCCGTGGGGGCCGCTCATTTTGATTTTTTACTTAAAACCTATCATGGCTATTCGCAAGGCCATGAAGAAATCTTAAAGATAGGCCAAAAAGTATTCCAAGAAGTTCAGGAAGAATTAAAAGAAACGGCCGCAAAAATTCGAAAGGGGGCTTCCTGGGAATCTTTGATCGATGCCATCAAGAAAGAGCATCCTTCTCAAAGAAATTTGATGGCGAGCTACCAGAAAGCGTCCAGGGCCTTGAAGAAATTTCTGCTGAAGAGCAGGCTGGTGCAAATTCCTAAAGGAGAGAAGCTGCGCATTATTCCTACACCTCTGTTTGCACGCAATACCGTGCCTTATGCCGCTTATATCGACCCGCCTTTATTCGGCAAAGACCTCACCGGCCATTTTTTTGTAACGCCCGTGCCGAATACCAAAGGGGCAAGAGCTCAAGAATATTTGAAAGAGCATAGCGAAGCCTCTATCATTATTACTTCCTTGCATGAGGGTTATCCTGGGCATCATTTGCAATTCGTATGGCAAGCCCTTTCCACGAGCCCGCTGCGTAAATTATTCAACTGCTCGAGTTATTATGAAGGCTGGGCCCTTTATTGCGAACAGATGATGGGGGAGGTGGGTTATTACGATAATAAGGCGAAGTTGTTGCAGCTTAAAGATAAGCTTTGGAGGGCCTGCCGGGTGATTGTTGATGTAGGAATGCATACACAGGGTTTAGGCGATGAAGAAGCGGTAGATTTTCTTTCTCGGAATGCGCGGATGTCGAAGGCGGCCGCGCGTGCCGACGTGAATTGGTATACCCAGCGGCCGAGTGTTCCTCAGTCTTATCTCACGGGGATGTTGCAAATTAAGAGTCTTCGCCATGAAGCCCAAAGGGCCTGGGGTAAAAGATACAGTCTTTCGCGCTTTCATCATTGGTTTTTACAATACGGGGCGATTCCCGTTCCCTTCATCCGTAAGGCTTTAAAAAGAGAAGGCGAATAATCTCTCTTGAGTTTTTATTTTCAAATGAAGTAAAAGCCGGCAATGCGGAGATATTTTTTTTCAATTGGCTTCATTTTTTTGCTTGGATTTTGGGGCCTTTCTCTTCAGGCTTCCCTCACCCAGAAAACGGCGGATGGAGAAATTTTAATCCCTGTGAATGCCCCTCTTTATGTGGTGGTGAAGGGAATGTTCGACACGAAACAGGAAGCAGAAAAAACGCGGGCCTTCATTCAACAGCTTTTGGTGAAGACTCAAGCCGATGGCATGATTGAATCGAGTAAGCTCGCCGGTTTTCCTCCCAATAAATGGCTGCTGGCCTCGGCCTTCGATAGTGAATCGAAGGCGAAGTGGTGGATGCTCTTTGGAGACCGCAACCCCAAACTCCCCCGGCCCCGCATCAAGAAAACCCAACTTTTGGAGGCAAGCGCCCAAATCCCTTATTTTCCCGACCCTGTTCGCGATGGAGAGCAGCGCTTTTTTACAGAAGAAGAGGTGGTGGCCCGCATCCATCAATTTCCGGATGTGAAGGCCTTAAAGCAAAAAGGCTCGATCAAGCTCGTATTTCTTTCTTTTCCCAGAACTCACAAATATTTTTACGAAGTGGAAGTGATGAAGCCCGAAGGGAGTAAATTCGTGGCCTATGATTTTATTTCTGTTTTTGCGGGGAATTTGAATAAGTACTCTCGCATGATGGAAAACATGGCCAAAAAATAGCTCTTCTATTTCCGCAACTTTTTTTAAAATCAATCGAAGAATGGCATATTTCCTTAAATAGATGGCACACGAGATTGCTGTGCCATGCGTGTTAGAAATTCTATTTTGCAGCGGGGTTTTGGTTCGGAATTAAATGCTTCCACGGCTGCCTTTTCTTCCTCTCAAATCCAAATGGATAGTTTGATAGGTGGTTTTTCTGCCCAAGCGGGAGATTTTGGTTCTCTCATTGCCATGTCGGCAGGCTCTCTGGGTTTTTCTCTGACGAGGTCTTTGGCCTCTCCTCTTCTCTCC
>Ga0209515_10004121_pt1 | contig 19939 bp, 16 predicted proteins | sample Subgroupgradi54m_FD_187454 | JGI IMG/M metagenome (GOLD analysis project Ga0209515, IMG submission 187454) | Subsurface groundwater microbial communities from S. Glens Falls, New York, USA - GMW60B uncontaminated upgradient, 5.4 m (SPAdes)... ...
ATCGGATCGAAACCACGAATCCATTGGGCAGCCATCCCAGGTTGTCACTAAACGGATATCTCAGTGGAGTGGCTGGGAGGGCCTTCCCGAATCGCGCACTGAAAGCATGCATTCGACAACCCAGTTAAGCGCCTTGAGCGCTTTTATCCCCACTCAAGTAGGCCAGTTTACAAGGGCTCCCACGCAAGGTCGGGTATCCGATTGCGCGCATAGACCAGGAAATCCCCCCAATCGGATTTGGGTTGTGATCCTTGTGACGCGCACCAGGCGGTGAAGTCCGCGGCCCGGGAGGTTTCCACCAGGTGCTTCCGATCCTCCATCCAGCAGGAAAAGTCGTACAGTTGGGAACATGTCTTGCGCCGCACCAGGTTGGAGATGAAGCGCTCCTTCAGCCATACCTGGAAGACGTTTTCCAGGCGCTTCTGCAACTCCACGCGATCGGGATAATGCGGTTTCAGGGGGAACCTGGGGATGCGGTTGTTGATGACGTAGGTGGACATGCCTGCATTCCAAATCGTTCCGGAGGAAGCGGGACGGCTCCCAAGTTGGAGCCATACCCGGTGCCGGAATCGGTCAGGTCGATAAAGTACTCGAAATGCCGGCCCCCGGCGAGTAAGGGACGATTACATTTTGACCTGATGTCATCCAGGGACGCCGTTACGGACAAGTACAATGCCGTCGTCGTGGCGCGCAACGCGCTGACGCCGGATCTATTCATCCTCAAGGTGAAACCGGACAAGCCCTTCGGGGAATTCACATCCGGGCAATACGTCCTGTTGGGACTCTCCTCCAACCTCCCGCGGCGGGAAGGCAGCGAGCCCGAATTCAAGGAGAGCAAGGCCGACCGCATGGTGCTGCGCGCCTATTCCATCGCCTCCTCCGGCCACGAACCTGAGTTGCTGGAGTTCTATATCTCCGTGGTCGCGAACGGATCCCTGACGACGCGCATGGTCAACCTCCGCCCGGGGGATCGCCTCATGGTGGGCGAAAAGATCCGCGGCTTCTTCACTTTGGATACGGTCCCGCCGGATCATACCACCGTGGTGCTCGCGGCCACCGGCACCGGCCTAGCGCCCTATGTCTCGATGATGCGCCGCCATGCGGCGAGGCCCTACCCCTTCCGTTTCCTCATCCTGCACGGCGCGCCTCGGGGTTGGGAGCTGGGCTATCTGGACGAACTGCGCATGCACGCGCGCCACCTGCCCCGGGTCTCCTATGTTCCGTCGATCACGCGCACCAAGGAGGATCCCTGGTGGACCGGGGAATCCGGGCGCATCACCCGGCATTTCCAATCACACCAACTGCGAGATCGCTTCGAGGTGGAACTCGATCCCGCCAAGACGTCGGTGTTCCTGTGCGGGAACCCGGCCATGATCCATGAAGTGGGCGTATTGCTGGAGCCGCTGGGATATACCGCGTATTCCACCCAGAATCCCGGCAGCCTGCATACCGAAGAGTATTGGTAGGCTAGGGTTCCCCTGTCGAGGGGTTTTCCCGGATCTCAAGATCCCCTTCGCGCTCTCCCCGCAAATCCTCCGCCAGGGACCACATGAATTGGCTGGCCTGGCGGTTCCCCGCCAGGTGGTAGGCGTTGATGAGGTTGCGCAGGACGCGCGCGACGATGGCTTCCGGTTGGGCCGTGGACTTGATCAGGCGCGAGAATTCCGGCGCGTACTTCCGCTCCAGCTGCGCGAGCTTCTCCTGCTCCAGGGCCTTGCCGCCGTCGAAGCAGTCGATGATGACCTCGTGGCCGTCCTCGACCGCGCGCGTGAGGAAATGTTCCGGGACGTCGCATCCGCAGATGGCGAAACCCAGACGATGGCCGACCAGCATGTAGACACAGGCGAGGCTGATGGGAATTCCCTGGCCCTTTTCGATCACCTGCACCAGGTCGCTGTTGCAGGGATTGTAATAGTCGTTCTCCGCGCCTTTAAGTCCCTTGTCCGTGAACAGGAACAGGGCCAGGGAGGTGGGGCTCAAGGGTCCGCCCCATTGCCGGAACTCCATGGCGAGGCTGTCCAGCAAGGGCCCCAGCGCCGGATGGCGGGGCGGCTCATCCTCGCGGCCGTTCCACTCGTCCTTGCCCTCGGCCAGATACCAGGACAGGCCGGAAAGGGCGGCTTCCAGCTTGTCCATGTCCGTCGCCATACCGCGCCAGCGTAACCAGGAGGCGCGGAAGCCCTTGCGGGCGCGGCCGGAAAGCAGATCGAGCAGCTTGCGCCGGGGCACGGAAGGCACCTCGTCCAGGCGCGCGCGGATGCCCGCTTCCCAGGCGGGGAGATTGGCTTCCAGCTTCTCCCAGACGCGGCTGCGCACCTTGGGGCTTTCGTCATCCAGAAGCTTGAGGATATGCACGAGGTCTTTGTCTTCCGCCATTTTCCGCTATTCCGAGATCCCGTCCATCCGGATCGTCTTGATCCAACATGTTAAGATCCGACAAGTTAAAAATTACCGGGCCAGGATGTATATTCCGGGACAAGACTATGGGCAAAGCATCCAAAGCGCGCCGGTTGTACGTTGGGGATCTGCACGGATGCCTGGCGGAACTGGACGGATTGCTGAAGGATTTCGGCTTCCGCCCCGGCGTCGACAGCCTGTTCTCCGTCGGAGACATCATCGGCAAAGGCCCGGACGTAATCGGGACCCTGGAACGCCTGAAAAAACTGGGCGCGGGCGTGGTTGTCGGCAATCACGACGACTCCCTTTTAGAGGCCGCGCGTGAAGAGCGGGCGGGGCGGGAGCCCAAACACCGCGACTACCTGGATTCCCTGGGCGCGCGCAAGGCGGAATGGATCGACTGGATCGCCGCTTGGCCCCTGTTCCTGGAATCGCCTGACATCCTTCTCGTGCATGCGGGCCTGGAGCCCGGCCAAAAGCATCCCGGCGACATGTCGCCGCGCATCCTCATGCAGATCCGCACCTGGGACGGCGAAGGCAAGAACCTCAACCGCGCGGGCGACCCGGCCTGGTACGAAACCATCCCTCCGCTGCCGGGCAAAACCGTGGTCTTCGGGCATTGGGCCCAGCGCGGCCTCATCGACCTGCCGGGATTCAAGGGGTTGGATACGGGTTGCGTCTACGGCGGCAAGCTGACGGGCTGGTGTCCCGAAGAGGACAGGTTTCTGCAGGTTACGGCGAAGCGCGCCTATGCGCCGATCCACTTGCACTGAGGCCCCTCCTCAGGGGAGAATTCAAAATGCAAAAGTCAAAATGCAAAGTGCAAAATGGAAGAGGGAGAGCCGTCGCCATCCGCATGGGACTGCATTCCTGGACCGGATCCCTTAAATTTTGCCTTTTGCCTTTTGCATTTTGACTTTTGACTTTTCCGCGGTCGGCCTCACCGTCCTTGACGGCACGTCCACCACCCAGCGCCGGATGCTGTTGGTGCCCAGTCGGGTATGGATGGGATGTCCGAACACGAAGACAAGCACGTCCCCTTGGGCCACCATCCCGAATCCCTTCAACTCCCCTTCCATGCGGCGGAACACGAGTTCCGGATTGCTGACCGCCTTGGTCATGATGGGCTGCACGGAATAGTAGAGCGTGCTGCGCTGATAGATGGCGGGCTTGGTGCAGGCCACCACCACGGGGATATTACCGCGGTAAGTGGAGAGGATGCGCGGCGTGGTGCCGTGGGTGCTGATGGCCACTACGGCCTTGGCGTTGCTGTTGTCGGCCAAGTATAGGCCCGCCTTGCAGACCAGGGAGATGGTCTCTTGATGGGAGATGGGCACGATGTCCTTGACGAGCTTGTCTTCCGTGGTGCGGATGATGCGATCCATCATCTCCACGGTCTCGACGGGGTATTTGCCCGTAGCCGTCTCGCCGGAAAGCATGAGCGCGTCCACGCGGGCCAGGGCCGCGGTGGATACGTCCGTGACCTCGGCGCGGGAGGGGCGCGGGGAATCGCACATGGACTCCAGCATCTGCGTGGCGATGATGGTCACCTTGCCGAGTTCGCGGGCGATCGAGATGACGCTGCGCTGGACGGAAGGGATCATTTCCAGATCCAATTCCACACCCAGATCGCCTCGGGCCACCATCACGCCTTCGGCGGCTTCGGTGATGCTGCGCAGGTTCTCGACGGCCTGGGTGCTTTCCACCTTCGCGATGAGCGGGAGCGATGCGCCTTGGGCGGCCATGAATTTCTTGATGGTGCGGATGTCCTCGCCGCTGCCGACGAAGGAGGCCGCCACCCAATCGAATCCCGCCGTGAGGATGAACTTGAGATCCTCCTTGTCCTTCTTGCCCAGGATCGGAAGCTTGAGGTCCACGCCGGGCACGTTCAGGGATTTGTTCGGCTTGAGCTTGCCGCCGCGGATGACGCGGCAGATGGCCTTTTGGCCGTTGCCCTTGGCGCGCTTGCCCAGGCGCTCTACGCGGATTTCCAACTTGCCGTCATCCAGCAGGATGCGCTGCCCGGGGCCGACCAGTTGCAGCAGGCCGGGATAGGAGATGCCGATTTCGCCCACCTCCGGATCGCCCGGGCGCGCCACGATGCTGACCTCCGCCCCGTTCTCGAGCTGGTATTCCCTGGCGTCGACGCGTACCTTGGGACCCATCAGATCGGCGAGGATGCCGCAGGGATGCTTGAGCTTCTTCGCGACGCCGCGGATGAGGCTGAGGTAACGGAGATGTTGCGTCCGTTCCCCGTGCGAGAAGTTGATGCGGAAGCAGTTGGCCCCCGCCTTCATGACGCGTTCGAGGACGGCGGGATCTTCCAGGGCCGGGCCCATGGTGGCGAGGATTTTTGCTCTGCGTGGCTTCATACCTGGGAAAGATAACATCCGCCCATCCGCCGCCGTATGTATATTTTTTTACGGCGGGGATCGGATGGTCCCTTGCCGATACCGGGCGGCGGATTGATCTTTTTTGTCATATTCCCGATTTTCCTCGCGGTCGTCTACTGCGCGCTGATGGCGTTCTTCATCGTCGGCGCGATACGCTTGGGACGGGTCCGCGACCGATCCGGGTCCGCATCAATTTCCGGTGACGCCGGGCCCCCCGCGGTACCCGCTCTGCCGAGCGTTTCCGTCATCGTGCCATTGCGCAATGAAGAGTTCCACGCCCCGGAAACCCTGCGGGCCCTGGCGGAACAGGACTATCCCGGCGCCTGGGAAATCATCTGCGTCAACGATCGCTCCACGGACGGGACCGAGGCCATCCTCCAGGACCTCTGCGCGCGGGACGGCCGCTTCACCTTGGTGAACATCCCCCTGGAAGCGCCGAAAATACCGAGTCCCAAAAAGCGGGCCCTGGCCGCCGGTTTCGCCGCCGCCAAAGGGGAAATCCTGATGACCACGGATGCGGACTGCATGGCCCGACCCGGTTGGCTGCGCTCCATGGCGATGCGCTTCGAGGCGGACACGGGCATCGTGCAGGGACCCAAGCGCATCCGATCCATGGGCACCGTGCTCTCTCGCTATCAAGAGCACGAGGTGTTCGGCCTGGTGAGCATCGAGGCAGCCACCTTCGCCCTGGGCCGCCCCATGATCGCCAGCGCGCCTTCCCTGGCCTACCGCAAATCCCTGTACGAAAGCGTGGGCGGTTTCCAGGGGCTGGAGGATACGGTTTCGGGCGATGACGACATGCTGGTGCGGAAGATGCAGAAGATGCCCGGATGGAAGGTGGCCTACAATCCTTCGTCCGACGCCTGCGTGACCACCTCTCCCGCGGACACGTGGGCGGGCATGCTGACGCAGCGCGCACGCTGGGCCAGCAACGGCGCCCATTACGAGGAGAAGGGCTTCGTGGCCTTGCTGGCATGCATCTACGCGTTCTATTGGTGGCTGGCGGTGGGGCCCATCCTGGCGGCTGTGGGATTCGTTCCCTGGTCGATTTACGGGGCGACCGCAGCGGTCAAGATCGCGGGCAACGGGATTTTCCTCTCCATCACCGCGCGCCGCCTGGGCCATACGGGCATCCTGCGCGACCTGATCTGGTGCGAAATCCTGCACGTCCCCATCGTCCTGGCGGCCGTCATCCTGGGCCACCTTGGTCTCTACCGCTGGAAGTAGCTATTTTGCCCGCCGACCCCGGAATGCATCAACTGAGGAACTCCATGAAGCCATCCTTTAAGGCCCTTTCGAAGGCCCCTTTCAAGGGACCCATCACCCTGGGATCCCTCGCATCCCTGGCCGGCGCGGCCGCCGTCCTGTTCGCCCTCACCGCTTCCAAATGCGACAGCACCACCGACTTCCCCTCCTATGTCGCCGAGATCTGCAACGACAAGATCGATAACGATTCGGACGGCCAGGTGGATTGCGCGGATTCGGATTGCGCGAACGCCTGCACCGTCGGCGTGACCATCGGCGTGGTGCCCGCCATCCTGGGGCAGGACACCCTGAACCTCAGCGGATCGGTCACCAACTCCTCCGCCGTGGCCATCACCGTGATCCCGAGCGGCAGCGTCGACAATTCCGGGCAGGCGACGGTGAGCGGAGGCACCTGGCAGGCCAGGCTGCGGAACCTTTCCGCACGCACCACCTATACCGTCAAGGCCGTCGCCGCGGATGCGAACAACCGGGGAGACACCGCCACCGTATCCTTCGAGCGGAGAGACTGAGATGGGATCCCGGTGGGCCGGGACAACGCGCGCGGCATCCGACCGGTCAGGGTTCCAAGACGATATCAAACTTCCGGTCCGCCCCGCGGGAATCGCCGCGGCGATGGCACTCCTGATTCTGTTGCCTCTCGCGGGCGCTGCCACGCTGGTCGCTTCACCCATTCCCGCCGCATCACCCAAACCGCTTCCCCGCGTTGTCTCTCCTTGCGCAGATCTCCTCGCCGCCTTGCCGATCAACGGCCTCGATCCCGCGGCCTATCTGCCGGCGGCCGATTGCCTGCGGCGGCAGGATTCCGTTGCCGCAATCCGCACGGACGATCGCCTCAACTCTCCCCTGGAACGGAATCTCCGCGCGCGCAACGGCCTCTCCGGGCTCGCCTCGGATTCCCTGCTGCGCGCGCGCCTGCCTTCGGACAAGCTGTGGTTCATGACGCAGATGGAACGCCTGCGGGTGCGCAGGGACATTCCGAAGATGCAGGCCATGGCGTACCTGACGGAAGCCAAGGCGCTGCAGGACGCGGAAGTGTTCCGGGAACTCGGAGCCGTGTACCTGGCCGTGCCGGACGCCTACCGCGCGGGCCTGTGCCTGTTGCGCCAAAGCGAAATCGATTCCCTGCAGATGGGCTATATCCAATACCAGATGGAAACCCTGCTGCACACCGCAGGATCGGATCTCCCCGCCTTGGATTTGCTCGACTCCCTGACCGACGGCTACCCCCACCGCACTTCCCGTACGGCCGAGATCCTGGAAACCCTCGCCTGGAACAACCGCGACTACGCTTCCGCTTACAAAAATCTGCTGGTCATGATGGCCCTCAAGGATCCGGGTCCCGGCGTGGTGCTGGAGCGCGTGAACCGACTCCAAGGGTTGGGCTACTTCGACTTCGCCTCCGCCCTGTTGGAGAAGATGGGATGGCGAAAACTCCCGCCGCCCTGGCTGTCCGCCGCGCGCACCCTGTACCTGCAAATCCGCAACCAGCTCCAGGACTGGCCCGCCATCACCGCGCTCGCCAATCCTTCCGCGGCATCCGGCAACGGAGGCGGCGCTACCACGAACGCGTCTCCCGGGACCGCCGGCGCACCAGGGGTAACCGGCGGGATACGTCCGCCTTTCAACGACGAGGAGACCTGGATCATCGGGGGCGCGTTCCTGAAACTGGGGATTCCCGCCGAAGCCCTGTCCCGGGCCAAGCGCCTGGAAGAGAAGGCGGAAGCGCCCTGGGGATTCCGCGGACGTTTGCTCAAGGCCCAGGCGCTGATGGCGATGGGGAAACCCAAGGACGCGGCGCAAACCCTGGACGCCTTGAAAAAGGATCCCGATCGCAAGGAAGGGACCGGCCCCATCCTTTTCTGGCAAGGCTGTCTCGCGTTGGAGCAGAAGCGCTATGTCGCGGCGGAATCCCTGATGGTCCTGGCTTCGGCCTATACCGGCGCGGAAGAATCCCAGCGCGCCTTGGAATACCGCTTCTTCATGCTGCTGGACACAAGTGGCGCCCGGCCGTATTTCTTCCTGGGGCTGCCCGAGTCGCCCCATGGACCCGGGGACCGAGCCCTATCCCTGGATCGGGTGTCCAAGGACTCCCCTTTATGGCCTTTTGCCCAGCTTGAAAAAGCCCAAATCCACCTCCAGAACGGCGAACCGGACTCGGCATTGGCGGTATTCGACGCCGTGAGCAAACGCAGTCCGGACCGGTTGGCCGGGTTCCAGGCGGAGGCCAAAGCGGCCTTCATCGCGGAAAAATTTCCCGGGGGACGGCAAGCCGCTCTTGCCAGATACGAAGACCTCCTCATAAAATACCAGCAAGGCGTCATCCCCGAGTTTTCCCGCGGGAGGATCAAGGCCCTGAAGTAAGATCGGAAGGCTATGAGCATTCGTTGGATCCGTAACGTCGTCGTCGACGGCAGACAGACCACCCTGGAAGTCCTCCTGGGCGACCGCAGCATTTCCGATAAATGCTACATCCGCGTCAACCAGGATGAGGAGTTCTGGTTCCGTCCTTCCTCGGACAACCGCCATGCCATCCTTCAGCAGGGCATCGATATGCTCAAGGGCCGGCTTGACGGGAAAAAGGTGACCGCCCAGAACGGCTCCAACTTTCCATGGCATTAGCCCGACGCGCGCGCGCCAAGCGCTAACCTCCCAGAAACCCCTGTTCTCCGGGAACGGGAAATAGGTACATTTGGGCATGACCATGTCGCAAGCCAAGACCAACCGCTACTTCTGCATCCACGGCCATTTCTACCAGCCCCCGCGCGAGAACCCCCTGATGGAGCAGGTCGAGCTGCAGCCCTCCGCCAATCCCGCGCACGACTGGAACGAGCGCGTCTTCCTGGAATGCTACGCGCCCAACGGCGCCTCGCGCATCCTGGACAGCCTTGGCCGCATCGAGGACATCCAGAACAACTACGCGTACATGAGCTTCAACATCGGCCCGACTTTGTTCTCGTGGCTGGAAGAGCGGCATCCCTATACCTATTCGCGCATCATCGAGGCGGACCGACTCAGTTGCGAGCGGCTGGAAGGTCACGGCAACGCCATGGCCCAGGTCTACAACCATGCCATCATGCCCCTGGCCACCGCGGAGCAGAAGCGCCTGCAGGTTAAATGGGGCATCGCCGATTTCGAGCGCCGCTTCCACCGCAAGCCGGAAGGCATGTGGATGGCCGAAACCGCCATCAACATGGACACGGTCGTGGCCATGATCCGCGAGGGCATCAAGTACACGGTCCTGGCGCCGACGCAAGCCTTCCGCGTCCGCCATCTCACCGAGGACACCTGGACGGACGTGTCCAACAACAACATCGATCCGCGCCGGCCGTACCGCATCTTTCCCATCGCCGAGGACGGCACCCCCATCGAGAAGGGCTACCTGGACGTCTTCTTCTACGACGGGCCGCTTTCCCACGGCGTCGGCTTCGAGCATCTGCTCAAGAACGCCGGGCATTACGGGGACCGCATCAGCCAGGCCTTCGATCGCCATGACAGCGCCGATCAACTCGTATCCGTCTGCACGGACGGCGAATCCTATGGCCACCATGAACCGTTCGGGGACATGTGCGTGGCCTACCTGTTCAAGGACATCGCCCCCAAGCACGACATGGTGCCGGTCAATTACGCCTGGTTCCTGGCCAAGCATCCGCCCCGCCACGAGGTGCGCCTGAAGAACGCCCACGGCGAAGGCACCGCCTGGTCGTGCGCGCACGGGGTGGGCCGCTGGAAGGAAGACTGCGGCTGCGAGAACGGAGGCCAGGGCGGCTGGAACCAGAAGTGGCGCGGCCCGCTGCGGCGCGCCTTTGAAATCCTCTACGCCGCCGCGGAGAAGTACACCGAGACCCAGGGTCCGCTCCTGTTCAAGAATTGGCCGATGGCCAAGGACACGGCCATCCTCGCCTGGCAGACCGATCCTTCCGTGCGCAAAGCCTGGTGGGAGGCCAACCTCGCATCCGACGCCGATCGCCAACGCGCTTCGGATCTGATCGAGATCCTCCGCTACTCCCATTACATTTTCACCAGCTGCGCGTGGTTCTTTTCCGAGATCACCGGCATCGAAACCATCCAGAACCTGAAGTACGCCCAGCGCGCCTTGGAACTGCTGGAAGGCGACGGCGCTTCACCGGCCCTGCGCAAGGGTTTCCTTGCGGCCCTCGCCGAAGCGCAATCCAACGTGGACGGCAAGCAAGGTGACCAGGTTTTCCTGGAACTGGAACGCGACACGCTCCCGTTGCACGCCTACCTGGCCCTGGGGCAATGGGTCGAGGACTTCACCGAAGAACAGTTCCTCTATTCGGAGAGCGCCTCGTGGCATTTGGCCGCGGAGGCCAGGCGCTCCTTCGGCCTCTGGACCGTGCGGGAATCCCGCTTCGTCCATGAAGTGAGCGGCGCGGAGGAAACCGCCTGGCTGGTCTACCATCAGGACGGCTTCGACGCGGACGTCTTCGCCTATTGCCGCAACCCGCCCGCGACCCTGGAAGCCTGGGTGCCCGCGACCGATCCCCATTCGGAAACCACCGAGCAATGGCTCGCGCCTTTGCATCCCTTGATCCTCACGGCCAAGAGCCTGCCCTTGGACATCAAGGACAAGATGGCCGGGCATCTCAAGAATGAATTCTGGCACGAGTCCGAACCGGAAGTGCGCATGCAGGAATGGCGCCTCGCCGTGAAGCAGAAACAGTTCCAGCGCCTGGGCTGGCCCGTTCCGATCAGCATCCTGCAGACCATGCACATCATCGAGAATTTCCGCCTGGTGGAAGCGCTCCTCGCGGGCATGCAAAAAGACGATATCGCCGAGATGCTCCGCGCCCTCGTCCTCGCCACGCGCCTCCGGAGCCAGGGAATCGTCGCGCATCTGGGGCCGGCAAAAACGCAATTGCACAACTACCTCTTGATTTTGGGAAGGCGACTCATCGAGTCCAAGGAAAAGACGGACCTGAAGCCGTTTTTTGTGCTTTTGGATCTAGTGGACACGCTGAAATTGAATCTCGAGCGATATCGGATTGAGAATTTGGCCTTTCCCATTCTAAAAGCCCTAAATTCGTGGAAAGAGTCCGGATCGTTCTCCATGAAATTCGAGCCCGAGGACGCCATTTTGCTTTTGGATAGATTAAATTTCAATACAGAATCGGCGAAAAAGTATCTTGATTCCCGGAAAGCGGCGGAAGCATGATCGCGACTGAAATCCTCATCCTCACCATCCTTGCGGCCGTGTTCATCACCGGCGCATCGCTGGGGCAGTTGCTGCTCCGCATCAGGCTGGCCAAGCTGGAACGGATGAATCTGGAGATGGAGCAGAAGCGCATTGTGGATCTCAAGAAGGCTATCAACTCCCGGGCCATCATCATTGAACGCCGCCGCCCCACCAAGTTCGAACAGGAAGTCCAGGACGAAATCGACGAGATCCTCGGAGACATCGAGAACTCCTGAGGCGGTAACCGGCCAGGCCGGTTTTCCTTCTCTCCGCTTCCCTTCCCGCCACTTGCTCTGCTTCCGCTTTTTTCCTTTTTCACGTTGATTCAGCCCGGTTCCCACGCCGGGTTTTTTTATTTTCATCCGTTCAGGTTCCATCAATAGCTTGTAAGCGAGAAGCGGGCAGTTTGCGGAGCAAACTGTATAGCGACGAGCCACTTAGACCTTATCTGCGAGAAGCGGACAGTTTGCGGAGCAAACTGTATAGCGACGAGCCACCTTAGGAGAACGCATGATCCCCATCCTTACCTTGGCCGAGACCAAGGAAGTCGAACGCAAGGCCACCACGGATTCCGGCCTCAGCGAGTACGACATGATCCTCAGCGCCGGGGAGGCGGTCTTCGAGACCATCAAGACCATGCTGGCCCAGGACGAACCGGATGAGGATTTGCCCCCGGAAGAAATGGACGAGGACATGGGCAGCGGCGCTCCCGACGAGCCGCCCCGCCATGTTCCCGGCCGCCGCGAAGAGAGCATCGCTTTCGTCTGCGGTCCCGGCCACAACGGCGCGGACGGATTGTCCGCCGCCCTGCTCGCTTCCCAGGCCGGGTTCCCCGTGGTCATCTACCAGGTGGGTTCGGAACGCGGATTTTCCAAGGAGACCGAGAAACTGCAGCAGCAGATCGTGGACGCCGACCTCACCATCCACAGCGTGCGCTCGCCCCTGGACCTGCCGGTGTTCCAGGACATCTCCCTGATCGTGGACGGCCTGCTCGGCAGCGGCATCACGCGCGACGCGGAAGGACTGATGCAATCCTGCATCTTCGGCATGAACCAGAGCGGCGCGCCCATCCTCTCCATCGACGTTCCCTCCGGAGTCCGTTGCGATTCGCCCCACCTTTCCGGCAGCACGGTGCAGGCCACGGCCACCGTATGCCTGGGCGCCATGAAAGTGTCCGCCGCGTTCTATCCCGCCTCCCTGGCCTACGGCAAGGTGGGCTACAGCCCCATCTGTTTCGACGAGAAGGTGCTGATGAGCCAGCCCTCGCGCCTGCGCCTCTACACCATGGACGACGCGGTGACGGATTATCCCGAGCGCGATTACCGGGCGAACAAATACACCACCGGCAAGGTCCTGTGCATCTCCGGATCGCGCGGCATGCATGGCGCAGCGGCATTATGCTCAAACGCTTCCCTCCGCGCCGGCGCGGGCATGGTCAAGCTGGCCTATCCCGCCGGCATCCATCCTGAGATCTCGGTTCACATCCTGGAGATCATCGGCACGCCCATCGGCGCGCAGAACGGAGTGGGTCCTTTCGGGCCCGCGCATTTCAAGCCCGAGCATCTGGCCGAGCTGGAAGAAATGATCGGATGGGCCGACAGCATCCTGGTGGGACCGGGACTGGGCAAGCATCCCGAGACCACGGCCTTCCTGCAGGCGCTCATCCCCAAGCTGAAAGGCAAGCGCGCGGTGTTGGACGGCGACGCCCTGGCGTACGTGACCGTCGACTTCCCCAACCAAAGCGACCTGCGCGGCTACGACAACTTCGTCGTCACGCCCCATGCCGGCGAATACAAGCGCATGGGCGGCGACTACGACTACGACCATCCCCTGGAGTTGATGAAGAAGGCGCGCATATGGTCCCAGGGCATGAACCTGAACCTGATCCTCAAGGGCGCGACCACTTTGTTCGCCGCTCCCGACGGACGGGTGGTGGTGCTGCCGGTGGGCAATCCGGGCATGGCCACAGCCGGCACCGGGGACGTCCTGGCGGGTCTGGTGGCCGGACTCCTGGCGGTGCGCCCTTGCGATCAGGCTTCAGCCCTGGCCGCCTTCGCCCACGGAAAGGCGGGAGATTTGGCGCGCAAGGATCGCGGGACGTTGGGACTTGTGGCTTCGGATCTCCTACTGTACCTGCCGATGTCCTTATTGGAGATCGAAGAAGGCGGAGAGGAAGATGAGGGGGAGTGGATTTCGGACTAGGTCGTAATGAGAGAATTCAAAATGCAAAAGTCAAAATGCAAAGGGCAAAAGTGAAGAGGAAATCTCTGCGCTCCTTGGAAGCGGCAGCGATCGCCCCGCCGTTGGACCGAGCCGCCCCGCTTATTTTTGCATTTTGACTTTTGCATTTTAACTTTTGACTTCTACCCCTTCCCCATCCCCTGCAAAATCTCGGCGTGGACAAGCCCATTGCTGGAGATCCCCGACGCATCGGTAATCGAATCCTTGCCTGAAATCGAGGTGAAGCGTCCGCCCGCTTCGGGCAGGATGATCGCCATCGGGGCCACGTCCCACACGGAAACGATGGGATCGACCATGGCTTCGGCGCGGCCGCAGGCCACGAGAAAATGCCCATAACAGTCTCCCCAGCCCCTATGCAGTTTGGCGCGCGCCCGCAGGGCGGACCAGGCGGGCCCGTGGCCCAGTCTTTCCATGGTGCTGATGCTGCCGTCCAAGAGCAGGGAATCCTCGACGCGGGCGATGGAGGAGACGCGGCAGGGTTCGCCGTCGACCACGCAACCATTCCCGAGGGACGCGTACATCACATGGCCCAAGGCGGGCAGGGAGATGACGCCGACCACGGGCTTGCCTTTTTCCAACAGGGCCAGCAGGGTTCCGAAGAGGGGCACGCCGTGGATGAAGGCCTTGGTGCCGTCGATGGGATCGATCACCCATTCCCTATCCGCACTGCCCGACTGGGTACCGAACTCCTCGCCGATGATGCCGTAGCCGGGGGTATGCTTTTCCATCAAGGCGCGCAGGGCCTCTTCGGATTTCCGGTCCGCGATGGTCACGGGGCTGTTGTCCTTTTTCGTCTCCACCTGCACGGCGGTCTGGAAATAAGCGAGGATGATCTTGCCCGCCTCTTGGGCCATGCGTAGGGCCAATTCCGTTTCTTCGCGATACGCGTTCATCCCGTGCTCCTGGAAATTCCGTTAGTGCCTTGAATAGTAGCTTCCCCCGCCGAAGGGGGGATCAACCGGCGCACAGATCGATGCGGACGTACTCGAACGGCTGCAACGCGATTTCCCAACCCTCGTCGTTGCCGGGGCAGGCTTCGAACGCCGCGGCGCGGTAGCCTTCCGGATCCTCCATAGCGCGCATGGCGTTGCCTTCGTGGAGGCGGCGCAGCCCGCCGATGTTCCCCAACTCGATCAACCGCACGGTACCCGGCGTCTCTTCCAGGTTCGCGAGCAGCAGGGAGGCCTTGTCCCCGGCGTGCAGCAGTACGGCGTCATAGCGGAGCGGAAGATCGGAATGGACCTCATAGGCATTGCCTCCCATGAAGTCGGCGAAGTCCGCGAACACGTGGTACATGGGATAGACCCAGCCCGGCGCGATGGAGAAGTCGAAGGCCGTGGATTTGAGCAGGTCTCCGGAAAGGGAGCGGCCGGCCATCACGCCCAAAAGGCCGGTGGCCTCGTAGAAAGTCGCCGAATTGACGGCGTTGAGGGCCAGGCGTTTCAGGCTTCCCAGGGTCCACCCCGCCCCGAACAGGGAGAACTGGCGCGTGTCGACCTGGCCGCGCCACAGGGCCTCGGCGGAAGAACCGGGAGCCGACGCCGGCGGCTTCTTGAGCGCGATCGCCAAGGGCGAGCGTTTCAACGTGATCGGCGTAGCGATTATACTCGCCCTTTGCCAGGTGGCGGCGATGGTGAGCCCGGTCCAGGCCTGGCCTTCCAGGGATTCCACCAAAGTGCGGTTGTCCGCGAGATGGACCTGCGGGCACATGGCATAGGCCAGGGACATGCCCGGCTGGGCCGAGGGCCGATTGCGGTTGAGCAAAACGAAATCGCCCTTGGATCCGCGGGCGAAGGAGGCCAAGGGATCCAGGGGACCGAGACGTTCGCGCGCAGCGGCCATATGGGCGTCGGTGGTCGCGTCCGCATGCTCGGAGAAGATCAGCCAACGCACGGCCTCACCCCCGCCGGCTTCCCAGGCTTCGACGAACGCGTCCAGGTAGGCGTCGCCGTTTTCCGGGATTACCAGGGCCACTTCCAATTGCACCGAGACGAGCCGGGCCGCCGCGAGCGCGCGTTCAAGTTCTTCGCGGAATCCGGATTGGGCCAGGCGGATGTCCACGCGCAGATGGAACGGCGCCAAGGCCTTGAGACGGCGCGCATCCTCGGGATCCAAAGCCTGGCCATGGCTGGGCAGGCCGAAGCCGACACCCGGTACCGGCGTGCCCTTGTCGGTATCGGGCCTCAGAACCGGAAGCGGCGCGGAGGATTTTCCCAACAATGCGCCCGAAGCCGATGCCGGAAGCGTCGCGCGCTTGGCGGCATCCGCGGCGGCCAAGACCGAGGCAAGATCCGAGACCGGTTTGCCTTCCGGATTCTGCAGCATCAGGGTGGCCACCTGAAAAGTCTCCCAGCCTGCTTCCAAGCGGCGGGGCTTGGGTCGTTCCTGCGGAGGGCAGTAGGTCTTAAAGGATCCGTCGGTCCAATTGCGCTGGTCTTCCATCTCGAACGTCTCACCTTCCAGGCGCAGCACGGCCAGCCATTCCTTTTCCACCACATGGGCTATTTCATTGAAGGCCAGAAAGGGCTGGTGCGGTTGGATGGATTCGGGAAAACGGCCTTCGCGCACCGAGCCGTCCTCGGCGCGCACCAAAGCGGGCATTCCGGTGCATTCCCGGAGCGGATGGAGCACGCAGATACCCACCCGGTTGGTGTCGAACGCGGAAGCCGCCATGCCCGTCGCCTGCAACCGGATCACGCCGTCCGCGTCCCCGCGGATGCCCACGTACCAGGAAAAATCCACGTCGCCTTCGCGGTAAAGGGCCAGGTAATTGATGACGAAGCCCTCGGGCTGTTGTTCCACTTCCAGACCCGTGATTTCCGCGGGGATGGTGCTCCAGTCCGGCCCGCGCACGGTCATGTAGATGCGGCGGATGACTTCCCGGTCCCCCAGGCGGATTCGGCGCAGCTCCCCTTGTTCGAAAAGCAGGGAGAACGGCCCGGCCTTGAGGGCGTAGGATTGCGGCAGGTTGGCGGGACCGCCGCAGCGGAGGGCGGGAATGGACAATGCGGCCATGGAAGGGGGATCTCCGTTGTTGGAGCCCTAAAAATAAATAGAAAGCCGGATTAAATGCGAAGGGCCGGCGGGGAGCCGGCCCAGGAGTCGCAAAGACGGAAAAGGAGGCGCGATTTGGAGGCCCGATGGCTGCGTAGGCCGCCAACGGGCGCAAAGATCATTCGGGAAGCGGTTTGCCCCTTGTTTCCGGCGCGAACCAGATGATGACCAGGCCGATGGCGTAAACCAGGCTGACGATGGAACACATGCGGGCGACATCGCCGCCGAAGGATTTTACCATGGCTCCGCCGTATACCGCGCCGCCGGCGGCGATCATGCGGCCGGCATTGAAGGTCATGCCGGAGCCCATGGCGCGCACCCGCGTCGGGAACAGTTCGGGCAGGTAAAGCGGCAGTAGGCCGTAGAAGCCCGCGGTGATACCGCCCACGAAGAAGGTCCAGAAAAGGAAGCCCATTCCGTAGTGCATGTCGAGACGGAACAGGACGGCGCAGGATATGAGAGACAGCAATGAGAGGGTGAAATAGGCGCTGCGGCGGTTGAATCTTTCCGAGATCAGGCCGAAACCCAAACTGAACACGATGGCGCCGAGCGCCGATGCGATTTGCACCTTGGCGGGCACATTGGCCGCTCCGGCGGAGAGCTTGCCGGCCCAATTGGGAATCCATTGGACCGAAGCCCAAGTACCCACCAGGGCGACGGCGCCAAGCGCCGCGCCCAGCAGGGTGCTCTTCGCGAGGCCGTTCTTGAACAGGTCGGTAATGCCGACTTTGGCGTTCGCCTTCTTCGAATTGGCTTCCCACATTTCTGATTCGGGAACGAAAACCCGGATGAGGAAGGTCAACAAGGCAGGGGCCGCGCTGAGGATCATCAGCAGGCGCCAGCTGCCGTTTTGCAGCAGCACCGTCGCCAGGGAGGCGGGCAGAGCGGCATGCAGCACGGTCGATAAGCTCGCGAGAATGGAATTTAGTCCTATGGACAACAACGCGATCAGGAGAAAGCCGATGTTGGCCGAAGCACCGATGATGCCGGCCATGAGGGGACGGGATTTGTTGGGGAAGATTTCCATGACCAAGGCCACGCCGAGCGCCCACTGTCCGCCCATGCCGAGCGCCGCAAGGAAGCGGAACACAGCCAATTGCCAAGGCGCGGTTACAATGGCCCCGAGACCGGAGAAAATCGAATAGGCGAGTACGCTCCAAACCATGGCGCGGGTACGGCCGATGCGATCGCCCAACCAGCCCAATGCGAATCCGCCGAAAGCGGCGCCGATCAGGAATACGGCGATGATCTTACCAAACCATGGATTGATATCCGCACCGGTTCCGAGCATCTCGGTCAGGGCGGGACGGCCCACGAGCGGGAAGATTCCCATTTCCAGTCCGTCGAACATCCATCCCAGCACGGCTGCAGCCAGGGCCATCCACTTCGCTGTGCCTTCAATGCCGCTTGTCGGCTTCGTCACGGTGTGCCGCCCTTCCAAGGTTTCCGTTTTCATCATCCGCCTTTCTGAAAATCTTTGCCGCCCCATTCCCTAAGGGAGGGCGTTGCGGGTAAAGTAACCCGGAAGTGGCGAAAAATATACCCAAATCCGCGCGAACACGGGTCCGATCCGGCTCCAGCCGCAAGCGGGGACGGGGACAGGATGTTTTTTTGCGCAGGCGATAACGGTATTGCGCTGTATTGCGTGAGAGCAAATGCAAAGGCCGCGGGAGTGTGTCTATTCGTCCCCTTCCGCGTCCGCCAAACGCGCGCGCCGGATTGCGCCTTCCCCGAATTTATTCCGCACCGCGTCCATGGCCGCGTCCAGATTGGAGGCGGATTTGGGGTTTTGGAAAAGGGACTGTTGTTGGACGTCCTGGGAGAAGTTGGATAGCCGCACTCCGATGAGACGGAACTTGCGCGCGGGGGTCTTCGCGGCGTTACGGGTGGAACCTCCCGAGGGCCCTCGGTTCGTGTCCATGCGGATACGCGCTATCTCGCGGAACAAGTCCAGCGCGGCCGCGTAAATGTCCGGGCTCGAACTCGTGGGTTGGGAGAGGGAACGCGCATGCGACTGCCGGGAGAAGTCCGGATTGCGCCAGACGAATGTGACGGTGCGTCCCGCATAGCCTTCCTTGCGCGCGCGGCGCGCCACACGCTCCGAAAGATCGAGCAAGGTGGCCGTGAGCATATCCGGATCGCCGCTGTCCGTCTCGAAGGTGCGCTCATGGGAAATGCTCTTTTCCCGCCACTCCGTGACGATGTCCCGATCGTCACGGCCCCGCGCCAATTCGAAAAGGTGGGCCGCGAAATTGTCCCCGAAGTGGCCGGTCAGGGTCTCCAGGCTTTGCTCCCGCAACTGGGCGATGGAATACAGGCCCACGCGGTGCAATTCCAGCACGGTCTTCTTCCCCACGCCCCATAGGCGATCCACCGGCATGGGATCCAGAAAGGCCTGCGCTTCCCCATGCTTCACCACCACGATCCCGTCCGGCTTCTGCGCATCCGAGGCGAGCTTGGCCAGGAACTTGTTTTCCGCCGCGCCCACCGAAGCGGTGAGCCCCAACCGCTTGACGATGGTGGCCTTGAGCTTGCGGCCGGACTCTTCCGCCGGACCGAACAATCCCTCGGTCCCGGTCATGTCCAGGAAAGCCTCATCCACGGAAATCTGCTCCAGGCACGGCGTGAACTCGGAGAGCACGTCCATCAGTCGTCGCGAGTATTCGCCATAGAGGGCATGCCGACCAGGCACGAAAAGGCCGTGCGGGCAGCGCTTGCGCGCCTGCATGATGGGCATCGCGGAATGCACGCCGAACACGCGCGCCTCGTAGGACGCGGATGAGACTACGCCCCGGTTGGAATCCACGCCGCCCACGATGACGGGCTTGCCGCGCAAGGCCGGATTCTCCAACTGTTCCACCGCAGCGTAGAACGCGTCCATATCCACGTGGAAGATCATGCGATCGGGAAAGGCGACGGAAACGTCCCGCGGAGCCGGTTCAGAATCGGGTTTGGGTCCCATCGATGGCATTCCCCGCCATGGTCCGTGAGCTCCCGCGGAATCCGCGGCCCGCGGCCATCAAAGGAAAAGTAGCAACGGAGAAGGGAAGGACGGGCAGGCGGGAAAAAGGCGATGAAAAGCCAATGAAAGCGAATGAAAGGCGGCCCCGGCGGACGGGTATACCGCCGGGGCCTGAAGGCGAATGGCTCCCTTGTGAGTAACCCATCCACCCCCGAAAAAACGGGTTGAAAAATCGATCTAGAAAGCGGTCACGGCTGAATTGGCTTCGCCGGCAGGGCTCGTCGCGGCGGCGCCCGCACCGGCCCGGTAATCCGGTATTGCGACGGCCTCTTCCCCACGCACGCGCAGGAAATAGCGGCCGGCCGCGGGCTCAGAGGCGGCCCCCAGGGTGACCTTGCGACCCATGAGGTCGGCCGCGGCGGGAATGTTCAG
>Ga0209515_10004125_pt1 | contig 19918 bp, 29 predicted proteins | sample Subgroupgradi54m_FD_187454 | JGI IMG/M metagenome (GOLD analysis project Ga0209515, IMG submission 187454) | Subsurface groundwater microbial communities from S. Glens Falls, New York, USA - GMW60B uncontaminated upgradient, 5.4 m (SPAdes)... ...
GGCGAGCCAGGATAGATCATTTAAGAGGATCATGATCCCGATCCGGCAAGCTTGCCGCGTCTTCACCGGAAGGCCAACCTGTTTAATTTCAAAAGAGCAACCGTTCGCAAAGAATCGGTTGCTCTTTTTTGTGCAGCCATATCATTATCCTCTTGGGCTGCTGTAATGCGTATTGAACGGTTCTGCGAGTACCACGCTGCGCGCGGTGCGCTCTACGCAAGACGCAAGGCATTCCCGCATTTGCCGCTTCCCCCGAAAGAGGCGGCTCATCACGGTGCCTTCCGGGCATCCGATGCTTTTGGCTATCTCGGCATATTCGCGCCCCAGCACGACACGCTGCCATAGTGTCTCGCGGTACTCTTCCGGGATACTCTCAAGCGCATGGAGCACGGGATCGCTCAAAACGAGCGCAGGATCATCCCGAATGAAATTGAGAGTCATATCGGTGGTTTGCGCTGAGTGGTACCGCGATGCGTACTCGGTTTTCTCGGTGCCCTCCAGTTTCTGCTTCTTCGCTCTCCGGTACTCATTGATGAACGTGTTGCGCAGAATCGTGAAGATCCACGCTTTGGCATTGGTTCCCGGCTCAAAGCGGTCTCTGAACCTCCATGCTCTGAGAAGTGTCTCCTGGAGCAAATCCTCTGCGTCACGAACATCTCCGGTCAGTTGCATGGCAAGGTTATAGAGACCTCCGTAATGCATCATGAACGATTCTTCAAATGTTCGGGAATCCATTGATTCCTCCTCCTCATCCACTGCACTGCGCCACACGCGGCTAAAGCGCCTCCCGTGAGCCACCCTGACGAAATCATGATGCTTGTCAACGGCGAGCATCCGAAGATGAGCCGGATCAGGAGCGCAAAGACGGCCACGATGAACAGGGTTATCACAGACAGATTCAGCCAGAGCATTGTTTTGCTCCTCAAGAACGGGATATGGCAAAGAACGTACGGTCTCTTCCACTCTGCCATGCGCGCGGGGAAAAAGAAAGTGTCCGCGACACCGATGGAGAACACCTGTTGCCATACGGTGATTTTCTGCGATAATTACCGTACACGAGTCCTTTCACATTCCCATCAACCTCGTCTGAAAAAGGAGCATGAAATGAAACGGTTCGGCGCAGCGCTTCTTGGAGTCGGAGCCTGCATTCTTCTTATCAGCGTGGCGCTGTCGACATCGCCCGCAGATCCCGGATGGAGCAGTTTCTTCCTGAAAGCCCGCTTGACCGAAGCGTTGGAAAAGCGCGGCTATCTGGTGGTCTGGGAGCGAAGAGATCGCGCCGCATTGTCGCCGCATCTGGAGCGCATCATGCGTGCCGGAATCTCTTCGCCAGCAGATGTCCAGGCGCTGCGCAAGCTCACCGCAGAGGGACTGCGCATCGCTGCATCCGGAGCGATCCATTTCATCGAGATAGAAGGCGCCGGAGCCGGTGTTATTATCGGTCTTTTTGAGCGCCCGTACCATGATAGTGCTTCGGACGGTGCGCAAACGCCTCCCGAACGATCTCTCCGCTACAGTCCCCTTCTGCACTGGCATGAAGGAAAAGAGTTTTTCATGCATCAGTGGATTCGCATGGACACAGGGCTTCGGTACGAGACGCTTCCTGACTTTCTCCCGCTTGAAGAGATGAGCACTTTATCAGCCACAATGAGCGGAAAAGAAAAGAGGGTGCTGTTTTGGACGCAACTGCTCTGTTTCATCCTTGCCGTGTCTGGGACATGCATCCTGTTGCGCCGCGGCATACGCGATATCTCACAAAGAGCATGGAGGCGGTGTGCCGCCATCCTGACTTTTCCTCTGCCGCCGCAGCCGCATTCCGCAGGGTCTGCGCTCGTAAAGACACCTGCGCATAAGGACGCAACACGCCGCAGTGGCACATCTCCAATTTCTTTAATCGGGCATGCTCCAGCAACGAAACCTGGCAGAGAAGAAGACGCGGTGCCAAGGATAAAGCCGCCGCATAAAGAGACCGAGCGCATCCTGCGGGAGATAACCGTTCTGCACGAAGATGAAGGTGATCCTGATCGGAAAAAAGCACTGGGGGAGATTCGCGTCGCTCTGGCATCCGTCAACAATCAGTCAATAGGGGCGGCTCAATTCTATCTCTGGCGGGCGCGGAAAATCGCCTCCTCGCGGGAGAAACAAGACGCCTCCTTCGCAGAGACAAAAGAAGCGGAGCGCTACTACGAACGCTATCGAGCGCTGCTCCCAGTTGAGAATTTTATCCCGAAGCATCTTGATCCTGTTTGCGTGCAGAACGTTCTCCTTATGTTTCTTGCTCCGGGGACCAATGCTTCACGCTTTGGAGATCACCCCCTTGGATACGTTGTCTTGAAAAAGCCGTTGCTGCGCAGAGGAATGCAGCCGGAGGCACTAGAACAATGCCTAAGCTGGTTGGACAAGATACGAGTCATTGTGGATATAAAGGGGGGATACGAGATACGGAGAAAACGGGCAAAAGGCATGCGCCGCTACTCAATAAACGCCAGATGCGACAATGTGCGATATCCGGCAGATGAGATCATCCGTCTCATGATCCTTGCGGATCAGAAGATCAAGAGTTTTTCTGCGGGCAAAGGATAGACGTCGTCTCGCGTGTCGGGTTGATGCGAGAGGCGCCAAAATTCATTCGTTGTTTCCCTGCACGCTGTGCGGGGATTTTTTCTGTGACATCCTTGACTCCGTCCCGCATCTTTCCTATCGTGGCATGAAGAAGGTCTTTCACATATCTCCAACGCATCAATAATTGAAAGGTACGGAACATGCCAACAATCCTCAAGCAATTCCATGAGGAAGACGGGCACATGCTTCATGCTCTGGCAAGAGCCATCTTTCTCGACGGAGAGTGCTATGCGCTTGCCATAGCCCTCCATCGCAACATCGGCTGGCCGATTGTCGGCCTCATACGCGTAGACGTTATCCGTCATGCCGGCCTAGAGCGTCCTGACGGCGCGCTGCATGACGTGCGCGGACCTGTCTCCCGGGAAGAATTCGGTCTGCCGTTCTCAATTTCAGGGCCATATGATATCCGCAGAATCGCCGAAGCCGATCTCTATGCTGCCCGAGGGATCATACAGACAGAGGCAATTGATCTGGCATTAAGAATGGCGCAAGCGCTATGGCCTAACCTCCCATGGCGAGATGAAGGAGGATGTGTCCTGTCCCCCCACCCTTGATATCCTGACTTGCCAGTTAACCGGTATTTCGGGACGAGAGATAAAGCGCCAAAAGAAAGGAGCCGATTATGACGGAGTCAGCTCGTATGGATCGTACGGGTACTATTCGTCCCCGTACACCTACGGGTACTCGTATCCCTACAGATATTATGGATACGACTATGCCGTTCCGCGTAACCGATGGTGGCATAGTCATTCGCATCATGACGGCCATCAGCATCATGGACAGGGAGGTCACCATTCAGGAAGGAGATGAGCTACTATAGACACGAGCAAGGGCGGGCAGAGATGATTCTCTGCGCCGCCTTTTTCATCGGAGAAAAAGATGCGCGTGAAGTTGACAGAAACAACTCAATATGGTATCCTCCGAACAGGAAATTGCTCATCGTGAGCTATTCTGTTCTTCACAGATTCAAGGCCAAGAGGAGAGGCGTCATGTTCAAGCCCAATAGCATCCGGTGCACTGAACGCAGAGGGAATTTCAAGTATGCGGTAGGAGGACACGTGACATGCGGTGATCAGCAACTACCAATCGCGCTTTCGATCACCAAGAACCGGCACTGCAGCGATGTGCGCATCTCGCTTCTCTGCCCATCGCGATCTGAACGGAAAATGCTCCGGAAGCTCGCTCTGTTCGCGAATGTACGGAGAGCTCTTGTATGGTCTACTCGCATGCAGAAACGCGTTGGCCAGCCGATTACCAAGATCGGGATTATGTTCCCGATGGATGAGAGGCACAGGACGTTCCGGGACTATCTGTCCATTGCGGAACACGCGATCAGCGGCGTTGATCAGTCTATCAATCCTTGAAAGGAGAATATGGTATGCCCCCGCAACGGATAGTGATACTGGTTGCAGAAGACAACTCTGCAATCCGAAAGCTCACGGTAGATATCCTTCAAGCATCAGGATACATCGCGCTTGAGGCAGAGAATGGGCTGGACGCTCTTGCGGCGTTAAACCGCGAGAAGCCCGATGCTGTTCTCTCCGACTGCAACATGCCCAGAATGAACGGGTTTACGCTTCTCCATGCTATACGCGCAAGCGAGAGTTTACATGATCTTTCCTTCATCCTCATGAGTGGAGAATCCACCCCGGAGATGGCTGCAGCAGCATACGCCGCAGGAGCCAACGGATTCCTTGGGAAGCCGTTCTCCATTTATACGCTGTTGGAGATGGTTGAGTCCCTATTGGGGAAAGCCCGGGAGGAGACACTGGGATGCAATTCATGAAATCGCTGTATCATCCTATCTGCGTAATCATCGCAGAAATGGTTGAGCAGCTCGTACTCAAGCGTTTCCAAATCTGTCCCAATTGCAAGAAGAGGACCCTGCTCATACGAAGCGTCAGAGCGCCCCTTGCTATGGACAAGACCCTCATGCTGGATAGCGTCCCGCTTGATGTCTATCATCGGGCGGAGTGCATGAGTTGCGACTATGGCAGGATGTTTTCTCCGCTAACATAGTCCCTTACCGCGATAGCTCTGTGTTATCGCACTCAATCACCAGCCGGGCATGAACACTGTTCATCCCGGCTTTTTCTATTGGCTTGAAATCTGCTTACCACTTCTCCTTCCTAACTGGTCTCCCAGAAAAATCAACAATCTCTGAATGAAACTCGACCTCAAACCAATCCCAGAACATCTTCTTGGTGCGTCTTGATGGCTATCATTCCTCATTCGTGCACCAGCCGTAGAGTTCATAGTCAAAGATATCCTGCCAGATCTTCTCAATCTGTTTTCTGGCCTTAATATCATCAACCTCGGGCAGGAGATAGACCGTGCCATCATCTCGCACCTGTTCCACAAGAGGGGGTATCACATATCAACGTCCGCCCGCAAGCATCTTATCTTGATCTACAAGATGGAGCACCTCTTGAAGCACGGGGTTACCCTCCGCACCCTGAATCTTTATCTTCTTCTGCGGGTACTGCGCTTTGAGTCCGGCAATAAATTCATCTGCAAATGATGGGGTGACCACATCAACTTCGCTGAAATCTAAAATCAAATCATCCAGCGTATCTTTCTCGCCGTTCACGATCTGACGCGCGCGCAAAACCGCTTCCCGGCCTGTGGAGCGATTGTTCAATATTTTTCCAAATTTTTTCAACTCGAGAATCATAGAAAGATAACTTATTGATAGTATAACACAAACTGAGCCAGAGTTCCCAAAATTGGCATGACCTCCTTTGTCTGTATGCCATTCTCGTCTACCTGCACTAACCCCCTTCCAGAATGTATATTCAGAATACCATGAAAATTGTTTATTGTCCAGTTTTGAATGGTCTTTAGCCCATTGCCTCTGGTCTCCCCTATTCTGCCGGTATAACCCTCAAGACCCTTTTGGATCGCTTCAAGGTCGCTATGCAAAGCTGGAAATGCCGCCCGTAGGGAACCAAGGAACCCGACTCCAGCATCGGCAATCACACATTCAATTCGTTTCTTTTGAGGATAGTTTTGAGCAACGACTATTGATCCACTGAAATTTGTTGGCCAATTACCTAAATTATGGTCAAACACATTGTTGCCAAGTTCACCGAAGATCACGAGCGCCCGCTTGGCGTCTTCATCATTCAGGCCGAAGTTTCGGAACATCCGCTCAAACTGGCCAAGTCGTGCGTTAAACTCATCCCCGTAACGACAGTGCGTTGTCTTGTGCACATTCAAATCCTCCTGTTCAGAGATTGGGACGACGGCAAGTATAGATGATGCTTCCATATAGCCAAACTCCTTGAGTCGTTCATCAAAATGCATCTGTTTCAGATAGCGTAAGATCTCTTCATTTTTTGGCAAAATAATTCCCCTGTCTTCAAACTGCTGACGCTCAATGAGAAATAGGCATGAAGCTCCGATTGCCCAAGGACGCATGACATCAAGGTACGATAAATCAATCTGATGCCCATTAATGATCTTAGGGAGCAGATAGTAAAAATTTTCAATATACTCATCCATATAATAATGCTATTGAACTTTCTCCGCCACAATCAAAGCAAGATTTTCAACCTGTTGGGATCCCGGACCCATAACCACGACATACTCATGATTCTTGATGAAGTTAATGACCGTGCGCCCGTCTATGGTTGTAGCTTCCTGCCCCCTGCCGTTAGGAATGACAAAGGGAATCGTGGATGACCCGTACAAAAACAGCGGTTCATTGGGATTTGCAATCGGCACCTCTGAGATCATGAGTAGATCCGATATCTGATTCGTATGAACATTTCCCACGCGGAAATAGATTGCCGGAGGCCTGTACATAAGATACGGAGTGTCAGTAGGCACTTCTTGCCGTATCGTCCCGGCAAATCCGGCTGCTCGCACATCGTCAGCAGTGATATCGGGAGGAGAAAGAGACGGGACAGGACTTTGAGCAGGCTCCGAGGATGCGATGCCTTGAGGTATGACTTGCGGTTCCGATGCGGTGCGAAAAAAGAGAAAGTATCCTATAAGAACAAGGATGACGCCTGCAACAAATATGATGATGAATCGTCTCATGCTCCTATGATAATCCGGATGGGCATAAGAGGGCAAGGAATCTGGTTGCAGTTTTATATGGCTGGGCACTTCAAAAATTGGTCAGAATGCGGTATGGTGGGAAATAGCAATGGGATGTGCCACATCACACTTAATGAAGAAATTATGCCAAGAAAAAAATCTCATGAGAAAGTAGAGGTTGAGACATACGATCACAAGGGTGCGAAGCGGAAAAATATCCCGCTGGTTGGTTTGGTTTCCAGCGTGACCGATCCGATAGATCACAAGAAAAAGTATCAGCACGACCCGCACATTGATCCGTATTTGAGCTGGGCTGGGAAAAAGGAAGGAACGGAATTTGAAGTGCAGAATGTGAGCTTGCACATTCACGAACGAATTGACCCCCAACGGATTATCAAATCGTTTCTCAAAAAAGATACCGGACCAAAGCAGGTCTCTCTTTTTGAGCAGCCGGACAACGAGCCGCCGCTCAATAAAGCGATTGACTTTTACAAGCACGAGCAGGACTGGACCAACCGCCTCATTGCCGGCGACTCTCTTTTAGTGATGAACAGCTTGCTCAACAAAGAAGGCATTGCGGGCAAGGTGCAGATGATTTATATGGACCCGCCATACGGCATCAAATACAACTCAAATTTCCAGCCGTTTGTGGATAAGAAAGACGTCAAAGACCGAGATGAGGATATTCCGGCAGAACCGGAAATGATTCAGGCATTCCGCGATATGTGGGAACTGGATATCCACAGTTATCTGACGCATTTACGCGATAGATTATTACTTGCCAAGGAACTGCTTCATGAAAGTGGAAGTGTTTTTGTACAGATTAGCGACGAAAATGTTCATCATGTAAGAGAGCTATTGGACGAAATATTTGAACCCGAGAATTTTATGAGTTTAATTACATTTAGAAAAAAGACTCGTCCGTTGAGGGCGTCGTATTTAGAATCGATGTCAGACTATATTGTTTGGTATGCTCGCAACAAAGAGAAAGGAGTTAAATTCCATAAGTTATTCATAGATCAAATCATAGAGGGCGATAAGTCGTGGAAATGGGTTGAGCTACCAGATGGCGTCAGAAGAATCATGTCAGAAGAGGAGATTAATAATCACGAATTGCTTCCCAAAAATTCGAGAATCTTTCAAATCGTCTCTATGATTGCAGCGGGTTTTACGCCTAGCTGTGTTTTTGAAATTGAATTTAAGGGCAATAAATACAGTCCTAAAAATGGGAGTTGGGTAACAAACAAAGAAGGAATAAATAATTTAATCAAACAGAATAGAATTGTAAATGCCGGAAAAACACTTGGCCTAATTCTTTATCATGAAGATTACCCTGTTACTGAATTAAATAATTTGTGGGCGCGTACAGTTGGACCGAAAGATAAAATTTATGTTGTTCAAACTAATACTACTATTGTTGAAAAATGTTTATTGATGTGTACGGATCCCGGTGATTTAGTTTTTGATCCGACTTGTGGTTCTGGAACAACTGCTTTTGTAGCCGAACAATGGGGGCGGCGTTGGATTACATGCGATACTTCGCGAGTTGCCATAACTCTTGCAAAACAAAGATTGATGACTGCCAATTTTGATTACTACGAACTAGCGCACAAAGCAGAAGGCATTAGGAGTGGGCTAAAATATAGAACTGTTCCACATTTGACCGTTAAATCTATTGCACAAGAAGGTGCAGAAAAAGAAGAAACGCTTTATGACCAACCAATCATTGAAAAAAATAAAGTAAGAGTAACTGGTCCATTTACTGTTGAAGCGGTGCCGAGTTTGCGTATTAAGCCGTTTGACGGAAAAGAACCGAAAATTGAAGGCAACGGCAGAGAGTTGTCGCAAACCGGCGAAACAGGAAACCAAACACTTTACCGCGACGAGCTAAAAACAACTGGCATTAGAACCACTGGCGGCAAGAAAATTGAGTTTTCAATGGTAGAGCCGATGGTGGATTACAGAAGAAATGTATGACAAGAAACTGCGAGAGTATAAAGAACGGCAAGGCCAAATCCTCGTTGATATGCGTATTCACTCGGAAGCTGATGAAGAGTTCTATTTGACCGCAAATACAGTGCTAAATGTAGCAAAAAGAGCCCTTGAGATATTCAAGAGTTCCGAAGTGCCAGAAAAACGGCAATTTTTGAACTTTCTACTTCAGAACTGCGAGCTACAAGGGAAAAAGCTAGAGTTTTCCTTACGAAATCCGTTTGATAGGATACTCGCAACTCGCAATCAACCTATAGGGCTCCGCACTGTGGACGATGTTAGAACTATTTTTGAGCGGCAAAAGGAGCATATTTACATACCCGATTTGAGATTGCTGGTGTGATATTAATCTGGATCAATACCACCCAGTCTTATAAAAAAAGACTTACGAGCTCGTCGCTTAATATCGCAGATACCATCAATAGCCATAGACAAGCTACCTTTGAAGAATAGATTCTCAATTTTTTTATTAAATCTTTTAGTATTTTCAATCGCACTCTTATAATCTCCATCATTGGAGACGAGGATAGCCACATCATACTCATCAAGAGCGGCCATGGCTACCATATCAGTGCTTAATTGAGTATCCAAGTTTTTTTCCTGTAATTGGCCTCTGGTTCCCTTCAAATCACCAAATTTTATAAAAACATGTGAGAGTTTTTGTATCTCACTATAATATCTCTGTGTTACATTATACCTTTCTTGTTCCTGTATACTTCCGTTAAGAAGATAGGCAGGCGGGCGCACGCAATAAAAACCCACATATACCAGATCTCTGCCTCCAGCCAACTTTTTTGCAAGTATTAAGGGGTCATACCGAGCAACCCAATTTTTATCAATCTTCCTTATGTCGTGGATGTGGTGAAAAACATTGCTATTATCTATAAAAACTGCTATGCGTTTTTGATTCATATATCAAGAATGATATATTCTGTACCCATAAAAAACAAGAGCCCCTCGGGGCTCTTGTTACTTACCGTAGCCGAAGCACACGATAAGGATCTATTGCCTATAGCTTATAGGAGGACGGTCAGGTTGTCAAGAAGCTGTATCCGTCCACCACATTTGGCACTCACTCACTGGTAATGATCGCATCATGGCACGGAAGGGAGACACCTGTCCAAGCGCATGATGAGGTCGTTCTCCGTTGTACCACAAGAGCCAGTCAATCAGTTTGTCATTGAATGCGGCAACATCATCCCGTAAGAGGGAGCGGTTCCATTGAAGAAACTCCTCATCCAGTGTCCGGTTGAATCTCTCAATGTACGCGTTCATCTTGGGAGAACGAGGGTAGGTATGGAAGTGCGTGAGGGAGAGATCGTCTGCGGTATGGGCAAAGTGCAAGGCAAACTCACTCCCGTTATCGGTCTGGAGTGCCGTGGGACAATCGGGCAACGCAATCGTGCATTTCTTCAGAAAGTCAGATGCGGAGGCGCTCCCGTGATTGGTGTAGGCGGCTGCAAATGCTGTTCTCCTCTCCGTATCAATACCCGTGAGGATGTAGCGCTTCGCTCCGTCAATGAACCGTACCACGGTATCCGCTTCAAGCACGCGGTATCCTCGGGGACGGCGGAGTTTCTTGATCCGTGGCTTTCCTCTGCGCTCAATGAGGTTGCCGGTCTTCCCGGAAAGAGAGAGTCGTACGGGAGACGGCAGGCGTCCCGCTTTCTTGAGATCCGTCAGTGTCCTGCCGGTGAAAGAGACGGATACGGGGAATCCTTGATCATGGAGGAGTGGCGTGAGCTTCTCTTTCCCGAGACGGGGATGGGCAGTGCGAAGCGCGATGATCTGTCTAGTGAATCCCTGTGGGTATATCCTCCTGCGTCGATTGCGGGGCGCCGTACTGTGGGGATCCAGCGCATTGAGTTTCCCCCGTTCTCTTCGGAGCGCCGCCTGCCACCGGTACAGAGTGCGGCGGGAGACCTTGAATGCGTCTCGTGCTGCTGTATCCCCGTGTTTCTCCCAGAATGAGAGTATCTTGACTCTCCGCTCCACCTCTCGTTGGTTTCTCATATGCCGGAAGCGTAGCGTACGCTCCCATGCGGAGAGAAATCCCTTGGTATCCCGAAACTTGTTGAATTGGCGCATATCTCCTCATTTACGAGGAGTGCCAAATGTATCTGAACTTATGCATCAGGAGGTAAGTTGTGAGAAGAATTCTTCTGATTGATATCAGCGATCATGTGGCAGGGAGGATCGTGGAAGGAGTAGAGGAACGTGGATGTATCGTATACAGGCCGCAATCCCTGATTGAGTTCACCGGCATGATTGGACTTACGTCGTGTGACGGTTACCGGGGCTGGACTCCAGATGCGGTACCGGACATCATGGTGAATTTTCATTCACAGAGTACTCCACAAATCGCGGAAACATGCGAAGCGGCGGAGATGCTTGGTATCCGCGTCATGAATACGCCTCATGCAGTGGCGCTCGTGAGTGATCGCAGGCGTCTCCTGCATACTCTGCGGAAGAACAGAGTGAATGTGCCGGATTTTTTCTGGGGCCATCCGTCACGGATTCCGGAAGAGTTTGGACCGGAGGTCGTCCTGAAAGATTTGCACGGGCATCTGGTGATGCGTGTGAGAACGTCCCAAATCGCATCCCGGGACGAACTCATTTATTGCGAGCGAACCGTTCTCAATCCTCTGCCCGGCGTGATCCAGACCGTCTACTGTATCTGCGGATATTTTTTTACCGTGGAGAAAACCGATGCGTTCTACGCCGGGAAGCATCGGCGAAGGGCAATTGTCCGAACCGTGCCTTCGGAGATTGAATTGATGAGGAAGATTCGGGACATCACCGGATTGGATTTTTTCAATTTTGATCTGATCGGTGATACAGTGATTGACGTGAATGCGTTCCCGAATTTCTTCCCGTATCCGGATGCGGTGGCGGCACTGGTGGATTATGTCGCGACGATAGAGATATGATAATATCTTTGATTTAGTGGCAGCTGCTCTTGCGAGCAGCTTTTTTTTGGGATAGGATGCGAGTTGTTATGAAAGCTGTGATTCTGGCAGCGGGTGCCGGGAGGCGCATGTTGCCGCTGACGACTGACACACCAAAGCCGCTTTTGAAAATCCGCGGGAAAACCGTGCTGGACTATGTGTTTGACGCGCTGGGGCCGGAGATTGATGAAGTGATCGTGACTGTGCATTACTTGGGGGAGCAGATAAAAAAACATTTGGGAGATTTTTATAAAGGAAAGAAAATTCATTACGTGGAAGGGTCGCAGCAAGGCAATGCAATCGGGTTTCTCGCAAGCAAGCCGTATTTTGTAAAAGGAGAAAGGTTTTTTATTTTGCACGGAGATGAGCCACAGCGGAGCGAAGAAATCATGGAGTGTCTCCGCCATCAATACGCGTGGGTGGTATCGGACGTGCCGGAACCGCGTCCCACGGGTCGCGCGCTGTTGGGCGCGGACGGACGCATCAGGGAGATAGCCGAGCTTTCCGAAGACCCTGCACTGTCGCGCTGGTCTGCGATGGGTACGATGCTCGTGGATACGGATATCTTTGAGTACGAGCCGACACTCCATCAGGGAGGGGAGTACCGCGTTTCGTCTCTCATGCAGCAGTTTATAAAGACCCATCCGGTGCATGCGGTTATCGGCAAAAATCGTCCGCCTCTTACTTCACTGGACGATCTGAATTGGGAAATGGGTCGCGAATAAAGGTTTTCGGGAGCAAGAACTTTTTGCCTGCCAGACGCGTTATACTTACTACATGGCAGGTCTTTGAGTGATAATATAATATATCCTCGGGCAGCTAAGAAAGGAAAGCATGGCGAAAAATATAGTCATTTCTCAAACTCCATATCGCATCTGTCTGGGCGGCGCTTCGGACTTGGTGCCCTACGCCGAGCGTTTCGGCGGGCATGGGTTGTCTGCGGCAATTGACAGATATGTGACGATCGTTGTCCGCAGACGCCCGGATGAAAAAATCGTTTTTCACTATGCGCTCGGCATGCAGGAAGGAGAACGGCTGGAAGATATTGAGCATCCGTATGTCCAGCAGGTGATGAGGCGCATCGGGATCACCGGAGGCGTTGATATCGCTTCATTTACGGATATTCCTTTTGCTTCCGGCATGGGATCGTCCGGCGCGTTCACCGTGGGACTCCTGAATGCGCTCTGGGTCATGCGAGGTGTTCACAAAAGCCCCCGCGATCTTGCGGAAGAGGCGGCTCATCTGGAGCTCAATGTCCTCAAAGCTCCCATCGGCAAGCACGACCAGTATCTGGCTGCGTTCGGCGGCATCTGCGAACTTGTTTTTCTCCGCGACGGAGACGTGGAGGTAAAGAAAATCCAGTTGTCTCCCGCAAAGAAAAAAGAGTTGGAAGACCATCTTTTGCTGGTCTACAGCGGTATGCCGCGGTCCGCGTCCGCAGTGCTCTTGTCTGTTTTTACTCGCGCGGCCGAGCAGGATCCGGCGACTATTGCGGGCATGCATGATTTTCGCGCAGTCGGGGAACGGATGATTAGCGCGTTGCGTCGCCATGATTTTCAGGCGTTCAGCAAGGATCTGAACGCACTTTGGGAAATACAGAAGGTCGTTTTCGGATCGTCCAACGACCGGCTGGATGAATTGATAGCCGCAGGCAAACAGCGGGGCGCCATCAGCGCCCAGGTCTCGGGCGCCGGAGGCGGAGGGTTTCTCTTTTTCTTCTGTCCGGATGTCCGAACCAAAGAAAGAGTATCGCAAGCGTTGATGGCCATGGGCGCTGCCGCATATCCGTTTTCGTTCACGGAAGAGGGTAGTAGAATCCTCTTTGCCGCATAATCTGATCGCACGTTCGGCTACTGCCGAACGTTTTTTTATCCGTGCGGGGCTGGGGATAACGCGGATAGACAAATTATTTTACTGTGCTATGATCACTCTCTAACGCCTTTTTCATTTTTGAAGAGGGGTTCTCATTTTAGCTCTTTCTATGGAGGGGTTTGGTCATGGGTCGCATCGCTGGGATCGCGTTTGACCTCGTAGGGACAGTGATTGATGTAGAATTTGCGCATCATCACGGGTGGTTGCGCGCCGCAGCGGAGAAAATCGGTGTGTTCTTTTCAATTGAAGAAGCAATTGAAAGAATACATCATTTTGTCGGCGGCCCGGATCACAAGATCATTGAAGAATTTTTTGCGCTGGCGGGAAAGATTCCGCACGCGTCGCACGTGGCGGAATTCCTGGAACATAAGTGGGCGCATTATGATCGTCTCATGGACACGATTGAGGTTCATCCGCGCCCGGGATTCCTGGAGGTGCTGGATGAGCTACAGCGATGCGGATTTCGCACCGCCATCGGGACAGCCGATGAAGACCATCGTGCTCGAGTGCTCTTGGAGCGTTCGGGGCTGGACAAGTTTTTCCCGCGCGACCTCGTTGTCTTCGCCGGCGACGTAAAGTATCAAAAACCGGCGCCGGACTGTTTTCTGGAAACCGCGCGGCGCATGGGCATCACCGTCCATCAGCAGATTGTGTTTGAGGATTCACCCCGCGGGGTGCAGTCCGGAGTCGCGGCCGGTTCCCGCGTCATCGGTATGCCGGTGTATGCGCACGAGAAAGCCGTGTTGCGCTTGAAGCAAGAAGGCGTTGTCGGGATTTACACGGATTGGAAAGATATCCGTGTTCCCGAGCTCCTGGATTTTCTGGATGGGTAAATTTTCACGGTCGCACGAAGCCCGAGTCAAAATATAGCCCTTGCTCGCGCAAGGGCTATTTCTTTGGAGAAACTCATTGGTGTCCCGCATGGTTTTATATATGTTGAGGTGGGCCTTTGAAATAACAATCTTTACTGTAAGGATGCAGTGGTGAACTATGTGTGCCAGTACGCGAATGATTCGCAGAGGATTTGGGAATTGCTGGACCTAGATATGGTGGAGCGGATGGCAGAGATTCTGCAGAATGTCCGTGATGTGGACAACGGCCGATTATTTTTTCTCGGAGTCGGCGGCGGCGCCGGACACGCCTCGCACGCCGCAAGCGATTTTCGCAACATTGCCGGAATGGAGGCATACGCTCTGGCCGACAATGTTTCGGAGATCACGGCCCTGACCAATGATTACGGCTGGGAGAGCGTGTTTGCGCGTTCTCTGAAAAACAGCCGTTTGCGTGCGACTGATGCCGTGATGGTTTTTTCAGTCGGGGGCGGAGACCTGGAGATGAACATCAGTGTGAATCTGGTGCGGGGTCTCCAGTATGCAAAGTCGGTCGGTGCCCGCATCCTGGGCGTGGTGGGGCGCGGCGGCGGTTATACCGCCCGCGTCGCAGATGCGTGCGTCATAATCCCGATTGTCAATCAGGATTATGTAACTCTTCACACCGAAGGCATGCAGGCCGAAATATGGCATTTGCTTGTGGGTCATCCGCGTCTGAAAGTCAATCAGACCAAGTGGGAATCTGTTATAGGAGGAAGTACGACATGAAGCTTTTTGGGGATACCGCGAATTTGGTTGAGATTCGGACGCTCATGGAAGCAGGGTTTGTGCGCGGCATCACCACAAACCCATCGCTCCTTGCCAAGGAGCCGAAAGCGGATTTCCATGTCCATGTTGGGCAGATCATTGATGTCCTCCGCGATTACGAGGACATTCATCTCTCGGTAGAGGTGTTCTCCCGCAACCCGGAGGAGATCTTGCGCCAGGCCGATGGATTTCGGAAATCATTCCACTACGAGCACCTTTCCGTAAAGGTGCAGATGGGATGGAACGAACTTCCGGTCATCCGCAAGCTCGCGCAGGAAGGATTCTCCGTCAACTGCACCGCGTGCATGACGGTCAATCAGGCAATGCTTGCCGCGGGTGCTGGCGCGCGGTTCATCTCGTTTTTTTGGGGTCGCATCCGCGACGTCACGAAAACCGAGCATGCCGCCGAGCGGCTTTTGGCGCAGACGCAGGGGATTCTGGATTCCTGCGATCATGAACCGGCGTGGGTTGTGCGCGCCGCGCATCACATTCTGCAGACTTACAATCCGTATCCAGAGATTATCATCGGGAGCATTCGTCAGGTGACCGACATTCGCGATGCGGCCATGGCAGGCGCCGACATCATAACGGTGCCGTTCAAGTTCTTTGCCCAGATGGCGAGTCACTTCAAGACAGACGAAGTGGTCGCACAATTTCTGGGCGACTTTAGCCATTGGATGCAGTAGTACGGCGAGGTTGCAAAACCTCGCTTTTTCTTTTATGGTTATAGAGACATGATATCCATAATCGTGCCGCTGTATAATGAAAGGGAGTCGGTGGGGGAACTGCACCGGCGCCTCATGGCGGTTTTCCAACATCTCAAAGAACCCTTTGAGATTATTTTTGTTGACGACGGGTCTTCGGACGCTACGTTCGCAGAGATAAAGAAATTGTCGCCGGTGCGTGGCATACGACTCCGCCGCAATTCCGGGCAGACCGCGGCATTTGGTGCAGGCATTGCCGCGGCAAAAGGGGACATCATCGTTACCCTGGACGGTGATTTGGAGAACCAGCCCGAAGATATACCCGTACTTTTGAAAAAACTGAACGAAGGATATGACGTGGTGTCCGGCTGGCGCCAGACGCGATGGCAGGAGAAATTTCTCACGCGCCGTCTGCCGTCGCTTGCCGCAAACCGGCTGATATCCGGCGTAACCGGCGTGCATCTGCATGATCACGGATGCAATCTGCGCGCGTACCGCGCGCATGTTTTTGACGGTGTGGCATTCAACGGCGAGATGCACCGGATGCTTGCCGCGTACCTCGGTATGCGCGGAGCGAAGATCGCGGAAATCCCGGTATCCTACGTCCCACGCAAATTCGGGCATTCAAAATACGGCATCAGCCGTACGTTCCGCGTGTTGCTGGATGTGCTCGCCCTGCACTTTTTCAAAAAATTTGCGACCCGGCCCATTCACTTTTTCGGATATGCGGGGTTTGTGAGCATGGGCGCGGGCATACTCACGTTTTTCTGGGCGCTGTATCTGCGGATATTTGAAGGACTGCATTTCAACCGGACTCCGCTCCCGATACTCATCGCGGTATTTTTCGTGGTCGGATTTCAGTTTGTTCTTATGGGTCTTCTTGCCGAGATTCTCTTGCGTTCCGGCAGGGATACCGTACAAAAAAATTATGACATCGGAGACCAAATTCAAAATTAGAGATTTTCGCATTGTAAAATTTTTCTGGAATAAAAGTTTTCTGCACTACCTCTGGACTGGAGGGCTGTTTACTATCCTGAATATCGTGTTAGTATCTCTTGCGGTGGACGTCATGCATTTCTCCGCAGCATCCTCCTCCTCTGTCATCATCGGCGGCCTGTTTCTCCTGCGCTATGTCCTGTACCGCTGGATTGATGTGATGTAGAAATAAAAAATCCCCGCATATTGCGAGGAGAAATTCATGTATCCTAACTCTATTTATTCGGGTCTAGTTTCACCGATAATCCGCTGGATCCGTTCTTGTGCTTCGCCTAACCTTTCTACGCGCCACCATCGCACAGCTATCAACAGATTGAGAAGATGATTACCATTGCGATAATTCCGGCAATTTGAAATACTAAAGCAAAGTACAAAATGAGTGCCAACAGACGCCTCTCTTTTGTTTTTAGGTCTTGCTTTTTGATGAGGCCTAAGGCGGGATACAGGTACCAAGGGAGTCGTTCTTTCTTTGCTGGTGTCTCTTGCATCTCTTTTCCTTTCAGTGAGATGATACGCTATACACTTCGTTGTAGTAAAAGGGCATACGCATAACCATTGAATACCAAAATGTAATATATGTCAAGTATTATTTCATTTCTGAAAAAATTGCCGATTGATGTCGGCCAATCGGAAAAAAAGCACGATACTGCGGGCAAGCGGATCACTTTTTCTTTTGTGTCGGACGCGCCGGCAGTGGGAAAAACCGCGCTGGATATCGGATGCCGCGACGGATACTGGGCCGAGCGGCTGAAAGAAAAAGGATATCGGGTGAGTGCCCTGGATATTGAGCCGATGTATGAGGGAGCTATCACGCACGACGTGGAGTGGGGATTGCCGTATCCGGAGGATTCATTTGACTTGGTGTGGTGTACCGAAGTAGTGGAACACCTGCGCGATCCCAAACTTCTTTTTGAAGAAATAGAACGGGTGATGCGCCCCGGCGGCACCGCGGTACTGACGACTCCCAATTCGCACTGGTGGTTTTACGCGGTCGTGCGTCTCTGGGGATGGACTCCGCAAAATCTCCAGAATCCCGATCACAAGCAATTTTTTGACGAGCGCTCCATGCGCGAGACGGCGTCCGGCTACAACCTCTTCGGTTATTTCCCGTATGCGGTGTTTTTCTTCCGCATCCGGCGTCTCGTCGGCTTCCTCTCCCCGACATTTATTATGGTACGGAGATTTGGGTCCATATAAAATCGAGGCCACTCGGAGGCATTGACAAGGGCGGCGGGTTTGATAAAATTGAGGCATGGAAAAGTTGCATTTTAGTGAGTTAGAAAATGGCGAGGAAATAACAACCGAGAAGTTAGCCGTGATGATCGGCAAGGGTTTTGCCCATGTAGACGCAAGATTTAATGAAATTGACACTCGCTTCGGTGAAATTGACACTCGCTTCGGTGAAATTGACACTCGCTTCGGTGAAATTGACACTCGCTTCGGCGAGGTCAATACTCGGTTAGATAATCTTGATGCGCGGGTGGGAAGGATTCAAGCAGATGTCCATGACCTCAGGGAAGAGATCGTGTATCGCCACGAGTTTGAGGATGTGCTCGGCCGCGTGAAATATCTTGAGAGAAAACTCGGCATTGAGAGCGGCGTATAAAGTGCCGTGGCGATTTCGTTTTAGAAAGGAGAAATTCCAAATAGAATATGCTATTCCTCTCCTGCAATGATATGGGGAGATTTTTTATCCAAGCTTCGTCCTCTTGAAGCAATTTTGATTGATTTGACTTTTTAGAGTAGATTTGGTACTCTTTCATAAGTTTTCGTTGCGGGGAGCGGTGAGATGACCTTGAAAAGAACCTGTTAAGTAAGGAGAGATGAGTATGACGAGCGTGGATGCCGGTATTTTGGTTTTGTACTTGTCGATTGTGATTGTTTGGATTTCTATGATTGTGGACGATTTTCGTGATAAAAAGAGAGAGCAAAGGGAACAAGACAAGGGTCTTCCTTCCAAGAAGGAGGACTAATATGGCGGGACAAGACGGGTTTAAAAAGTTGTGGGGTCTGTTGCCAGATTCCCCCATATCCGCCAGTGTACGGTATCAGGCGGCATGGAATGAGATATGCACGAGAGAAGCGGTGCGAGAGAATATGATGATCGGATACATTGTTGCTTCGGCAACAATGATAGGATTGGCAAGCAAAATAGAAGATCTCCGCTTGTTGGCGTTGATTGTGCCCTATATGGCTGCTGCAGTATCGCTGATACTCTATAACCACGAGAATGTGATTTCTCAAATGGAGCTATACTTACGGGATTTGGCGGAAGCCGCGGATATTGTAAGGGACTGGTTTCATCCCGTAAGCATAAATGAAGGCCGTGCCGGAAGAAGACGCGGATTAGGGTTTCGTACGCGAGCAATCTATGCGGTAATGGTAGGTTCTTCTGTCAGCGCCCTTTTGGTCAGCATGAGCGAGGTCAAAAGCGTTCCATCCGTATGGATTGGAGGAGCAAGATGGTTCGGAGGATGGATTGCTGTTGCGTTCTCTATTTTTTGCATTTATAAGGGAAGAACAGGACTTCGCGGGAGAGTGTATCAGTAAATGACGTAAGTAAAGTGGCCGCTCTTTTAAAAAGCGGCTTTTTATTTTTCGAAGTGATTGACGTCTCGCTTCAATAAACATATTTTTATCAGAAGCGAGATTTCTCTCTGCATGCGCGAACTTGGGAGACATCTTTTTTTTGAGCGACCCGCCCGCCGTTCTCGCGAAATGTGGAGCAGTGGAAACAAATTATCGAAGTCCCGTTAGAAGTTTTGCAAAACTTCTAACGGGACGAAGCGAAACGAGAGGGAAGCCGCGAGCGCACGTAGCGGAGGGTTCCCGCCGCGGAGCGAGGATAATTTGTCCAGACCGCAACCTTGAGCGAGACGGCGGGCGGGGAATGGACTTCATTGCATTGTCTCCTGCCCTTTGCTATCATATATTTCATGCATCCATCCAAGTACGAACACAAGCTGGAGCGGGCCGCAAAAATCGGCCTGTGGGCATTGCTCGTGCTGCCGCTCTACGTATCCGGCTCCATGCTTTTTCCCTTTATCACCGGGAAGAATTTTATGTTCCGGATTGTCGTGGAACTGGTGGCAATCCTCTGGGT
>Ga0209515_10004126_pt1 | contig 19909 bp, 15 predicted proteins | sample Subgroupgradi54m_FD_187454 | JGI IMG/M metagenome (GOLD analysis project Ga0209515, IMG submission 187454) | Subsurface groundwater microbial communities from S. Glens Falls, New York, USA - GMW60B uncontaminated upgradient, 5.4 m (SPAdes)... ...
GAAAATCCTTGCGTCGAGAGTTCAATTCTCTCCCTCGGCAAATTAAAAACCTCGTCATGACGAGGTTTTTAATTTGCCAAAACAACACATCAATCACGGAACACACTTTCTTAGTTGATATGCTTTTTCATAATCAATACGTCCTTTTGTTTTTATTGAAGTACCAACGATAGCTCCATGTGCAACCGAAAGTTGCTCGATACTATTCTGTGGAGCAATTCCTGCGCCGACAAACAGAGGAGTTGAAGGGTATGCATCCCTTACTTCCTTAATTTTTCTCAATGGTGTCTCAGAACCAGTCGCTTCCCCGGTGATAATAAGTCCATCTGATGAATGTTTTAATGCGAGCTTTGCAGATTCTACGAGTGGTCGAGGAGTCACCATTGTTTTATACTTCACCTGTATATCAGTGAGTAAAAAAAGTTCAGGATAGATTGAATTTTTATATGTAATTATTTTTTCAGGGTCTGGGTTTATTTCTCCCCATTCACAGATAACATCATCGACAAACACATCAAGTCGCGTGAATGTCGCACCAACTGCTTTTGCGATAGCACATGATGCGATCCAATCATTAAGCATAACTTGAACTCCGACAGGAATTATAGCTCTACGACATATCTCTTGAGCTACAACAGTAAAACTCGCAATTTGTGCTTGATTTGCGTATTCGGTGTGTGGTTTATCATGTTCATTCTCAATGAGAACCGCATCAAAGCCGGCTTTTTCTAGGGCATTGAGATCGGCGAGCGCCTCATCGATAAGAGTATGCATCCCCGGATATCCTTGTATGGATAACAGTGGAGACAAATGAATCATGCCGATAAGAATGTTTTTCTCCCTCTTAAAAAGAGTATGTATAGTCATAATTATAAAAAACTACCATTTTTTATAATGGTAGTACAGTAGTATGTTGTTATGTCCAACAGAGATGCTTTGGCCATGACGTGAGAAATTCTTCTTTTTTTGACCATTCAGGCGACGCGCTATGAAGAATTCCGGTACATTCTCCACGTTTTGCTTTTCGTGAAAGCAAAAGAAGTTTACGTACTTCGGTTACAGGATGAGTTGGTTCTTTATGTTCTTGGGAATGCACCCCCCAAAGAGCAGCCATCCCAAAAAGTACAGAAAGAGAATCGGCAAGCTCTAACGGAACATGTACACTCTCCCCCTTTTCAATAAACGTCGTGGGTCGCTGATAGACATTCGGGAATGCACATTCAAGAGAATCATTGAGGATTTCGCCTTCTTTTTCTGAGATCCCAATCTCATTTAAGAACCCAGGGATGTAAGGATTTTTGCTGAAGAAAAAAAGTGGTTGAAAAGAAATTCCCATCTGATGAAGCTCGAGAACGATCGTTCCATAACATCCGGAATCTACGAATGTAAAATAATCCATACATCCTTGTTCATGGAGATACCGTTTAAGGAGAGGATGATGGTCACTATCGCCATCTCCTGACAGTTCATCGGGGATGCCACAATTTTTTCTATTGAGGTAGAGTTTTTTCCAATCTTTTGTTAAAGAAAGTACTTCCAATGGTTTTGCATCTCTTAATATGAGTGCAATATCGCTTCCCGTTGCTTTCCCTTGAATCCAGTATCCCCATAGCTTCATAAGAGGAGCCCATGTCCTCCCAAGTTGGTAGAAGAATTGAGAGGCTTTTTCTAGAGAACCGTTTGATTCTCGGTAAAGACTTTCTACAAATGCAGAAGCAACAGGTGCACCGAGTTCTTTGGTAAGTGTCTTTCGGTACGACCCCCACTGTCTTTCCATACATATAACCCCTTTGACAATAAAACAACCGCTAAGGTTGTTTTAGAGAAATTATAAAAATATACAATCACTCTAAAACAGTCTTAAGAAAATATACTATAGTTATTTCTTATGGTGGGCGTACCTGGACTCGAACCAGGGACCTCTTCATTATCAGTGAAGTGCTCTAGCCAACTGAGCTATACGCCCATACATACGTCAGATAGTATACAAACTATATAATAAATTACAAGAGCACCAAATGGAATTCGGATTCGGATATAGCCTCTTGTAGTTTTAGGCAGACTATGTACAATAAACGAATCATATAAGTTTTCGGGGTGTAGTATACCGGTAGTACGCTTGGTTTGGGACCAAGTTGACTGGGTTCGATTCCCAGCACCCCGATAAAAAAGAACCATCTGTTGGTTCTTTTTTATATCTGTTTTATAAGACAGATATCTGATAGGATAATAGAAGTATATTATCATCGTGATTATGCTAAAACACATTAGAAAATATCTCTCTCGTCTTGGTCCAGGATGGATTACCGGCGCATCAGATGATGATCCTTCCGGTATCGGAACGTATTCATATTCAGGCTCTCGATTTGGGTTTGATCAGCTTTGGGTTTTGCCGTTCACACTTCCACTCATGTTTGTTATTCAGGAAATGTGCGCGCGTATCGCGCAAGTATCCGGTAAAGGTATTGCTGGAGTGTTAAAAATACACTATTCCCCCATTATACTTCACACTGTTGTTTTTTTACTTGTGTGTGCAAATACGATTAACATCGCCGCAAATATTGGCGCAATGGCTGCTTCCATGAAACTTCTCATTGATATACCATTTATTTTCTGGGCACTTTTTTTTACTATTCTTACCATTGTCTTTGAAGTTTTTATTCCCTATAGAATTTATTCACGATATCTAAAAATACTTACTCTCAGTCTTTTTACGTACGTTGCCGCAGCATTTGCTATTCATATCAACTGGAATGTCGTTTTTGAGCATCTTTTTATTCCTACAATCATACTTAAGAAAGAGTTTCTTCTTCTCATTGTTGCACTTTTTGGGACCACAATCGCACCGTATCTCTTCTTTTGGCAGTCTTCATCTGAAGTTGAAGAAGAAATTGCACAAGGAAGAAAGACACTTAAACAACGCCACGGAGCTACACCTCAGGAGATAAAGGAAATGAGAGTAGATGTTTTTTTTGGTATGATATTTTCTAATGTTATTGCGGCTTTTATTCTTATCACAACAGCAGCAACACTTTTCCAAAACGGTATTGTGATTGAAACTGCTCAAGATGCCGCCGCGGCATTACAGCCAATAGCTGGTCCATTTTCATCATTTTTATTTACACTCGGGATTATCGGAACGGGATTATTGAGTATTCCAATTCTTGCAGGTTCGGCATCATATGCATTCGGTGAAAGTTTTGGATGGAAGACAGGACTCTATAGAAAATACCACGAAGCTCGTGGATTTTACAGTATTATCATTGTGGCAACAGTAGTAGGGTTGATCATTAATTTTTTTGGGTTTGATCCGATTAAGATGCTTATTTGGACGGCTATTATCAATGGGTTTGTCGCACCAATTATTTTGAGCGCTATCCTCGGGATAGCAAATAACAAAAAAGTCATGGGGAAATGGGTGAATGGACGTTTATCAAATTTATTCAGTTGGCTTACCGTGAGTGTTATGACTATGGCTATTGCTCTGACTATTATTTTTTGGTAACGTTATTTTCAGTATTGTTTTCTCCTTCTTTATGGAAGGCCCCCAAGCGGGTATCGTATAGTGGCTATTATGTCGCCCTTCCAAGGCGAAGATGCGGGTTCGACTCCCGCTACCCGCTCCAAAAAAACATCCCTCATGAGAGGGATGTTTTTTTGGAAGATTAAAAAATATAAAACCCAGTACGTGTTACTGGGTTTCTAAAAATGTGCGTGCAGGATTTAGATATTCTGTTTCTTTGTTTCGTTGGAAAGAAAGGAGGAGCGAAATGAACATTTTTATGATGCGTTCTGACCCGGTGAGTTCTGATGTATCCCAACACCTAATACTATTATCTTGAGTGGTCATACCAGAATCCCACACAACTCGTATCGCATCCTTGATAGAAGGTTCTACGGGTAATGAAAAGAGAAATAATTCTTTCTGTGCTTGAGCCTGCTTTCTATAGTCTGCCACTTGATTCCACCACGATGAATATTCTGTCTCAAAGACTTCCTTAATCGTATCAAATGATACATCAATTTCTTGTGCCAACTTCCTTAGCTGAGCATCAGAAAGATCAGATTTTTTCTTACGGCGAACGTCTGTATTATTTCGGGCAAAGCTGTCTTCTAATGTTGCTTGAGTATAGGCGAGTCCCTCACATTCAAGGAGAATTGCATCAGTACTTATTATTTTTAATAATTCATCAGGAATGCTCGGAAAGACACCAATACATGGAGACTCCATAAGAGTTTCCAGTATTTCATGGAGCCACTTCACGAGCCCGTTCTCTTCCCACGACATTTCTTCGACTTTTTCGAATGCCGGTAGAAGAAGAAACAAGAGTTGAGTTGCCGCTGACACGAGATAAGGGGTAGCTTCGGGGTATGTTGATTTTGTTTTGTTTCCGTAATAACGGCTGTAGACCGATGTGGAAAGAAGGTATGCCGGATCTTCGCCAAATTCAGACACACTACTTGCCCACGCCAATCCTCTTTGCCTAAACGTTTTCGCTCTGTCTTTCAGAGTGTAGGCGAGTTTAGTAAGTTCTTCCAGACGTTTCAGAGACCAAGGATGCCAGGTGTGTTTTGCTGCCAGAAGCAGTGTTCCCGCTTCCTCGAGAAATGGCGCAAAAGAATACATACTCACCATTCTATTGCGCATCTTTGTTTCCCAGAACCCGAGCATACAAATCTCCTCTTTTATTATCAAATGACCAAAAACACTATAGCCGAAGTCCCTTTGGTTGACAAGTAAAAAGAACGTGCTTTAATGGGTTTGTCTTTAATGAGTTGGTAGGAAGGATTTTTTCGTGAAACATTGGGTTACCGTATTCTCATTTGTTTTTCTTCTTTCAGCCACCGGCTGTACCGCTCCTACAAAAACTATAAACGGAGTGGAATATAGAGATTATGGTGTCTTGGATCAGACACAGGAATACAATCCTAATATTCGATATGAACCGAATTGGTGGAATATCGTGGTAGCCGTTGTATTTTTTGAACTTCTTTTCATCCCACCGATTTATGTATTTGGTTTTCATCTCATGAAGCCGGTAGGAGTAAAAGAGACATCTTCTCCACAACGATAAAGAGCACGTTTCACTTTAAATCGCAGAGATCCGTCTGCGATTTTTTTCTTACCCACATTCGTTAACGGGTATTGACATTTTAACGAAAATCGTGTAAGGTAGGCATACCCCTGAAAAAGGGATTTTCCTTTTATTAAAAAGGATACTTAGCCATTTTTACCATAAACAGATCATATCTTCCATGAAAGGTATGATACACATGTGTGATATACCATAACAGTATAAAAATAGCCCTATTCGTTATTATTATTGGATTTTTTGCATTAAAAAATGTCTATACTGTCTATGCAGAAAATATACACATTACTTCATCAACTGACGAAGTACTTATTTCAATACCCCTATTCTCTCTTCCCCTAGAAGAGAGTAAAGGTGGTTTAGAAGAGAAGAGTCTTGAGAAAAATATCGTAAAACAAGCACCAAAGAAAACCATACGTGCCCCACAAAAACAGAAAGTAAAAAATGTGTCACCTGCTCTAGGAGAAAAAACACACACGATTCTTGTTACTGCCTATTCAAGCACGCGGGCACAAACCGATTCTACGCCATGTATTACCGCGAATGGATTTAATGTATGTAATAATAATACTGAAAATGTTGTAGCAACTAATTTTTTACCCTTTGGGACAAAAATACGTTTTCCTGATCATTTTGGTGATCGCGTATTTACCGTGCAAGATAGAATGCATCGACGATACTCAAAAAGAATTGATGTATGGATGAAATCAACCACGGCAGCAAAAAAGTTTGGCGTGAAAAAACTCCGGATGGAAATTATTCCAGAAAGTCTCGCGGGGAATTTTTAAGACGGAGTGCGTGAGTGAGTTTGATTTCTATTGTTACGCATGATATCGTGGATACGTATCTGTAAAACAAGATGTATATTCACGTACTACGTTCAAGGCCACGTAGCCAAGTGGTAAGGCAGGAGTCTGCAAAACTCTTATGCGGCGGTTCGATTCCGCCCGTGGCCTTTTTACACAAAACACCTGTATAGGTGGTTTTATTTTATATGAAGACATATCCAGAAAAGCAAAAAAAATCTTTTCTTATTATTGATGGGAATGCTCTTCTTCATCGGGCATGGCATGCTATCCCCCTTCTTACTTCAGAAAAGGGTGAGGTTGTAAACGCCGTCTATGGTTTTACCATGACCCTCATGAAAGTATTAAAAGATATAAGACCTACATATATCGTGGTGACATTTGATAGAAAGGCACCGACATTTCGACACAAGGCGTATGCGGCATATAAAGCTACACGGGTAAAACAACCCGATGAGCTCTACCAGCAAATTGATCATATTCGTTCTATTTTAGAAGCATTTGGTATTTCTGTATTTGAAAAGGATGGATTTGAAGCCGACGATATTATTGCGACACTCAAAACGCGCGCAAGGAAAGAGGATGCGGCAATAGAGACAATTATCCTTACGGGAGATATGGATGCGTTACAGCTCGTTGATGAAAAAACGAATGTATATGCCTTCAGGAAGGGGCTTACAGATTTTACTGTCTATACGATACAAGCAGTTCAAGAAAGATATGGAGGATTAACCCCAAACCAATTAGTTGAATACAAAGCGTTGCGTGGGGACCCTTCTGATAATATTCCCGGTGTGAAAGGAGTCGGTGAAAAAACAGCCATCGAGCTCATTAAGCAGTATGGATCCATAAAAGAGCTCTATAAAAATTTAAGAAATACAAAAATTCCTACATCTCTCCGTGCGAGTGTGGTATCCAGATTGGATACATCCGAAAAAGAGGCGTATGAAAGTTTAATGCTTGTAACTCTTGTCTATAATGTACCGATCGATTTTTCTCTTCAAAAAACCGCACTCAATGCAGTAGATACTGAGAGACTTTATCAGCTCTTTCGAGAGTTTAATTTTAAATCTCTTATCCCTCGACTTAAAGAATTTGGTAGGGTTGAACAGGAATACAATTTCCGTAAGAAAGAAGATATTCCCTCGACACACTGTCAGGTTGTAGACACAGACAAAGAGGAACAGCAATGCCTCACAGAACTTCGAACACAGGACGTTGTTACATTTTTTATTCACGAAGGCGTTGCGAATCTTTTTACCACCAATAACGAAGGTTTGGTATTCCATATAAAGGATAAAAGAACTCTCTATGTCCCATGGAAAAGAGTACAAGAGAGTAAGAGTGTCATTGCCTATCTCGAGGATGAGCATGCGAAAAAGATATGTCACGATTCAAAAACAGCAAAGAATATTTTTTTTAAGGATGGTATTACTCTTCGAGGTGTCGTATGTGATACGCTTTTAGCTGCTTATATTATTCATCCCGGTACTCGCGAGTACGCACTTGATGGTCTTATATATAATGAGTACGGTAAAACTCTTGATGAAGTAAACGCAAAAAAAGTATCCGAATTAAGAATTGTGGCATGTACTCGACTCGAGCATATTTCTTCACTTGCCGATGTGTATGCGAAAACATTACAAGAACTTCATCAAGAGTTTCTATTTAATACTATAGAACTTCCTCTTGTCGATGTGTTGCTTGGTATGGAACGCGAAGGGGTGAAATTGGACGGGGAATTTTTAGAGAAACTTTCTAAAAAAATTACTGCCGACATTCACAAGCTTGAGGAGACGATCTATGCACTTGCCGGGGGACAATTTAATATTGCATCCCCTGTTCAACTCAAGAAAATACTTTTTGAAAAACTGGAACTTTCAACCTTTCGTATTCGAAAAGGAAAGACAGGTCTTTCGACAGCTGCTTCAGAGTTAGAAAAAATGAGGCACCTTCATCCTGTTATCGAATATATTTTTGAATTTAGAGAACTGGCTAAATTAAAAAATACCTATGTTGATGCATTACCAAAATTAATTAATCCAAAAACAGGACGTCTTCATACACAGTTTAACCAGACTATTGCTGCGACAGGGAGGCTTTCTTCATCAAATCCAAACCTCCAAAATATTCCTATCAAAACTTCAGTAGGGAAAGAAATGCGAAAGGCATTTGTTGCGGAGAAAGGATATCTTCTTGTGTCTGCCGATTATTCACAAGTAGAATTGCGTATTATCGCCTCTCTTGCGAACGATACCAAAATGATACATGCTTTTAAAAGAGGGATTGATATTCATACTGCGACAGCAGCAGAAATAAATGGTGTTACCTTGGAAGATGTTACCCCATCAATGCGTCGTGCGGCAAAGGAAATAAATTTTGGTATCATGTATGGTATGAGCGCACAAGGACTGGCAGAGAGCGCAAAGATTTCTTTTACTCACGCACAAGATTTTATAGATCGTTATTTTCTTGCGTATCCGGCAATTAGAACATACATGGATGAAGTGATCGTACGAGCAAAAAAAGATGGATATAGTGCAACACATTTCGGTCGTCGTAGGTATCTTCCAGAATTACAATCACATATATTTCAATTACGAAGCAGTGCCGAACGTATGGCAATCAATATGCCGATTCAAGGCACTGCCGCAGATATTATGAAACTTGCCATGATAGCAGTTCATAATCGTCTTCATGTTTTCTATAAAAACAGAAAGAAAAAACCAGCAACAATGATTCTTCAAGTTCATGACGAGCTTGTATTCGAAGTGCAACATGGGCATGAGAAAGAATTAGCGGATCTAGTTCGCAAAGAAATGGAAGGAATCGCACAATTTGCTGTTCCACTCCTTGTTGAGACGTACAGTGGTGTTACATGGGGTGACATGAAAAAATTATGAATTGTATTGATGGAAGAAAAATTGCTGACGCCGTTCTTAGAGATGTTCAAAAAAACACCCTTCTTCTTAAGAAGAAGGGTGTTACTCCCGGGCTTGGCATTCTCATTGTCGGCGAAGATAAAGCATCACATACATATGTAGCGATAAAATTAAGGACCGCCGCAACTCTGGGGATATATGCAAAAAGACTACTACTTCCATCTTCCGCATCTCTCCAGGAGATTATTCATGCATTAAAAAAACTTCAGCGTAATCCACATATTCATGGTGTTATTGTTCAAGCGCCACTTCCCCGTTCGGTTGATTTAGACCAAGTCACTCCACACATTCTTCTTCGGAAGGACATTGATTGTTTCCATCCAGAAAATCTCTCACGTTTTTTTACTGGTAAAGATGTATGTTTTTCTCCACCAACAGCTGAAGCAGTGACTCGATGTATAGAATCAACAGGAGCGACACTCCACGAGAAACGCATCCTTGTTGTTGGGCGTGGGTTTTTTGGAAGACAGATTGCTACCCATTGTATTAACAATGGGGGTATAGTCACGCTTGTAGGTTCTCAATATAAGGATCTTTCGAAGTTGGGTGGAATATCAGACATTATCATTTCTGTCGTGGGACGACATAGTGTCATCCAGGGCTCGATGGTAAAAAGTGGTACCATTATTATTGATGTTGGAATTAGTAAAAATGAACAAGGTCATATTGTTGGGGATGTGGATATGGAATCGCTGAAAAAGAAAGATGCATATGTGACCCCGGTGCCAGGCGGAGTCGGACCAATCACCGTAGCGCTTCTTATGGAGAATGTCGTGAGGGCGGCCACGTTGACGTTGAAAAAAGATTAGGATATAGTAGTGGAAATTTTGGGGGGTTAGTTTAGTGGTAGAACAGCGGTCTCCAAAACCGCTAGTGTAGGTTCGATTCCTACACCCCCCGCCAATTGGGTTGACATTTTTTAAAAAAATAGATATACATAATCATGCTTTCATAGCATGTTTTTTGAAAATTGAAAGGAGACACTCATGCCGTGTGATATTGGGTATAAGAGTTTTTCTCGGGTGCAGATTCCAACACCGACTCCGCAAGAGTTTAAGAATAAAACGGAAGCGCCTCAGGTTGATGCCGAGTTGATGTCTCGTATTGGGCAAGATGATCCTTCGTTTATCGAGTGGATGAATGAACTCGACAGCAATTCTCTTTTGACACTTGCACTTAATCGCGCACTCTCAAAGATCACTCTTCTTGATGGACTTTCTTTTTCGATAGGTAGTTCAGGAAACCTCGAAGCACGTGGGACATATCTTAATGTTTCCACAAAGCGTTCATTGATGGATGTAACAGATCGCGTGTCTCGAAGGTGGCAGATGGAAGTCCTTCGTATTGTTGCGGAGCTTCTTGATTTCGCGGTTGTCATATCAGAAACCACTCAAGATGGGCACGTAACGATTATGTTGGAAGCAGAAAAACAAAGCGATGCACCCGTTACGGAATACCTTCGTATTACATCCGATCCTCTGAACGGTTCGAGTATGTTATTCGAGCATTTTGCTTCGAAAAAATTACTCGATACGACGCGTAATAAATTTCTTGCGCTTGCAGAGAAACTTGGTGTTCCCATTATCCTTGGGAAGACAGAAGAGCGAGGAAGCCCAATTCAAGGAGGAAGTGTCCATAAAGGGCATCTTCCTGAAGGTTCATAAGAAAGGAAGGATCATCATGCAGACGTTATCATGGTTCACCGAACTTTCAGAAAGTTTTCGTGCGGGTGTTGCATCCGCATTCATTCTTCATGGAGATGCGAATTGTCTTGTTCCTAATCCGGATGTCAGTGAGGAACCATATACTCCCTATATCCCAATGCGTTCTTTTCTTGAGAAAACTTTTGATAGTCGAGAGCTTGTAATTTTTTATGGTATTGCTTCGGGGATGCGTTTCTTGAATGCTGACATGGAAGAAGCCTTTCTGAAACTCGTTGGTCTTGATGAAAAGAAAGTGGATGGCGCTGATCCCGTTGCCGCCGCAAAGGCGGGGCTTGCTGCAAAGCGTGGATTCCCTCGTGAAGTAGAAGCGTGCCTGCCCTTGATTGAGAGGGCACTGAAGAAAAAAAGTGGCATTGCTGTTATTATCTATTCAGCGCATTTTGTTGCTCCTTCATCTTCTCAAACGATTCCATTACCACAAAATGAACGGATTACTATCGAGCGACTTCGTAATTGGGGTCAAGACGAAACCATTCGGAAGAATGGAAATATTATTCTTCTTCTCACTGATCAGGCGGCAAAGGTTTCTCAAGAACTCCGGCAGGCGGAAAGTGAAATTAAGACAATCTTTATCCCGAAACCTTCACACGACGATCGTTTAGCATTCATTACTTCTTTTTTTGAAGGAGTAATGAAGCGTCAAGATATTGATAGAAAACTTAAAAAACTCCAGGCACAGCTTGCTCGCAGTGATAGGAAGGCTACTCTTGCAAAAGAAATGAATGAATATGAAGCCGTACGTGAATTGCTCCCGGAGTCATTTCCTATCTCGAAAGATTTCAATAGTAGTACGCTTGCGTACGCGACACGGGGAATGAGTTTGAGACAGATTCTCGAGATTTTTCTTCAGGCTGCTCGCAGTGGAAAAGAGATTTCCCTTGAGTTTGTAAAAGAAAAGAAGAAGGAAATCCTTACTAATGAATATGGTGATGTCATGGACGTCATCGAACCGGAACGAGGATTTGAAAATATCGGCGGGTTGGAACACGTGAAAAGTTATTTTCGTGTGGTGCTTGATGCAATTCGAGCAGGAGAATCTAGGCTTGTTCCTCAGGGCATTACTCTTATGGGGCCTCCGGGGACCGGTAAGACTGCCATTGGCGAATGTCTTGCAAAAGAAGCCGGATTCAACTGTGTGAAGACAAAGAGTATCCGATCAATGTGGGTTGGTGAGTCCGAAGCACGAATGGAAAAATTCATCGGTGGTCTTCGGTCACTTGCCCCGGTAGTCGTTATTAATGATGAAGCAGATCTCGCGGAGGCTGGCCGTGATTCTCAGAAGGGTGACTCTGGCGTTTCAGAGCGGCTTATGAAGATGTGGATGGAACTTCTTTCTGATCCACGTATTCGCGGTCAGATTGTCGTCATTTCATGTACAAACAGACCCGATCGAATCGATCCTGCTCTTAAGCGGAGTGGGCGAAGTGATGAGCGTATGTTACTCCCGATGCCTTCTACCGAAGAACGTCCGGCGATTATTCGTGTTATGTTTGAACGGCATAGCATTCCAACGTCGATCAAAGATTTCAATGTCTTTGGAAAAAACACGGAAAGTCTCTCAGGAGCCGATCTCGAGAAGGTAACACTCACTGCATTTCGATTTGCTGTATCAAAGCGACAAAAAGAAGTTGATGAAGAATGCTTTCGAGAAGCACTCGAAGATTTTATTCCAAGTGCAAGTCAGGCAGAAATAGATTTCATGACTATCACCAGCCTTCTTGAATCTTCCTCTCGGCGACTCCTTCCCACGAACGTCAATGAAATTGTTTCTCAGATTGCTCGGCGTGGTGTTGTTCCGAATTTCGAAAACATCATGCAACAACTCATCACACGAAATATTATCCCGCCCTCTGTGTGGGCAGCGTCTGTCGCAGGACAAAATTAAATTCACTGCAAACCCTCTCATAGAAGAGGGTTTTATATTGTGCTAATTCCTTGCGATACTTCTTGACATACTATATATATGTGCTAGGGTCGAAATGGAACCTTGAAAATATATTCGGCACATGCCGGAAAGGGGTACATACATGGGTGGTGGTGGTGCGTATTACGACCGTGATACGAAAGACGGATATTCTCGTGGATCAAAAGGATTTTCGCAATCTGCTGAAACAACGATGTCCCGACGATCTGCCGATGCGGCACTTTTGCCATATCAACGAGTACTTCAAACAAATGTAAAAAGTCCAGTTGTGAATGCATTTGATGTTACGGGATCTATGGGTGATCTTCCAAAGATCATCTACGACAAGATGCCGCTTATCGCGGGACAGATCATGGAAAATGGATATCTCAACGATCCGGCATTTAGTCTTGCTGCCGTCGGAGATGTTGTTTCCGATAACGCGCCAATTCAAATTGCAGAGTTTTCACCGATCAAAAAGTTGGATGGGTGTCTCGAGCGTATCTGGCTTGAAGGAAATGGTGGTGGTCAAGATGTAGAGTCGTATGAGTTTACCGCCTACTTCTATGCACGGTATTGCGAGATACCAAATGCGGTAACGCCATTTTTCCTTTTTACTGGAGATGAAGGTTTTCGTGAAACGCTGTCTTCTAACGAGCTACGTCAGCATTTTGGCGGCGAACATCAAACGATAGAAGCTGCACAGGTATTTGATGAGCTTAAGAAAAAGTTTTTTGGGAATGTCTTTCTTGTTCACCGGAAATACCAAGGAAATGATGCTGGAATTGTACGGCAGTGGCGCAATGTCCTTGGTGCTGAACGAGTAATTATTCTTCCTTCTGACCAGGCAATTGCCGACGTGACTCTTGGTATCTTCGCTTTTATGAGTGGGGAGCGTTCACTTGATGAATATCTTGATGACATGAAGACAAAGCGAGATGTTGCTCAAACGGAAGAACGTATCGCGCAAGTGCGTGAAGCGCTCCTGCCATTGACTGCATTGAATGTACCAAAAAAAGTTGGTGTGCAGAAGAAGATAAAAGGAGCGCAAGCAGTTCCCCTCGTAACTCCTGACAAGAAAGTTCAGAAATCATCAGCGAAAAAAGATCGTCCGAATCGACTATAAATACGACTACCCGTGGTCCATGAAAAGTCATGCCGCGGGTTTTATTTTTGTGTAGCAGGTTTGTTACTGAGAAGGGAGAAGTTCGTGAACGATATAGTTGTTATTTGTGGTCTTGGATTTGGCGATGAAGGGAAAGGAGCGATCACTGATTTTCTTTCTCGTGAATATGGCGCATCAACCGTTATTCGATATAATGGCGGACCTCAAGCAGGCCATAATGTCATCACACCGGATGGCAGGTGGCACTGTTTTGCACAGTTTGGATCCGGTATGTTCACCCCGTCAGTGAATACATATCTCTCTAAAGATATGCTTATTGAACCAGAAGCACTTGCCACTGAAGCTGGAATATTAAGTGCAAAAGGCGTTAATAATGTGTATGATCGATTGGTTATAGATACTCAGTGTACGATTATAACACCGATGCACAAAATGCTTGGTCGCATAAAAGAAATTGCGCGAGGACGAAAAGCACATGGATCCTGCGGCATGGGTGTTGGTCAAACTATTTTCTGGAAAGAAGATGGTTTCTCACTTTCAGTATCCGATGTTCTAGAAGGGAAAGCATATCAAGTGCTTTCTGAATTGAAAGAGTATGCCTTCTCGCGGGTTTCCTCCATAGTGCCTCAGCACTCTTCTGAAGAGATAGAGGAAACAATTCGTTATTTCCGCAAGCGTTGCCACCCACAAAAACTTGCTTCGTGCTACTCTTATCTCCTTTCTTCGTTAGGTTTTTCATTTGATGTGTCACGAAAACATCTCGGACATATTTTTCAAAATGATACAGTTATTATTTTTGAGGGCGCGCAAGGTGCACTCCTTGATCGGACCCGTGGGTTCTCTCCTTACGTCACGAAATCGAATGCAACATGGGGGAATGCTCGCGATCTTATTGAACATGCGAATGTTGATGGACTTGAGCGAGTCAAAAAAGTTGGTATTATGCGAGCCTATGGCCATCGGCATGGTGCTGGTCCGTTTGTAACGGAAGATACTTCATTGAAAGATTTTTTTGATGATCCATTGAATTTCGAAAATAGATGGCAAGGTGCATTTCGTGTGGGGTGGCTTGACCTCCTTGCATTGAGATATGGGATTGCCATAAATGATGGCGTTGATGAAATCGCTCTTACGAGCCTTGATCGTCTTTCTGGACTTGACCCGATTCGGGTGTGTTCATCCTACGAGTATCGTGGTGATTTCAGGGATCTTGATCAGCATTTCGAATGGGAACCTTTGGCAGAGGGGCGTGCGCGTATTACCGCCATTCGTCATATCGCATCTCCATTGCGATGGGCCGTAGGTGATGGACTTGCGCACCATCTTTTCCAGTGTCGTCCTCTTGAATGGGTTGAGTTTCCGGGATGGAAAGAACATATAGGAGATATGCAGAATATTTCTGATCTGCCTGTCAATGCAAGAACACTTCTTGAATTTCTCGAAAGTCCTCAAGGTTTCAATACCATCATCTCTCTCGTATCCGTCGGTCCAGCTTCACACCAGAAGATACGTGCTCATATATAACTGCAGACAGTATTCGTGTCTGCAGTTTTTTTGTAAACAGGCAGGGTTGACAGAGTAAGAAAAATCATATACAGTGCAGGCGTTGTCCTTTTACATTGGAGGGGAAAATGAAACGGTTTTATGTGATCTCCGGCGGTACATTCAATTACGTTGATTCACATCTCATTCTCGGTGCCCCTGCCTTTGGCAGTACGGGTCGTGTATTGAAGGAATATCTTGTTCAAGAAGTTGCACGCAGCGGCGATGAACAGACAGAAATTCATCTTGTGTTAACGCGTATGGCCATTGGTGGAAGTTCGCGCGGCGAAGATGATAAGAAACTTCTTGCATCTGCGGGTCTTAAAGATCTTAAGACAAATCAAGATCTCCAAGTGCTCGTTGATTATCTTGTATCTCTTGGGGACACAAAATGTATTGTGATGGCTGCCGGAGTTGTTGATTTTGAATGCACTGCGACAAACCCATCATATGGTCTATCGCCCGGTAAGGAATATCCTCGACTTCCATCTTCCAAGGTGCATCAGCTTTCTCTGTTGCCTACCCATAAGATTCTTAGAAATATTCGAAAGACGAGAAAAGATATTTTTCTTGTGGCATTCAAGCAGACGACGCAAAAGAGCCCCGATGAATTATATGTCGCAGGACTTGGATTACTCAAACGGAATAGCGCGAATCTTGTTCTTGCAAATGATACGCAGAACTACTGGAACATGGTAATCACTCCTGAGCAGGCACGATACTTCGAGGGAAGCGATCGACATGCCACGCTCAAAGGACTTGCAGAAATGATCGTTGCTCGCTCTCAGTTGACGTTCACTCGATCGACCGTCAAAGAAGGAAATCTTATCCCGTGGGCTTCTTCCAAAATTCCCGACAGTCTTCGTACCGTCGTGGATTACTGTGTGAACAGTGGCGCATACAAACCTTTTAACGGAAAGACCGTAGGACATTTTGCCGTGAAGTTTGGTGAAAAAACATTTGGTACTTCTCGGAGAGGAGCGAATTTCAATGAACAAGGCGGAACTGATCTTGTTCTCATTGAGACCGACGGCGCTGATCGAGTAATTGCGTGGGGAGGCTCACCATCCGTTGGGGGTCAGAGCCAGCGTCTTATTTTCGGTGAACATCCTCAGATGGATTGCATTGTTCACTTCCATTGTCCCAAAAAGACAGATTCACGTGTCCCCTATCGTTCTCAAAAAGAATACGAATGCGGTTCTCATGAATGTGGAAAGAATACGAGCGTTGGGCTTGCCTCATTCGAGAATGGTGAGATCCTCGCTGTTATGCTTGATAAGCATGGTCCCAATATTGTATTCAATCGAAATATTGATCCACAAAAGGTCATTAATTTTATTGAAGCAAATTTTGATCTGAAGGGAAGGACCGATGAACTTCACCAACTTCAGAGCGCGCATGCGTTTTCATGAGAAGCATTTTTTTCTCACGATCGGAACAGTTGTTATCCCTGTAAGCGCGGTTCAAGAGATTGATATTTCCGAAGTTGAACAATTGACAATACGCGTTCTTCATGGAGGACGATGGACAACGGTTACAGGAATTCCTGCGATCGATGTCATCTATTTCCTAAAACCATCCGCTCTCGAGGGACGCCGTTTTCGCTGGATACGAAACGCATGGGCATTTCATAATCTAGTGGCTCATCCGCTCATGCAGATACTTGCACTCCTTAAGCAATATCAGCTGGCAATGCGAATCCATGACGCGACAGTTCCCCGTCCCCTTGATGGATACACGCAGACAAAGTAAAACGCTCCTATGATATACTGGAGCGTTTTTTATTTTTTAAACCACAATCCTTCCCCCCTCGGGTATCTCCTTGTCTGGAACGGATATTTTTTTACTAAAAAATTCCTCTTGTTCCCGCCGTCGCAGTCCATATGTCCCAATAAGAAGACACCGTCGAGGGAAGTTTCTTATTCAAGATATCTTACTTCTTTTTTTGTGGAGATTTTTTTTCTTCAACAACCGGCGGCGGGGCTTGAAGTTCTTTCAGTTTTGCTTCAGCAGCTGTATTTTTCGGATCCAATTGAAGAATATTTGTTAAAAGTTTCATGGCGTCTTCTTTTTTCCCCGCGTCAATGTCCAGGAGAGCGAGTTCCCACAAGGCCGGCCAGTAATTCGGATTAAGAATAACGGTAAAGCCAAATACGCGATGCGCTTTTTCTTTTTGTCCCAGGAGTTTATATTGGCTTCCAATCGCATAAAATAAATCCGGATCTCCAAGATTCGCACTTTGTGCAAGGAAGAGGTTCGCACTTGTTGCCTTATCAAGGTTTGTCAGTGCTTCTTGAGATTCGCTTCGTTCGTAGTTAATGGTGGAAAGAAGGAAATGCGCAATCGCAAAATCCGGCTTGAGCACAGTGGCACTCTTAAGATATGTTTCAGCTTCAGAGAGATATGTATGTATGAGATCGGTAGCTTTTTTTCGTTCATCCTCGTTTTGAAGTGAGGGAAGTTTTTGTTTTGTTCCCGCCGCAGATGAAAGATAAAACTTTGCAAGATCTACGTATGTTGTTGGATTGTTTGGGTCCAACGCGAGTGATTTTTTGAAATATTCGATTGCAAGTGTATCAGCACCTTGTGTGACAGGACTGATTGCTTGGTAGATAACGGCAAGATTATAAGTATTACGAACGTCAGTCGTGTTAAGGGTGTAGGCTTGCTTGGCGATATCAATCATCGACGTTGCAAGTGTTTGAAGTGTCGCCATATTTGCCGCAAGCGTTTCGCGATCACGCATGAGAGTTGTCACTTTGAAAAGCATTGCTTGGCTCAATGATCGGAGATAGGTATGGTTTGAACTGTCTTTTTTAACAGCAGATGCAAGAGTATCCGTGAGTGTGTCAACATCTACGGGATTTATCGGTTGACCTGAACGAGATTGGATAGCGAGTCGTTGGTCTATTTCTTGTGCCTTTCTATATAGCACATCACTTATATAGCGCTGACTTTGGAAATACAACCCAACTCCTCCACACGTAATAAGCCCAAACAATGCCAACGATGTAAGAATAAAAAATCTATTGGAGTGCTCTTCTTCTATGATTTTTTTTGCGCGACTGACAAGAAGGATGCTACACGCGCACAGTATGGAGATGATGAATGTAAACGTTATAGATGCTTCTCTTACGAAAGAAAGATAGAGGGCACTCAATAAACTTGACCCCATGCTTAATAGAAGTATGTAGTGGTCATTGAGTGTTTCCTTGATAAGTCGTCTTCCTATACCCCATGCAAGGAAAAGCGCAAAAGAAAGATATGCAAGAAAGCCGGCGATGCCAAGCGAGATGATTGTTGTAAGGAGATAAGATCCGGACTGAGTAAAACGCATCATCCATGCTTGTCGGTCATTAATGGCATTTATTTCTTGAGGTCTGAATTGCGTATAGCTTACTTGAAAATTTCCAGGTCCATATCCAACAAGTGGAGATGCTGAAAGAGTTTTTTGCGTAAGAAGGAAACTCGTATTCAATGATGGTTGAACAGTGAACGGAAGTTGAGCATAGTTTTTTGGAAGATCGAAGAGCATCATTGTTCCCGCTACGACAATGAGAAATGTCGGCAAAAGGATCCAGGTGATTTTTTGTTGCTTGGAAAGTTTTGTATAGAGGAAGAGAAGTATTGTTCCGAGCCCGAGTATCATACTTACCCAAAGATGTTGATCATCGAGTACAAGAAGGCAGAATAGAAAAAAACTTGCACAGAGTGCCAGTACGACAGAGCTGATAATTCCCCATTTTGGGGATGTTACGGAAAGATGTATGACATTACCAACCGAAAGGATAAGTGCAAGGACAAGGAGAGATCCCCAGATTGTGTATGAGCCGATAGTGGTAAATGAAGGATCTTTGAGAAGATCGATTGGGAATATATATATGCCACGGAGCTGGAGGAGCGCATATATTGACGCAAAGACCATCGAAGAAATAAACGAGTAAACGATGCCGATACCATTTTTTTCTCGAAACTCATTAATGATGATATATAAGAGAATCGCGAGTGCCCCAATCGTGGTGAAACTTAAAAATTCTTGACCCTCTATGCCCACAAAGCTGTTATAAGGATATTTTGAAAAGATTGTTGAAAAAAGGTATGCGATAAGGATTCCTCCAACACTCCAGTATATTGGTGATTGTCTTATTGATAGGCGTGATTGAAACACAACAGAAAAAAGATACAAAAGAGCAACAATGAATGTACTCGCCAAAAGAAGAGTTTGTTTATTAAGTTCAAGAAGATCAAACGGAAATGGCAAAAAAAACAACGGCATGAGAAACACAAGTCCGTATATGCCATACCGCATGAGTGTATGGAGAAATCCTTGGTGCTTTGTTTCTTCTTGATGTTCTGAAGTGTCACTTCCCCTATATTCTTCGAGTAAGATTTCCAATTCCTCTTGTTCATTGAGAATGATTGTTTTTTCATCGAGCTGCATATGTGCACATTATGAATAAAAACACTATTAGTATAACAATTTTTTTGTGTTTGTAAAATTAAACCACCCGCTTAGGCGGGTGGTTTATAGATGAAATACATTTCTTAATTTTATTGGGCAATTTTTATAACAATGCCGGGGGTTGATGTTGCGGCATTAGTACATCCACTACCTCCGCATGCTCCACGATTACCTCTATCTGCTGTTTCAGTTCCCGCACTGAGGGTATTATAAATAAGACCAACAACGCCACCTCCACCTCCACCTCCACCTGCTCCAGGGATGGCATTGCTCGCGCCGTCCGCTCCATTTCCTCCATTTGCTCGGATTGT
>Ga0209515_10004127_pt1 | contig 19908 bp, 21 predicted proteins | sample Subgroupgradi54m_FD_187454 | JGI IMG/M metagenome (GOLD analysis project Ga0209515, IMG submission 187454) | Subsurface groundwater microbial communities from S. Glens Falls, New York, USA - GMW60B uncontaminated upgradient, 5.4 m (SPAdes)... ...
GATGGGAGATTGGGATAGGGTTAGGTTGCCGGATGATACGGAAGGATATGTGTCTTCAGTATACGTTGAAAAACAAACTCCTTAGGGACCAAGATAATAAATAATTCCCACAACCAATACTCCCCAAAATATCACAGTTACAAGCAATGGTTTATCCCGCAGAATTACCCGCTCTGGAGACTCACCCTCTTTTTTCTCATAAATAATATATAGGTACCTCATTACTGCGTAAAGAACGACCGGAACTGTTGCCATCAGATATTTGGCTTCAGAAACTGGTAAATTTAATCCATATAAAACATTTGATACAACATTTCTTGCTTGTATCGGTGGTTGCAAAAAGGCAAAAAAAGCATAAGTTAACCAAGTGGAGTTGGCAAACATACTTGTTAAAATATCCAGTAAATTTTCCGGATAATGTAGTAAGGTTTCTCGATGAGGGAAAGTAGCAGAACTTATTAGAGTTCTCTCAGACCTTCTTTTTCCGATTGCCAAAAAGAGCGCAAAGGATGTAACGCAGAGTAAAAACCAAACATTTAAATGAGCATCTATTGCCCAAACACCTCCGTATACTCTTAAAACAAATCCTGCAGCAATTGCCAGTACATCAATTAAAATTATTCGTTTTAGAAAAGCAGAATAAAAAAGCTGAATGATTAAATAGGTAAGAGTTGCAAAGAAAAAAGCAGGTGACAGCTTGTATGCAAATGGCAAAAATATAGCAATTGATAATAGTGCTAGCGAGACAGCAAGCGGGATAGGCACTAACCCAGAAGCAATGGGACGTTTTTTCTTAAACGGATGAAGTTTATCTCTTTCGACATCGAATACATCATTTAATAGATATGTAGCTGATGAAAAAATACAAAACAATAGAAATGCTTCAAAAGCTTTTAGCACCGCTATAGCATCAAAAAGTGTTCCAGAAAAGATCAGCGCTGCAAAGACAGCGAAATTTTTTATCCATTGTCTGGGACGCGCTGCCTTGAATAATGCCCAAAAAAGTTTAACCATAAAATAGCTCCTAAGATAATAATTCCAAGTAGCGCAGCTGCAAAAAGCTTACCAGTGCTGGATAACTTCAAGGATGCTGCACCCAGAATAACACTTCCTAAAATGTAAAACAAGGCAATTTGCTGATGAGATAAACCTAACTCTAACAATTTATGATGGAGATGTCCGCGATCGCCCCAAACCGGAGATTTGCCTTGAATAATTCTTCGCAGGAATGTATAGGCAAAATCAGCAGCAGGAATTAGAAGTACTAAGCCCGCTGTCGCAAGTTTGGCTCCGGATAAAATAGCTAAATTGGCAATCATAAAACCTAAAATTGTTGAACCGGAAAAGCCGGGAAAAATTTTAGCTGGATGCCAATTAAAAATTAAAAGCCCTAGGCTGGATCCTGCTGTTATAAATGAAAGTTTGGCCAAGTTCATTTGGGTTGGGTCATTAGATAGATTTAATTTTAAAGCTAGCAACCCCAGGATAAAAGCAGCAACTGTTGCAATACCAGGCATTTGTCCATCTACGCCTTTTGACCAATTAAGCATGTTCATCACCCAAACTATCCAAACCACAGCTAAAAATTGAGCAAGTAAGATGATTTGGGGGGTGGTATCTAGATTAATGATTCCACCAAAAGGGTTGGTTATAAATTTAATTCCTACACCACTTGCCACTACAATAAAAGCTGCAATAAATTGGCTGAATAAACGAAAATAAGGAGAGAGATTTTGATATTTATCATCGGCAAGACCTACTAGTAAAAGAACAAGCAGTCCAATTAAAATACCCAAGGTCTGTTTTTCTAAAGGTATAAAGATAAATATTGCAAATACAATACCAATAAAACAAGCCAAACCTCCCGCTCTTGGTACAGTCCGCATTTGTGTATGAGCAGGATGAGGTCTTAACTTAGGGTTATCCAGCAGCTTAAACTTTTTTGCAAAAATGATAGTAAGCGGCATGGAAGCAATTGTTATTAAAATGGAGAAGATAGCTGGTAGAGTAGTATTTAAGTTCATACAAAAATTAGGACTACTTTTATAAAAGTAATAGTTAAAATTAAACTGGTTATGAGGGATGAAAAAAGTAGTATCTTTTTAAAGAAAATTTGTGAGGGATGTAGCTGCCAAGAAATAGTCAAATTCCCTAATGTAACTAAACTAATGATTGCAGGAATGATCAGAAATTGTTGCTCTGTTGCTAGTTGTCCATCTCCCCAAGGCAGGGAATAAAAAAGAGGTAATCTAGAGGGTAAAAATTTTAGCAAACTAAAGATAATTAAAGTAAGCAGTAATGCTAAACCTAAGGGAGATAAACTTAACCAAAGATGTAGCGGATCAGCTTTTGGGGTATTAAACATATTTTTACGCTTTTTCTAGAAGCCTTGCTTTGTTGGTAACCCGGAATTCAAGTTTTTTACCAAACATTAAAGAAGTCTGGGCGTCAATTGCAGGTAAAGAAGAAATAGTTATTAATATAAGTGGTACTAAAAGCCATTGAATATACGACCATATTTTTTTAAAGATGGACCAATCTTTAGGCCTTTTTGGAACTACCTTTTCATGGACGAAAATAGTTGCAAAAAGCCCAAAGAATGCCAGGGTTAATATCCAGGAAGAAACGATTGGTAAATTAATAGATAATACAGAAGCCTTAAAATCAGGATTAACCAAAGGAATAAATAAACTACCGAATGTGACAAAGATGGCCAAAAATCCCCACTTTAAATCACCCCATATCTTAAAGAGTACTCTATTAGTTTTATCCCAAAAATCGATCTCTTTAGTAAAGTATTGTTTAACAATATACGGAATATGTTCTACTCCATAAGCCCAGCGTTTAATTTGTAAGTATTGATTTTGAAAAGTTTTTAAAAGGGTAGTATCTTGAACAGCATCACCAGAGATAGGTAAGAAATGAGGGACAACTTTATAATCCCCATTAAAATGGAAATAAGCTTTCCAGTAAAAACCGTTATCATCGTTTACTTTATCCGGTATCCAACCACCGATATCAAGAAGAGCCTTTAAACTGATAGACATTGAGGAATAGTTCATATATTTATCAGAACCTACCATTTCAGCAAGTTGCCAAAGAGAAGTGCCTGTTGCCATAAGTCTCATAGGAGTTGGGGTTTGCCAATAATTATTGTGGTAAAGAAATACACCTGTAAAGGTACGTTTATCTCTCTTAAGTTTTGGAAGTGATAAGTATTTATGTAAGCTTCCTGCTAGAAACTCCTGATGTAAACAAAAATCAGCATCCAAGGTAGTTACAAAAACATCATTAATGTTAATACCCCTTCCTTTAAGTTTCGGTACTATATGTTTGATCATCCAATTCTTGTTAGAGCCTTGACCCGCTACCTCACCTTCTAAGCCATAAGGATGAATACTTGTAAAAACTCCACCAATTTTTCCCTCTAATTTTTTAAGATAATTTTCAGTTTGCTTAATCTTTTGCGGGTCATCTCTTTCCTCAAACCCGACAGCTATAAGAATTTTATCTTTAGGATAGTGAGAACTTATAATGGCATTGAAGGTAGGACTAAGGATGTACAGAGCTTCTTTATAAGTTGGAATAAGTATTAGATGATAGTATCTTCCCCAATCATTTGGAAAATCATTTTGCAAAAGTTTGAGCCAAGCTTTTTCTTTGGCTGTTTGCATTTTCTTATAACCTATCATGATTAAAACGCCAATTCTAAGGGCTGTGAGCAACCAATATACATCTGCAATCAAAATTAAATACGCAACAGCATAGGGGAGAGTAAACGATAGCCAAATAGGGGAAGTTAAAGCAATCCAAGTTAAGCTGCCGGGTAAAATTTCAAGCATTCGTTCAAAGGCATTCTCATGTTTTAGGACAAATTCTGTTTCCACTCTTTCAAAAAAAATAAAACGCTCCGATAAAAGATGATGAAATATTAGACCAAGTCCTGAGCCAATCATGAAAAATGCTACTAAAACATTATTTCCGCCACCAAGTAAAGGTTGACCAAAAAAGCCAATTAAAAATCCTAAAGTAATAAAGATTATCCCAATTACACTATAGCGGACCCCTTTGATTAAACGTCGGAAAATTTCAGCAAAATAAAAGAAGAACAGAAATCCAATAAAAAGAGTGAGTAAAATACGCATAAATTTATCTTTAAGTTTAATGAATTTAGCTTGGGAAAGCAAATATTTTGGCAGCGTTAGCTGTAGTTTGAGTAGATACCTCTTCCAAAGATATTCCTTTTAAATCGGCAACCAGTTGAACTATCTCTAAAACATTGGCTGGTTCGTTTCTTTGACCCCTTTTGCTTTGAGGTGGCAAAAAGGGGCAATCTGTTTCCAGTACTATTCTATCAAGCGGAATAATTTTGATTGCCTCTCTAAGATATTCATTTTTCGGATATGTAGCATTTCCTGCAAAAGATATTAAATAATTTGTCTGTAGAGCATTTTTAGTTACTTTCGCATCTCCGCTATAACAATGAAGAATACCTGTCGTATTCTTTAAGAATGCGAAGATATCATCCCATGCATTTCTACAGTGAACAATTAATGGCAGATTTAATTTTTTTGCCAGATCAATTTGGGCTTGGAATAATTTTTTCTGCATCTCCTTAATTTTCTCATCCACCTCCAGAAAGTCCAATCCACATTCTCCTACTGCTACAACTTTTTCTGAAGCTAAATTATATATTGCTTCTAATTGATCTATTTGATCAGAAGAAAATTTAGCTGCTTCATGTGGATGGATACCGATAGTGGAATAAGCGCTAAATTTGGGGATATTTGCTAGAGTTCCATTGACTTGTTCAAGGGCTTTTTTTGATAAATCAACATCAACACCAACATTTATTATGGTAGTAACTCCAGCAGCTATTGCTCTTTGAATAACTTCATCAAGGTCATCTTTATATGAATCCCAATATAAATGAGCATGTGTATCAATTAGCATAATTAAATTCTAGGAAATAGCGCAGTTGCAGATTTTATCTTACCAGAAAATTGTTTTAGGATTTTTTCTGAAGTTTGGGGTAAGAAGGGCTGTAAGTTATAACCTATTGCTTGAATCCTTTTTACCAAATCATTTAAAACTGCTTCTAATTTTTCTCCCTTTGATTCCCAGGGTTTTTCCTTGTTAATTTTTTTATCTGCCTCGGTAATTAATTCCCAAATTATTGCTATGGCCTCATTAAATTTATATTCTGCTAACTTTTCTTCCAGCCCGGCACACCAAACATTTGATCCCTCACTGGCGATAATCGCATTTTGCTCACAGAGTTTAGCAACTCTGGCTACCAAATTCCCTAATCCATTTGCGAGGTTTGCGTTATAAAGACGATCAAGTACATCCCATGAAAAATCACCATCTTCCCCAAAGGGAAATGCAGTAAGTAGAACATATCTCGTACCATCAACCCCATATTTATTTACAAGATCTTCTGGTTTTATTACATTTCCTAGAGTTTTAGACATCTTTTGTCCGTTAATAGTGAAAAATCCGTGAGCAAAAATTTCTTTTGGTAGCTCTTCATCAATTGCGAGTAACATAGCGGGCCAAATTACTGCATGAAACCATAAAATATCTTTACCAACTAAATGTAGATCTGCCGGCCAAAGATTATTTTGAGAACCGTAGGTATAATAATTTATTAGAGCTTCGATCCAAACGTAGGAAGTATGCTTTTTATCAAAAGGTAACGGAATACCCCATTCAAGGTTTGCTCTTGATATCGAGATATCTGCCAATCCTTGTTTAAGTTTACCTAATATCTCATTTTTTCTAGACTTTGGTCTAATTCTAATCTCATCAGAATTTATTAAATGTTCTAACCTTTCTTGGTAGCTACTTAGTCTAAAATAGTAGTTTTCTTCTGAATGTTCGACTGGTTTAGTTTGATGATCAGGGCATAAACCATTAACTAATTCTTCCGGGGACATAAATTTCTCATGACCTACACAGTACATACCCTTATATAACCTTGGTTTTGGGTCAATTGCACCTTTGTCATAAAGCTTTTGTAGAAACTTTTGAGCAACTTTAATATGATCCTCATCAGTTGTTCGGATAAATCTATCGTAGTTGATATTTAATTTTTTCCATGCCTTTTTAAACTCCTCTGATATTTCATCTGCATACTCTTTGGGTTCTTTACCATGCTTTTTTGCTGCCTCAGCAATTTTTGTGCCGTGCTCATCCGTACCAGTCAGCAGTCTGGCATCGTAGCCTTTTTGTTTCCAGTAGCGGGTTATTACATCAGCGGCCACTGTGGTATAGGTATGGCCAATGTGTGGGATATCATTAACATAATATATTGGTGTTGTTGCAAAAAATTTATTCATCTTTTTCTCCTTCGTAGACTTGTAAGTTTAGGGATTTTTGCTGATCTAGTCAAATTCTTTCCCTTTGCTTTTCTAAAATAACTGATAAGCAGTCCTATTGCTATTAAAGTTAAAATTGCTGTGACCAAATTTAGCGAATCCAAAGCTTTAAGTATAAGCAGAAAAATTATACCAAGTGCTAAGATTATGGATAAAAGTAAAAAAGTTAAAAAAACATTAAGTGTAAAAGTAATTGCTAAAAATAAACTTGTAAAAAAGGACAAAAGTTGCAAAGGTGTAGCTTGAGTGAAAGAATTAGGATAAGGGATTTGTAATACAACATAAATAAATATCCCCCAGAAAATAAAGATAAGGCTTGCGCGGATAATAAATTGAGTCATGAATAAATTATACTTTAGGCGCCGATTACTTCAAAGGTGGAACCTGCTGCATTTTTTGAAACTTCAATTCTTATCGGGAATTCTTCTTTCAGTTCTTCCAAGTGAGTTATTATCAGAATTTTTTCAAAATCATTTTTGATGGTATCTAAAACTTCCACCATCTTGGTTCTGCCTTCAGCATCTTGTGTCCCAAAGCCTTCATCAATGACTAGAAATTGCAATTTTGCTCCAGCTCTTCTGGTGAGCAGTTTTGAAAGCGCCAATCTTATTGCCACATTAACTCTAAACTGCTCTCCACCAGAATAATTTTCATAAGGTCTCTCGCCCATTTCATCTGAAATTATTATATCCAAAGTTTCAACAGTTCCATGAGCTTTTTCGCCGTCGATAGTAGCCACTTTGGTTTTAGTTTCTCTTTGAGTATCAAAGCGAACTTTCATTCTCCCATCAGTTAATCTATCCAAAAGTCTATTGGCTTCATCCTCAATTTCCGGAATGGCTGTTTCTATGATCATGGCCTGAATTCCTTTTTTGCCAAAAGCTAATGCTAGCTCCTCATAACTTTCTTTTTCCTTTTGAAATTCTAATTTTTCAATTTGCCTTTGTTTATATAATTTTTCTAATTGTTCAACTCTGGAAATAAGTTCAGTTGCTTGGCCCAGTAAATTTCTGGCTTCTTTTTCTTCCAAGCGCAAACTATTTAAATGAGCAGCCTTCCTATTTGTCTCATCCTGCAGACGGGCTAAGTCACTGGCTAAATTAGGAAGTTTATTAACCTCTTGCTCTAATTTTTCAATCTGGGATTTTTTATTGGTAAAAAGGCCGCGCAATTCTACTACAACTTTTTTCTCAGATTCTAAAGTAGCCTGTGCAGCAATTAATTTTTCTCTCTTTTCCTGCAAACTGGCCAGCTGGTTTATTTTTTGGGTTATTTCTTGATATTTACTATCATCAAGTTTTAAATCTTTAATCTGTATTTCCAGTTTTGATATTTCCTCATCCTCATTGATTTTAATTTCAAAAAGTTCTTTTTTTAGTTTTGCTTGGCCATTTAAATATTCATCCTTAACTTTAGTCTTCTGCTCCATGTTAATCAGTTGTCCACAAGTTGGGCATTTGGCAACATCTTTTTCCAAAGCTTCAAGGTGTGTTTTAATTTCCGAAAGCTTTTTCTCAAGGGTTTGTTTCTGTTGGTTTTTTAAAGCAACAGCAGAATTTAAGAGGTTAAGTTTATTTTCTAACCCCAATTTTTTTTGTAAGCCTTGAGAATACGCTTCCTTTTCTTTTTCCAAAAGTTTTAACATTTTTAATTTTTCATCAAAGTCAGGAAGTTCGAGTAACTGAGCCTCAAGATTTTTTATTTGGTCTGCTCTGGTTTTGCCTTGGGATAAGATATCATTTAATTCTGTTTGCAGCTCATTTAAAGTTTGTTTCAATTTATTTTGTTGTTCACTGGTGGCACTCAGTGTGGCCTTTTGTTCTTGTAAATTTTTTAGCTCTTTTTCCAATATAGTTATCTGAGTTTCTACTTCATTGATTTTTTTCTCAGCCAAAATCTTTTTTTCTTGACTTTGCTCTTTTTGAGAAAGTTCTGCCTCGATTTCTAAAAGTTGGTACTCCAAAAGTTTTAATTTATTGTCTGCTTCTTTTATTTTTTCTTTGGCTTTTTCTTCAAGTTGATCATAATGAGCAAGTCCTAAAATATCTGCCAGAATTCTTTTGCGGTCATTGGGTCCCTTGGTGGTAAATTCATCGGCGTGGCCTTGTCTTAAAAAGCTGGAGTTGGTAAAAGTTTCAAAAGATAGATGTAGTAAATTAATAATTTTTTCTTGAGTTGTCTTAATTGTTCCCTCGGTCAAGTTATTGGAGCTGGACCAAAGTTCTAATGCTGTAGATCCACCAGATTTAGTGGAGCGGCGGCGCTTAACTGTAAACTGATGATCATCTAGCTCGAAGGAAAACTCAACTGACATATCCCGGGCACCTAATCTGACCAACTGATCAGAAGAATCCCCAGCTCTTGACCATCCCCAAACACACCAGGTAATAGCATCAAGCAATGAAGATTTACCAGCCCCATTAGTTCCAGAAATTGCAGCCAAATGAAATTTTGTGAAATCCAACTCAGGAACACCTTCTCCGTAGGAGGTGAAATTTGATAATGTTAAAGAGATAGGAATCATATTATAACTTCAACTTTCTAGCAGTTGGGCAGCATATTTTTCAAGTTGTTTTCTTTTAACTCCATCTATTTTTTTGGCTGCAAAGTATTTTTGCAGAGCTTCTACTGGGGTTAATCTTTCCACCTCTTCTTGACCATCAATTTTTAACCTTTCTTTTCTTTCAATATTTCTGGAAATTCCAGCAATATAATGAGCTTTGGAAAGGGCTTTTTTAATTAAATCCATTTTTATCTCCCCCTCACATTCTGCAGGGATATTAATAACCAACCTTACTATTTTTTCAGCGATTTCATTTTTGGAGATTTCATTTAAAACTATTTGGGTTGGATCAGAATCCTCAGGTTTTAAATTCACTATAATAGTTAGAAATTTTCTGGCACCTGTTGGAATAAACCGGAAGGTTGTAGTCTCATCAATTTCCACCAAACAAATTCCTTTTTCTTCTTTCTCCTCACCAAAATCTATTCTCTCTGGAGAACCTGCATAAACAACCAAGGGATTTTTGCTTAAAACTTGGTGTTTATGAATATGACCTAAGGCAACATAATTTAATCTTTTATCTTGCAGTAGTGGCAAGGGGATAGTGACATCATTTCCAATAGCCATACCTTTTTCGCTGCCATAGCTTGCACCTTCTATTTCAACATGTGATAACAAAATAGCTGGCTGCGACTGCCTTACTTTTTCTAAAAGAAGACGAAGTCGCTCTGCGACCGTCTTATAATCATTTTTATGAAGCCAGGGGAGAGTAACAATTTGTAAATTTCCTGATTTGGTTTCAATATTAAGTAACTCCGGAATTCTACTAATCCAAACATTATCTATCTCTAAAGCAGAGTAAATGTCTAAAGTATTGGCTTTCCCCTGCGCGTTGGGGGTATCGTGATTTCCTACTACCAAAATAAATGGAATGCCGGCTTTAGTAATCCTTTTGACTCTTTCTCCAAAACCTCGTTGCTGAGTGGGATTTGGATCTCTTGTTTTATATGCATCTCCGGCAAAAACTACAGCATCAACTTTTTGCTCGATGGCAGTATCAACAATAAAATCAAAAGTTTTAAAAAAGTCTAGTAACCTAGAGAATAAGCCAGTCTCTGGATCCAATTTGCTGTAATTTTCCATACCAATGTGGATATCAGAAAAATGCAGAAGCTTCATACTTGAAAGGATTATATCATGGTAAAATGGCAGTTATGTTTAACCAAAGAATTAAGGATTTAAGACAGAAACTTTTAGAAGAAAAACTAGACGGAGTTTTAATTTCTTCTGTTGCTAACATTACATACCTCACAGGTTATTCAAATTTTTTTAAAGAAGAAAGAGATAGTTATATCCTAATCACAAAAGATGGAAATTATATTTTGACGCATTCTATATATAGCAAATCTTTAGAAAACAAAATACCCGGTTTTAAAATAGTTGAGATAAGCAGGAGAGAACCACCTGAAAAAGCTATAAAAAATATTTTGAAAAAAAATGATGCTGAAATTGGGATTGAGGAACATGATTTAAAAGTTTATGAATACAAAAAATTATTAAGTGTATTTAAAAATCTAAAAAATTTTGATTTAAAAGTAAGAAGATCTATTAAAGATAAAGATGAGATTAGACTAATTACTAAAGCATGTCAGATGGGTGATGAAGTTTTCGAGAAAGTATTAAAAAAGATTAAATTAGGGATGACTGAAAAACAACTGGTTTTTGAGATAGAAAACCTTATTAACAAAAGAGGTTTCGATCTCTCTTTTAGAACTATTGTTGCTTTTGGTGCCAATGCTTCTGCTCCACATCATCAATCTGGACAAACCAAGTTAACAAATAACCAATTTGTTCTAATGGATTTTGGAGTAAATTATAAAAATTATTGTTCAGATATGACTAGGACAATATTTTTCGGTAGCCCCAGCAGAAGCAGAAGAAAAATATATGAAGTTGTTTTAAAAGCACAAAAAAGGGCAGTAGATTTTATAAATTCTTGCCTTAAATCCGGTAAAGAGATAAAAGCATCAATGGTTGATAAAGCAGCGAGAGATTATATTACTTTCAGAGGTTACCCGACTATCCCTCATTCCCTAGGACATGGAATCGGTTTACAAGTTCATGAGCATCCCCTTCTTTCTTCTAAAAGCAAAGATATATTGAGAAAAGGTATGGTTTTTTCAATAGAACCAGGGATTTACCTGCCTGCCGGCAGGCACGGTATTCCAGAATTTGGAGGGGTTAGGATAGAGGATTTATTTGTTTTGGAAAAAGATGGGTTAAGACAGTTGACAAACTCTCCTAAAGAAATGTTAATTGTTTAATTTTTATATAGCCAGAATTCTCCAGCTTTTTTGTAAGGTTTCCAGGATGGAAAATGATAAGTTTGAGTGATAACGACTGCATCTTTCTTCAATTCTCTTTTTAATTTTTCTTCTAATTTACTAACACCTTTGTGTAAAAGATAAATATAGGCGATATCAGCGTCTATGTAACTTCTTGCAAAAATATTACCATGATAAAAGTGCGCCTTTTTTATATTTTTTTGACGGGTCTTAATTCTGGAATAAATAACTCGAAGGAGCGATTGTTCAATTCCGAAAGAATCTGCGTTTAATTTAGAAGCAGCAATGACTACCCTACCATCTCCTGATCCAAGCTCGTAAAATTTTTTCCCTTTTTTAACCCCAGCCAGTCTTAGAATTTTTCTAATTTGATCCATTTTGGTGGGGACATATGGAGCATCAGTTCCGGCAAACCAGGAAAGACTGATAATACAACCAAGTAAGATTCCAGCAGATATTATCAAAGTTACATCCATATCATTTGCCAAGCAGTTTCAATAAAAATATTTTAACCGGAGTTAATTTATCTATAAAAGTAAAAGCTAAATATAATGGCCAATTTAAAACTAAATCAAAAGTTCCCAAATATTGCACTAACTTCCCCCCATATCCTTTTTTAAATCTATGGAATCCCTGCCAGGGATCATTCGGATCTGCATCTGGACCAAGAGCTCCCCACATATCGAATTTTTTCAGTTTCATTTTTTTACCCAATTTTAAAACTTGCCATGCAACTAAGTTGTTGGCCATCACCTCTTGATGTTCCTTGGAAGATCCTCCATAAGGATAATAAAGTGTATCTTTAAAATTTAAGAGCATCCAAGCAGTTAGGGATTTGCCCTGGTAAGTAGCAATTAAAAGTCTTGCCATTTTTGCCTTCTTTAATACTTGCCAAACTTTTTTATGATAAGTTTCGCTGTGACCATGGTAACCTTGCCTTTTTGTAGTTTCAAAGTATAGTTTAAGATAAATCTCAAATGCCTTATCATCCAAACTTTGCTCAACTTTAACCCCGTGTTTTTGAGCAACCCTTATGTTGTATCTTGTTTTCGGATGCATGTTTTTAAGTAGAGTTTCTTCTGATTCGGTCAAGTCCAAAATAAAATTGTATTTTGTAAAAAGAGGTTTAGGCGATCTTTTAAAAGAACTGTCCACTGTACCCTGTACCCTGTCCACTTCTACATCTGGCTCTACTTTTATAAATGCACAGTTTTGCTCTTTACCAATTTTAGTTAAAACTTCAGCTAATTCCTGATTTGGGGTTGGTCCTTTTGGCAAATATCCAACGTACTTATTAGTAAATGGAATTTTGTGTAAGGTTAGCTGAAAAGCTTTTGTTAACTTGCCCTTTTGATAAAGACCATATCTTAAAATAGGTACCCCAAAAGCTTTTCTAAATTCTCCCCATTCCCAAGACTGAATAACATGGGTAACTAATTTATTGTATTGAGATTTCTGTTTGTCTGTAACTTCCCGTAAATCCACCTGACAATTATACCTGGAATCTTAGAAGATTTGAATTTTGGCTTTTTGTTTAAGCTCTTGGAATTTTTGGGTAAATATTTGAGAAAGCTTTTGTTGTTTTAAGGCTTCTGTTGCTTCTTTTTCTTGGGAAGCAGAATCAGTTGCTTTCAATTGGTCTTTATTTTGTTTCAAAAAATTGGCTAGTTCTTCCCCGGAAACGGTTGCATCTTTTTCATAAAGTTTAGAAATTGCTAGCGGAATTCTTATGCGGCTTCTTAAAGAGGATCTTGTTAGCCCTTGTTGAGAAAGTAAGCTATCGAAAGCTTGGGGTCCCCCAACTTGGGTCTCAAGTTCTTTTATTCTTTGGTCTATCTCAGCTTCAGTAGGGACAGCATTATTTTTTCTTGCTTCACCTAGAATAATTTTTTCTTCGATAAGTTGGTTTAAAGTTTGAGTTCTGTGTTGTTGATTGAGTTGAGAAAGTAGCTCAAAATTAGAAATTGGGATTCCATTAACAGTTGCTGCAATGAACCAATTTTTCTTATATAGACTTAAGATTAAAATACCTGCAACTAAAAGGATTAAGTAGTCTCTTTTAGAGGGTCGGTAATTTATAACTTTGTCAGGAAAGGTATTTAAAAAATTATTTAATTTTCCTCCAGGTAATGGATTAAAATCAGTTTTAGCTTTTCTTGCCATTGACCGATAATAACAAAGACAATGTATAATGTAAAGTGTGCAAAAAGGAAGTGTTGCTGTCCCGTTGCTTGTTGTCATCCTATTGTCACTAATAATTGGCAGTGGTTACTATTTTTTAAATCGTCCTAAATCAACTTCTCCCGTTTCTCTCAAACAAGTATTGGAAACTGATAAAATTTATACAGATTTGGGTCTGGGATTTGAATTTAAATATAATAAGGATTTAACTGTTAAGGAAGATTCTGAAGAAAACTTTAATAAAAGAGGAAATGGTGATTTTAGAAAAAATTTTAAAGGTTATGTTGGTTATGAGCCGGGGAAATTCGTTGGGGCAGTAGCAGTTTTAGACAAACCCGAATCTTATGATCAAAATCCATTTACTGTTTGGGTATTTGATAATCCAGAGGATTTAAATATAGATAAATGGTATGGAAATTTTTGGTACTACCCCTTTGTTTGGGGAGATTTTACTTATACTGGCAAATCTACCTTAGCTCCAAAAGAAGATGCCACAGTTTCAGGACAATTGGGAAAGTTTGGAATAATTGATTATCAACCAGGCAAACCAAAGTTTATCTATTTATCCAAAGATAAAAAGATGTATCTATTTAGAGTAATTAGTGAGAGTGGTGATAAAATCCTCACCACCTTTAAATTTTTAAATAACTCTTCCCCTACAAGTTCTTCTAAAAACCAATGTGGTGATGGAGTTTGTCAGGAAGTGACATGTTCAGCAATTGGGTGTCCTAAGCCAGAAACTCCCCAATCTTGTCCAGCCGATTGCAAGTAAAATATTTACAATAAATATATATCTACAAATTTTGCTGTCCAGCCGGCAGTTCTGGCATCATCAAAGCCGAGGTCAATAATGTTTCCTTTGATTGCTCCACCAGTATCTCCTGCAACAGCTTCTCCGTATCCTGGGATGTAAACCTTACTTCTTAAGGGGATTACTTTTGGATCAACTGCAATTACCCCTTTGCCAGCCCTCATCCCAATTGCAGTCCACTCATTACATCCTGGACAATGTTGATCATAATGAGTAGCATAAACTCTCATCCTCTTCCAATATCTAATTTCTCCTCCCTCAGTCTGTAAAGTTCTCCAAACAATTTTTGTTCCTCTTAAGATTTTTTTATCTTGGGGAGGGGTAGTCTCAACAGATACAATTTCTCGGTTGTATTCCTCACCCTCTTTGGTAGAAATTATTTTTATGATCTTTGTTTTCTTACCATCTGCTCCGCCGTCAATAACTTTTTCCTCACCAGCTTCTGTTTCCGGATCATCTTGATAAACAACTTTCTTAGAAATAGTTTCTGTTTCCTCTTGCAGTTTTTGGGTAAAAGAAGACTCAGTAGTAACAGGTTGATTAATGGGAAGAGTTTCTGTGGGTGATGGAGTCGATTCTCCCAAAACAGCAGGAGCTTGCCAAAAAGATTTGGCCTGCCCGTCCGGCAGGCGGGCAAAAAATGTTAGACCAACTATTAATATAATTCCTAAGTATTTTTCCACTGCTTAAGTGTTTAACCAATCATCCTCATTCAAAAACTGGTCCTGATCCCTGTAATTTGTATTACTGGAGATAAGATTCTCTGGAATATCAGCTAAAAATCTGGAAACCAAATTATTAGATCTTGTTCCAAAATAGAGTCTCTGCTTGGTATAAATTAGAAAGAGCTTTTCCTTTGCACGGGTTATCCCGACATACATCAACCTTCTTTCTTCCTCGAGCTCACTTATATCTAGCATCGCCCGGGAATGGGGGAATAATCCTTCTTCCAGGCCAACTATAAAAACTACTGGAAACTCTAAACCTTTTGCAGAATGAAGAGTCATTAGGGTTACCACATGGTTTTCATCTTTTACTCCATTTGGTTTGTCTGCTGATTCAATCAGGGCGACATTTTCTAAAAAGTCAATTAGGTTTGGGAATTCTTCTGCTACACTCCTCAGTTCTCTAACATTTTCTACTCTTGCTTTGCCAATTTCAGTACCGTCATCAATATAGGTAAGATATCCAGTTCTTGCCAAAATTAAATCCAATAGATCCAATGTGGAATACTGGTCCGGCTGAGTGTTCACTTCCAGGTAAAGTTCCATTATTTTTGCAAGACGTCCTTTGCCAATTTTTTCAGCTCTTTTTATAGCAACAGAATCTGCTGGGTTTTGGAGTAATCTAAAATAGGAAAGTACATCTTTAATTTCCTTTCTTTGGTAAAAAGAAACTCCCCCAACTAATTTATAAGGAATTCCTGCTTTTAAGAATTGTTCCTCTAAAGGTCTTGATTGGGCATTAGTTCTATAAAGGACTGCATAATTTGATAAATTGTTTTGATCTATTTGGGATAAAATAAATAAAGCTTCTTCGACCTCATTTCTTACCTCTCTCACTGCAATTTTTTCTCCTCCCTCTTTGTTGGTCCAAAGTTTTAGGATTGGATGAGATTTATTTTTGGAAATTACCCCATGAGCCGCATCTAAGATATTTTGGGTGGAACGATAATTTTGTTCAAGATTAAAAACTTTAGCATTAGGGTAATCTTTTTTCAAATTAACAATATTTCTAAAATCTGCTCCTCTAAATGAATAGATGGATTGACTAGCATCACCGACAACACAGATATTTCTGTGACGATTGGCCAAATATTTTGAAATCAAATATTGTGCAGGATTGGTGTCTTGATACTCATCGATTAGAATATATTGAAATTGGATTTGATAACGAGTTAAAACCCGCGGGTCAGTTTGAAAAAGTCTGATAGTCATCAAAAGTAAATCGTCAAAATCCAAAGCCTGATTTTTTGCTAAAACTTTTTGATATTCCATATAAATTTTGGCAACAGTTTCTTGGAAATAACCTCTAGCATACCGGGGATAATCTAGCGAAGAAATAAGTTCATTTTTGGCCCCAGAAATGGTTGCCCGGACTGAAGATGGAGAGGTTTTTTGAGTAGGGATATTCAGGCCTCCCATAGCTTCTTTTACTGCCTCCAAAGCATCTGACTCATCATAAATTGCAAAGCCAGGAGGTAAGTTAAGGTTTCGCCCCTCCTTTCGTAAAACTCTGGCACAGAAACTATGGAATGTTCCCATTACTGGTTGAGTAGGTAAACTGCCGGTTAATTTCTTAATCCGCTCAACCATTTCTCCGGCTGCGCGATTGGTAAAGGTTAAAACCAAAATATTTTCCGGTGGAACTTTTTTCTCGGATATTAAATAGGCAACGCGGTAAGTTAAAGCTCTAGTTTTGCCGGATCCGGCTCCTGCTAAAACTAAAACCGGGCCTTCGGTAGCCTTAACAGCTTGTTGTTGAATGGGGTTTAAATCATCTAAGAGTTGAGGCATGGAGGATATATTAACATATTTTCTAAGGATACTTTTAGTATCTAAATTTACAACATATGATTACAACATGTGGTACAATGTATTTATGTTAAAGACTTACCTTTATCTCCCAGAAGAATTAAATAAAAAAATTGAGAAAGCCTCCAAGCTAAAAAGTAAAAGTAAGGCAGAGGTGATTAGAACTGCTCTGGAAAAGGGTTTGGAAAGTGATAAAAACGATAAATTACTAAAAAGACAACAATATCTTCAAAAACTATTGTCTATTAAAGGAGATTGGTTTAACTATAAAGAATATAAAAAAAATAGACAAGATATGGAAAAAAGATTAAAGAAGCTGTGGAATGAATAATATTTTATTGGACAGCTCTGTAATTGTAGATTTCTTAAGAGTTAAAGAAAAGCAGTCAACTTTACTTAAAAAATTAATTGAGATAGCTGATCAATTGTATATTCCTATTATTGGGCACACTGAGCTCTTCGCTGGTAAAAGTGTCTGGGGGAACCCCCGGGCGCGAGAGGATTTACAAAACATATTGTCTGGAATAGAGATCCTGCCCTTAGATGAAGATTTATCCGAAAAAGCAGGAGCAATAAGAGCCGAATATAATATACACATCGTAGATTCGATTATCGCAGCAACAGCTATTAAACATAAATTAGAATTGGCTACATTAAATATTAAAGATTTTAAAAAGGTAAGAGGTTTAAAAATCTTGCAATACCCTATGGAAAATTAGACAGTAGACTGTTATTATTCATAAACTATGGCAGTTAAACTTCTAGACATGTGGGCCGGGTGGTGTCAACCTTGCCGCATTATGAACCCAGTTATTGAGGAATTAGAGAAGGAACTGAAAGATAAAGTTGAGGTTATTAAAATTAATGTTGACGAGGATCCACAGACCGCCTCAAAGTACGGGGTAATGAGTATCCCAACTTATATAGTAGAAAAAGATGGGAAAGAAGTTGGCAGGAAAATTGGTGTTACTGCCAAAGCTGAATTATTAAAACTTCTCCAATCTTGAATTTCATGATAGACTTGAAAGAATATGGGTGGTCCTAAAAACCTTTGGATAATTGCCAACTGGAAGTCTAACAAAACAATCGCTGAAGCCCTAGATTGGGTTTCAAAAGTGGGCCCACAAATTCCTAAAAGGGATGATCTTAAGGTTGTGGTATGTCCGACTTTTTCCTGTTTATCAGAAGTTAAAAAGGCAATTACTGTTGGAAATTTTCCGATACTTCTAGGGGTTCAAGATTTATCACCATTTGATGCGGGTGCTTATACAGGAGAAGAATCCGCTAGTCTTTTAAAGCAACTTGTCAACCTTTCTCTCATAGGACACTCCGAAAGAAGACAAAATTTTCATGAAGATGATGATATGGTAGCAAAAAAAGTTAATCAAGCCTTGGAAAATGGAATTACTCCTTTAGTTTGTATTCAAGGGAAAGAGACCCCAGTACCGCAGGGGTGTAAATTAGTTGCCTATGAACCTGTTTTTGCAATAGGCACTGGGAATGCTGATACTCCTGATAACGCCAGTAAAGTTGCAACTTTTTTAAAGCAGGACAATCAGGAAATAGCAGTTCTTTATGGAGGAAGTGTCAATCCAAGCAATGTAAAAAGTTTTCTGGAAAAAGAAAATATTAGTGGGGTATTAGTGGGAAATGCCTCTTTAAATGCAGAGGAATTTATTAAAATAGTTAAGGAGTGTGTAGGTGAAGAGAATTAAACTGCTTGGTAAGCGGAAAAATTCCCGGATCAAAAAACTGGTGCCATTTTTTTTGGTAATAGCTATTTTGACCTCTTTGGCCATTTTTTTGACCACAATATCCGGTTCTAGCTCAGTTGTTAACTTTATATTTTCCACCACTGGTCTTAAATCAAGTGAAGATAGAGTAAATATCTTACTTTTGGGAATGGCTGGAGGAAGATATGATGGGGCTACCCTGACCGATACCATTATGGTTGCCTCTTACAATCTTGAAACGAATCAACTCTTTCTATTCTCTATCCCCAGGGATTTATGGTTACCAGCTCTTCGCAGTAAGGCCAATGCAGTATATCAAATTGGTCTTTCCCAAAGCAGTGGCCTGGGTCTTACCAAAACAGTAATGAGTAATATCTTAGGATTGCCCATTCATTACGGCCTAAGAGTAGATTTCAGAGGTTTTACTGCGGCTGTGGACACTTTGAATGGAGTTGATATTTTGATTGATAAGTCATTTGTTGATCTAAACTTTCCAATTGAAGGCAAGGAAAATGATCTGTGTGGTTACGCCGAAAAGGAGATGGACTTTAATGAGAGTGATGCTAAGAAATTAAATATAGATCCAGGCAAGGCAAAAGTACTGATTGCACCTGATGGCAAGTTTGCCACTGATTCAGCAGAGGAGGACAAGGGGGCAAAGTATTTTATCTGTAGATATGAACGCATAAGTTTTGACAGCGGGTTAACTCATATGAATGGGGAAACTGCTTTAAAGTTTGTCAGAAGCAGGCATGGTGGTAGTGGCGAAGGATCAGATTTTGCAAGAAGTAAAAGACAAGAGAAAGTATTGGAAGCATTCAGAAAAAAGATTTTATCTTTTGAGACTCTTTCTTCTCCCAACAAATTATCTGAACTTATAAAAACCTTTGGTAAAAGTATTGATACTGATATATCTACCAAAGATGCATTGGAATTTTATAAATTATCAAAAAAAATAGACAAAATAAACACTTTTGTTTTAGATGATTCAGCAAAGGCAGGACTGCCGGATGGAAGAAAATCTTTATTGGTACATCCTCTTCCTGCAGATTATGGAGGAGCATATGTTTTAGTTTCACAAGATGACGACTTTTCTGTTATACATAATTATGTTAGAAAGATTCTTTCAGGAGAAATAGATGAAGCAACTAATTCTGCACGGTCCAGCAATTTCTAGTTCAAGAAAAAAATTAATTGAGATTAAGCAAAAATTTGACCCCAATAATGTGGTTATTTTTGAAAAAGGATCAGAAATTTCTGATATTTTGGCTAGTTTACAGACAATATCAATGTTTGAAGAAGAAAAACTAATTATTGCAGAAAATCCCCCGGAGGATTTTAGTCTGGACTATACCTTATACCCTAATCCCTATACCCTAGTCTTTTGGCATGACCATGAAATTAAGAACCTGCCTGCCGGC
>Ga0209515_10004129_pt1 | contig 19886 bp, 17 predicted proteins | sample Subgroupgradi54m_FD_187454 | JGI IMG/M metagenome (GOLD analysis project Ga0209515, IMG submission 187454) | Subsurface groundwater microbial communities from S. Glens Falls, New York, USA - GMW60B uncontaminated upgradient, 5.4 m (SPAdes)... ...
ACACTCCTTCGGATTATGATTCGCAGCGGACCAGAAAATTACTTTTAACATCTGACGAGATAAAAACTTTAACTGGGAAAACGAAAGAATCTCACTTGACAATCCTGCCGCTTAGGGCCTACACTAAGGGGCGGTTAGTGAAGATTGAACTCGGTTTAGGCAAGCATAAGAAGAAATATGATAAACGGGAATCTATTAAGAAACGGGAATTGGAAAGAGAAATCAAGCGATCTTTGAAAAGGTAATTTCAATAAGGGGACGCTAGGCCTCGACGAGTCATGGATTGCAGAAGTGGCAAGCGGAGCTCGAATAACTCCTGAAACTGTTCGAACCAATTACGTGCAAATAAATCTGCACAGCCAGCTCTAGCTTACGCTTAAGTTGGTTCCCTGTGATGACGCAAGTCATTTTGCGGGGTGCCGCTCCTTTAGAGCTTGAATAGAGGAAGTCGGTATAATACTTCAAGCTTACCGAGCCCTCTCGACCCAGAGTGCTTGGGAAATGCATCGGTCAAAGACCTAAAGTTTTTCGTCTGGCTTTAAGCCTTAGGTTCTAATTTAACCGGACTAAGCTTGTAGAAACTTTTGTATGACTGATTCGGACGCGAGTTCGATTCTCGCCGTCTCCACTGGATAAAATTTAATTTAAATTAGCTCTTTACTGTAAGAGAGTTGAGTTGTTGTTGAGGGTGATAAGGCCTATAATTTAATTATGCCAACTACTCCTAATTATGAAAAAGCAAGGAAACTTGCTAACAGTTTGCTAAAAGAGTCAGAGATAAATTCTCCTCCTGTTTCCACTCGAATTATAGACATAGCTACTTCAAAGGGGCTAAGAGTACAATTTGTTGAAATGCCTAAAGAGGTTAGTGAAGAAGTCTCAGGAGTTTTCGATCAGAAAAGCCAAACAATATATGTTAATAGTGAAGATCCCCCAAAGAGGCAGGCATTTACGATAGCTCATGAACTTGGGCACTTTGTTCTAGAGCACAAACCTAATGAGTACGGTTTTTTGCCTCGATTTGCTAATGTCGTAAACTCTTCGCCAGTAGAGAAAGAAGCTAATTATTTCGCTGCCAATTTGCTAATTCCTAAGGAGATGCTAGATGAAGCGAAGAAAAAGTTTTCTATTAAAGGTGACGATATAGATTTATATACGGGGACCTTGGCAGATTATTTTGGAGTCTCAGAGGAGTTTATGAAATATAGGATTGATGGGTTGAAATGGCAAGAGTAAGTAAAGAAAGAATAGTAAAGGAAATTCAAGACTCTGGTAAAAATATTAATGAAGAGGAAATAAAAAATTTTCTTGGTGAACTTTACTTGGAGCATCAAAATGCTCATATAGATTTAGAAGAGAGAAAGGACTTAGTCTCTTTTAGAAGAAAATGGTCAAATTGGGTTCTGTTTTTTGTAGGATGGATAGTAATTGTAAATACAATAATTATTTTTCTCTTGGGGGTAGGGATATTAAGATTTTCAAGTGATATAGTCATACCATATTTTATCGGTGACAGCGTTATAAAAACAATTGGACTAGCTTTTATTATTGTTCATTTTCTTTTTAGTAAGGATTCGATGGGTGGTAGAAACGCGCTAAAGAGATCTGTTATTACCCGTGAGAAGAGACCATTTCTCCGCTAGCTCCTAATCCTGATATAATCACCTCCGTGAAACTGACTGAATTTGAGGGGAAAGAGCTTTTTCGGAAGTACACTATTCCTGTTCCCAAGGGTGTTCTTGTCCAAAAGCCGACCCAGAAATTGACTATAAAACTACCACTGGTGCTTAAGGCCCAGGTATTTTCGGGAGAGCGCAAGAAAGGCGGCGGGATTATTTTTGCTAAGACCGTTAAAGAGATTAAGGCGGGACTGAAGAAACTATTTAATTCTAAAATAAACGGAGAGAGAGTGTCTAAGGTTCTCGTCGAAGAAAAAATTTCTCCGCTTAAAGAATATTATTTCGGATTTAGCTATGACACCGAAAGCCGCGGACCGGTATTGACCCTCTCACCGCAAGGCGGATCGCGCATTGGGGCTAAACCGCGGAGCGGTCGCCCAAGGACAACTATTGTTCCGTTTGATATCACCTTGGGAGCGGAGCCGTTTATTATTCGGGAAGCGCTCTCGCAGGCGCGCTTTCCATCGGAGGATTTTAACGCGCTTGTAAAAATTATTCAGAAGCTTTGGAAACTTTTTATTGATGAATACGCTCTGATTGCGGAGATTAACCCTCTTTTCAAAACGGCTGACGGTGAATTTATAGCAGGGGACGCTAAAGTCATTCTTGATGACGAAAAACTTAATCCTGGAGAACGGCGCTTCATTGAACTTGGCGGAGACATTGCTATTCTTGCTTCTGGCGGCGGCGCATCGCTCTTAAATATTGACGCTCTTTTGCGATTTGGCGGTAAGCCAGCAAATTATACTGAATACTCTGGAAATCCACCGGCTGAATTAGTGAAGGGTTTAACTCAACGAGTGCTTAACCGGCGAGGGTTGAAAGGATGCTGGGTAATTGGTGGTACAGCAAACTTTACAGATATTTATGAAACAATGCGGGGATTCATTGAGGGGTTGAGAGAGATTAAACCAAGGCCGAAATATCCGATTGTGATTCGTCGGGATGGGCCACGGCAAGAAGAAGCATCTTTGATGCTCCAAGAAATAGCAAAGAAAGAAGGATATAACTTCCATCTTTTCGGATCGGAGGTTTCAATGGCGGAATCGGCAAAGATAATGGTACGCGAAGCGTACAATCGAGAGACCAGAGACCAGAAAGCAGAAACCAGGAAAAAGAAGAGATAAGATGGCGATTTTGGTTGATAAGAAAACTAGGGTTTTGGTGCAAGGGATTACTGGGCACGAGGGTTCGCGGGCTTGTGCGGAGATGCTTTCCTACGGCACGAAAGTGGTGGCAGGGGTGACGCCTGGCAAGAAAGGGCAGAAAGTTTCGGGAGTGCCGGTTTACGACACAGTAAAAGAAGCATTAAAGAAACATCCGGAAATTAACACCTCGTTAATTTCAGTGCCGGCAGCGGCGGTACAAGATGCAGCAACGGAAGCGATTTTTGCCGGGATTAAATTAATTAATATTTTGGCGGAGCATGTGCCAACAAGAGACAGCGCCGAAATTGTGAAATGGGCGCGGATGAAGGGAAGCATCGTAGTGGGGCCGGCATCAGTAGGAATTATCTCTCCAGGGAAAGGAAAAGTTGGAAGCATTGGGAGCTCAACCATTAGTAAAGTTTTTACGAGGGGTCCTATTGGAGTGGTATCAAAGAGCGGAGGGATGACGGCGGAGATTGCCGTGACATTAACCAAAGAGAAACTAGGACAGAGTACGGTGATAGGAATTGGAGGAGATCAGATAATCGGATTTGATTTTGTGGATGCCTTAAAACTCTTTGCTAATGATCCCGAGACAAAAGCAGTGGTCTTGTTTGGAGAAGTGGGCGGGGCTTACGAGGAACAAGCGGCGGATTTTATTATTCGGGAGAAATTCAAAAAACCGGTGGTGGCTATTATTGCCGGAAAGTTTACGAAGGATCTTCCCCAAGGAACGGTGCTGGGGCACGCCGGAACAATCGTGGCTCGCGGCCGGGGAGGATATGACTCGAAAGCGAATGCTTTTCGGCGCGCAGGGGTGCCGGTAGCGCACATACTAGATGAGGTGCCGGGGCTACTTGCGCGACGTTTGCGCAAGTAGAGAAGCATGAAGTATGAATAACGAAGCAAGAGAAAGGGGGCCCGGAGGCCCCCCTTGTAGAAGTTGTAGAAGGTACTGCTACGCGTCCGTCGAGGGAACGGCTCCTACGCACGCGGGCACGAACAGGTGGTGCGGGAACCGATATGCCTCTTGCGATTCTTCTTGGATGTCCGGGATACGGAGCTTTTCCCAGACGATCCTGTCGTCGATGAGGGAGCCGATCGTGGTGCCAAAGATCACCCAGGTCGTCCAGCCGCGCTCATCTTGCTGGTGGAGAGCTTGATGCTCCCAGCCGCTCAGAGAGACCTTAATCTCGACAACCCTTGGAACGCGATGATGCTCCGCGATCTTGAAGCTGACAACGCGGTGAACGCTCCTGCGGCGCGTGAGCTGGGTGTCGTCCCCAAGCCAGGGATCCCAACGTTCCTTCCGAATCGGCCCCGACTCCATGTCGGTAAACTCATGCCCGAGGTGGGCCATGAGTTGCAAGGCCAGACGCTGTGAAATTGTAAAATGCAGACGCATTCCTGCGTCCCTCCTTTCTGCGGGCTGTACCCGCGGGATCTGCCTTTGGCGGAGAGCCATTGGTATCGAGATTAACCTACCCTAAAATTTATAGGGAGTCAATAGCGGATGGTAATGTAGGTTAGATTAGGGATAAAATCTATTTTATGAAATGGCGCACAGGGATTAGCAGGTTTAAGGATGATAAGTTTTATGTCCGAGGGTTGTCGCTTGAGGAATTAATTCAAAAACATACTTTTACTGAAGTTATTTTTCTTTTATTAAAAGGGCAAATACCTTCCCTAAAAGAGGCGAAAATGCTTGACGCTATTTTGGTGGCTACCGCCGAACATGGAATCCACGCTCCCTCAACGTTTGTGACGAGAGCCGCCGCTTCGACCGGCAACCCGATTAATACCGCTCTTGCCGCCGGCATTTTAACTGTCGGTGAGTGGCATGGCGGTGCGGTGGAGAAAGCGGCCCAAATGTTGCAGTCGGAAAAATCAGCCGAAGAAATTGTGGCTGACGCGATAAAGAATAAGGAGAAACTGGCTGGCTATGGCCACAAGGTTTACAAGGATGAAGATCCGCGAACGGAAGTTATTTTTGCGAAAGCAAAAGAACTAGAAATCTCGCAAAAATATATTGACAAAGCAGTAGCAATCGGGCAGGAGTTTGAAAAACAATCTGGCAAAAAATTGCCAATTAATATTGATGGCGCAATTGCGGCTATTATTTCCGAACTGGGATTTGATTGGAGATTGGGGAAAGCAGTTTTTGCGCTAGGCAGATTGCCGGGACTTATTGCCCACGCTCATGAAGAGATTGTTAATGAAAAACCCTACCGGCGCTTAGAGGAAGATGACGTTGAATACGTCGGCCCATGATTAAAATTCAGGAGTTGCGACAGGCGACTTCAAAATCTCTCAAAGACATAAATAATCTTCTCCCGCAGCTTTCTAAAACACCGAAGCCACTTTCTCTAAAACTTCTTGATTCTATTGTGAGGGATAAAAATATTCGGTTGGTGGTGGCGAAAGAAGGTACGCAAATTGTAGGAATGGCAACGCTAATTTTAATGATTGCGCCTAATGGGAAACGAGCTAAGGTTGAGGATGTAGTGGTGGATGAGAAATATCGGGGGAAAGGAATCGGTGAGAAAATCTCAAAGAAACTCGTCGCAATAGCCAAGAGCAAAAAAGTGAGGCGGATAGAGCTCACGACTGGCCAAAGGCGAATAGCAGCCCACAAGCTCTATGAAAAAATTGGTTTCAAGAAGAAGGACTCCGACGTTTACAGAATCACTTTTTGAGTTTTAGGCAGAGACTCCTATACAATTAAGCGTAATGTTTGAGAGGCTTCAAGAGCTGATCCGGAAGGCCGAAGAAGAGGTGTCTACGTCAGAAGGGTTAGATATTCCTACCACCGGCTCTTTTGAATTTAACCCCACTCAATATGAGATAAGGGGTCTTTTTAGCACTGCTGCCGCCTTTCCCTTGGTTAAGCAGAGCACTATATCAGCCGAAGACATTTTAAATAGATTTAAGAACTCTCTCGAGAAGAATGGGGCTAATTTTTTTTCTAAACTTGAGATTAAGGATGGCTTTATTAATTTTTCGATAAGACCGGAGGTAATTCGGGAGGAGTTTAAGAAAATTGCTGAAGCTGGTAAAGAGTGGGGCAGGCCCCGTAAAGTCGCTTCGCGACCACGGGGCAGGGTCATTGTAGAGTATTCGCAGCCGAATATTGCTAAGCCGATGCATGTAGGGCATCTTCGCTCTACTATTATTGGTGATGCGCTTGCTAATGTTTTGGAATTTGCGGGATGTGAAGTTATTCGCTGGAACTATTTGGGTGATTGGGGAACGCAATTTGGCAATGTGATTGCGGCTTATAAATTATGGGGGGAAGAGGAAGAAGTTCAGAAGAAGCTTAAAGAAACCCCAATTGAAGCGCTCGCCGAGCTTTATGCCAGATTTCACGAGGCAATGCAAAAAGATCCTTCTCCTGCCATGAGATCCTCCCTTGAGGAACGAGGGCGGAAAGAGTTCAGGGATTTAGAAGAGGACAACTCGGAGAATTGGGAATTATGGGGTCGGTTTAATAAGGAATCAATTAAAGAGCTTGAGAAAATTTACGCACTCTTAGGTATTGAGTTTGATGAATGGAAGGGAGAGAGCTCTTATAGACACGATCTGCCCTCTCTTATTGCTTCGCTCCAAGAAAAGGGAATTGCCAGAGAGAGTGAAGGAGCAGTCATTGTTTCACTTGAAAAATATAATCTACCGCCAGCACTCATTCAGAAATCTGATGGAGCAACTTTATATCTTACCCGTGACATTGCCAGTCTCAAGGATCGAGTCGAAAGCGAAGAATACAAAGCCGACTCTATCTTATACGTAGTTGATAATGGCCAGAGTTTGCATTTTCAACAGCTTTTTGCGATTGCGGAAATTTTAGGCCTAAAAGGCAAATTTATTCATGTAAAGTTCGGTTTAGTTTTAGGAGAAGATTTGAAGAGGTTATCAACTCGAGCCGGCAGCCACATTGCTCTTCTTGAAGTGATTAACGAAGCGGTAGGGCGGGCGCGGAAAATTATTGAAGAGAAACAGCCGGATATGACTGACGTAGATAAAGAGAAGGTTGCGCAGGTGGTGGGAATCGGGGCCCTAAAATACAATGACCTCTCGCAGAGCCGGGTGGCGGATATTACTTTTGATTGGGATAAAATGTTGAGTTTGCAGGGGAACTCTGCGCCTTATCTCCAATACACTTATGCGCGGCTAAAGAGTATTCTTCGAAAAGCGGGTAATATTCCATCCCTGGAGACAGGAGCTATTGAAAAGGAAGCGGATTTGCGATTAATTTTAAGATTGGCGTTTTTTCCGGAGGTGATTAAGGCAGTTAGTGAGAATTATTTGCCGCATCAGCTTGCTACCTATCTATATGAATTAGCTCGTGCCATCAATGATTATTACGAGAAAGAGCCGATTTTGAAGGCAGAAACAGAATTGAGGGCGGCGAGATTACAATTAGTGAAAGCCGCCTCGGAAACTTTAGAAACAGGGCTTGGATTATTGGGAATTAGAGTTCCCGAACGAATGTAGAAATATGCTATCTAGACTAAAAGAATTCAAATTACCGGAGCTTGAAGAAAAAATCCTTAAGCTTTGGGAGAAGAAAAATATTTTTGAGGAGTCCCTAAAGAAAAGGCAAGGGAGAAAAACTTTCCGTTTTTATGAAGGACCGCCTTATGCTAACGGCTTGCCCGGCATTCACCATGTTTTAGCGAGGATCTTTAAGGACATAATGCTTCGCTATAAATCGATGCAGGGTTATTCTGTCCCGCGGCGAGCCGGTTGGGATACTCACGGGCTCCCAATTGAGCTTGCGGCAGAGAAAGAATTAGGAATTAAAGCTAAAAGTGAAATTGAGGAGGTCGGAATTGCAAGATTTAACGAGAAAGCCAAGGAGATTGTCACTCGCTACAAGGGTGTCTGGGAAAAATTTACTCAAAGGATCGGTTATTGGCTTGATTTCAAAAACGCCTACCTCACTTACGAAAATTCTTACGTTGAGTCGCTCTGGTGGATCTTCAAGCGAATTAGTGATCGGGGATATTTGAAGGAGTTTCGAAAAGTATTGCCTTATTGTCCTCGGTGCGAGACTCCTCTTTCAAGCCACGAGATGGGAATGCCGGGTGTCTATAATTTGACAGAGGATCCATCGGTTTATGTTAAATTCAAACTGAAGACCTCCGCCGAGGGTGGAGCAAATGAGTATTTGCTGGTTTGGACAACTACTCCATGGACATTGCCTTCGAATGTCGCCGTGGCGGTTGACCCTAATATTACTTACACCAAATACAAGGTTGGCGAGGAATATCTTTGGAGCTACAACATCCCTCCAAAACTTCCAGATAAAGCCGGGGCGGTGGAGAAAGTTTCCGGTCGTCAATTGGTGGGAAGAGAATATGAGCCGCTCTACAGGCCAAAGGGCTACACGCCAAAACCAACTGATTACAAAGTGTTAGCGGCTGACTTCGTTAAAACCGATGAAGGGACGGGATTGGTGCACATAGCCCCTGCTTTTGGAGAGGAGGATTTCCGATTGATCAGGAGAGATGATTTTCCGGTAACAGTTGATGACCAGGGGAAAGTTACGGAGGGTTTGCCTGGAGCCGGAAAGTTTATTAAAGAAGCAGATGAAGATATCGAAAGGGATTTAATAAAAAGAGGGCTTCTTTGGTATTCAGGGCGGGCGGAGCATGAATATCCTTTCTGCTGGCGCTGCTCTACACCGATCATTTATTTTGCGAGGAAGAGCTGGTTTCTCACGGTCAGCCGATTAAGGAAAGAGCTAGTTAGAGAAAACGAAAAGATTAACTGGATCCCTTCTTATATTAAAGGAGGGCGATTTGGCGAGTGGATTAAGAATGCCGAGGATTGGGCGGTTTCCCGCGAACGTTATTGGGGAACACCCTTGCCCATTTGGCGCTGCGAAGAAGGGCATCTCCAAGTTGTCGGTAGCTTGGAAGAATTGGATAAATATGCCTATTCAAAAAATAGATTTTTTGTCTTGAGGCATGGAGAAGCAGAACACAACTTGAAAGGAGTGCTGGCTTCCGGTCCGGAGGATGGCGGAAAAGTAAGTCACTTAACCGAGGAGGGGAAAAGTCAAGCCGAGAGAGCGGCCAAGGAATTGGCCGGGAAGAAGATCAATATTATTTTTACATCCCCTTACAGACGAGCAGTTGAGACGGCGGAGATTATAGCCAAGAGGACTAAGACGGAGGTAGTGGAGGATGAACGGCTAAGAGAGATCGACGCAGGAGAATTTAATTGGAAAACAATTGACGAGTACCACGCGTTTTTCAGTGGTCCATTGGAGAGATTTACCAAAGCTCCTTCCGGGGGAGAGAACTGGACCGAAGTGAAGCAGCGAGTTTTTGATTTTATTCGGGATATTAACGCCCGCTACCAAAACAAAAACATTCTTATCGTCGGCCATAACGGCCCTAATTGGCTGCTTGAGCTAGCTACTCAGCACCTCAAGGACGAAGAAATTTTTGGTCTTCAAGGATACGGGGTTGGTAAATGGCGGGAAATTAACTTGAGAAACTTACCTTATACCAAAGAGGGGGAAGTGGATCTTCACCGGCCTTACGTGGACCAAATTTACCTAAAGTGCAAGAGATGCAAAGGGAAGATGGAGCGGATTCCGGATGTGGCGGATGTTTGGTTTGATTCGGGGGCGATGCCATTAGCTTCGGTCCATTATCCCTTTGAAAATAAAAGAGAGGTTGATGGAGGAGCGCTTTATCCGGCTGATTTTATTGCCGAGGCGGTCGACATGACGCGGGGGTGGTTCTACACCCTGCTTGCGACTTCAGTTATTTTAGGGAGAGGCGCGCCTTACTTAAATGTAATCTGTTTGGGATTGATTAATGACAAGCACGGTCAGAAAATGTCCAAATCGAGAGGCAACATTATTGAACCAAATGAGGTGATTAATAAATACGGCGTGGATGCAGTAAGGTGGTATTTCTACACTGTTAATCCTCCCGGAGAGCCGAAAGATTTTGATGAGGCCGATGTTCAATTGGTGCTCCGTCAATTTTTCCTGATTCTCTATAACTCGTTTAAGTTTTATGAAATGGCAAAAGGCAGCCCCGTAGAATCGCTTCGCGATCACGGGACAGGCCCCGTAAAGTTCGACCTCGTGTCGGACCACGGGGCGCGGCACGTTTTGGATAGGTGGATTCTGGCGCGGCTACATGAAACGATCGGAGAGGTAACTCAAAACTTAGACAAATATGAGATCGGAGCGGCGGCGAGAATCATTGAGGTATTAGTGGACGACATGAGCCGCTGGTATATAAGAAGAAGCAGGCGCCGACCGGAAATGCAGGAAACTTTGGGGACAGTGCTTTTAGAGATGAGTAAGATGATTGCTCCCTTTGCTCCATTCTTCGGAGAGATACTCTATCTTTCAACCACGCGTACGGGAGGCCTGGATAGCCTAAATTCGGTTCACTTGGAGGATTGGCCGGTGGCTGATGTGAGCTTAATTGACGAAGGGTTGGTTCAAAAGATGAAGAAAGTGAGGGAGTTAGCGGCGCAGGCGCTTAGAGAGAGGGCGGCAGCGGGAATTAAGGTAAGACAGCCGCTTCAATCCTTAAAAATTAAAACAGCCGAGCTTAAAGATGAGTCGGAACTCTTAGAGGTTTTAAAAGATGAGGTGAATGTTAAGGAAATTATTTTTGATGAGGATCTGGTAGAAGAAGTAAAACTCAATACCGAAATTAGTGCTTCGTTAAGGCAAGAAGGTCTTCTAAGAGAACTCACGAGATTAATTCAGAATTTGAGACGGGAGGCAGGACTCGAGCCGTGGAATAAAATATATCTGGATATTCAGGCGGGAGCAGAATTGAGAGAAGTGATTGAGCGGCACTTCAAGGAATTTGAGAAAGAAGTTAACGCAGAGAGCGTAGCGTTAAAGCGGAGTGAAAAATTTGATGCCGAGCTCTCTACAAAAATCGAAGGACAGGAAATTTGGATTGGGTTAAGGAGGGTATGATTTGTTAGCTGGAGCTTGATATAAATCTCTAAAAATGATTTAAAGGAGATTGGTCTGCAAAGAAAGGAGTTCTTTTGAGTGACTATCAGCCATCTACAGCCCAGGTGAGTCTAAGAATGCCTCGAGAAGACAGGGATGACCTCGTCTATGTCGCTCGGGTAAATGGCACTAGCGTGATGGAAGAGATCCGTAAAGCAGTAGATAAGCACCTTGACGTTCTCCGATCCGATGAGGAGTTTCTAGCTCGTGCAGCTGGGACATTTGACCGCCAGCGTGCATCATTTCTGGGTCGCAAGCAACAATAAGCGCTCGCCGTGGACGAAGAAGGTCTACGTGCGGGCCTTCTTCATTTTTAAGATCCTGTAGAGTAGAGAAAGGGGTTATTTTTTCCAATCCTTGATTACAATTTCTCGCCCGCGTTTTTCTACCACAACCTTCTGCGTTTCCCGCCAGCCAAATTCACGGATTATCTGAATCGGCAGAGTAACGTAATAACTCCGATTTGACTTTTGGATATTTCTCACATTTTCTTCCGGGATAGCTCTTCTAGACATGGTTTGATTATATCACAGTTGCCCTAGTTTTAAAGCTAGTTTTAAAACTAGGGCAACTTGAGAAGGACCGTTATGATTTCCACTCGACCCTTAATTGTTCTTTGGGATTTCTTGGCAATTTTTGTATAAAGGCTAAGATGCTTTATAATTTGGGCTATGAAAACAGTATTGAGCGGGATTCAGCCGTCGGGGACGTTACACCTTGGGAATTATCTGGGGTTTTTGAGGCAAGCAGTTGCACTGCAGGATAATTCTAACTATAGAAGGTTCTATACTATTGTTGACCTCCATTCCTTAACTGGGAGATATACTCCAAAAGAGAAAACAAAAGAAATTTATGAGTTGGCAGTAGATTTATTGGCTGGGGGTATTGACCCTAAAAAATCCACTCTTTTTATTCAGTCCCACATTCAAGAGCATGCTAATTTAGGTTGGATTTTTAATACCATTACTTCAGTGGGGCAGTTAGAACGAATGGTGGAGTACAAAGAAAAAATTGCTCAAGGGCAAGTGCCGAACGTGGGACTCTTTGATTACCCGGTCTTGATGGCAGCTGATATTTTGACTTATAAAGGAGAGCTTGTACCTGTAGGAGATGATCAGCTTCAGCATTTGGAGTTGGCGAGAGATACGGCCCGGGTTTTTAATCAGCGATTTGGGAGAACTTTTCCGGAGCCAAAAGCAATTTTAACTAAAATCCCGAGAGTAATGAGCTTAAGTAATGCGAGGCAGAAAATGTCTAAATCACTGCCGAAAGGGTGCCTATTCTTAACCGATTCGCCGAAAGTAATGAGAGAAAAAATAATGAGGGCCCAGACGGATTCTCATAAAGAAATTGGATATAATCCGAAGCGCCGTCCGGGAGTTTCTAACTTAGTGATGATCTACGCCGAACTTGCCGGACTCACGATCTCCGAGGTCGTCAAGATGTTTAAGGGGGTGGGGTATGCCGAGTTTAAAAAAGAATTGGCCGAATTAACTATTAAGACATTTGCGCCGTTTCAGGAGCGGCGGGCAAAGTTAATTAAAAATCGCTCTACTGTAATGAAAATTTTAGAGCAAGGAGCAAAAACCGCCCGGCCGATTGCGGAGGCAACGATGGAGGAAGTTCGGAAGAAGGTGGGACTCATCTAATAGAATCTAGAAGCTAGTATCTAGAATCTAGAATTTTATGAAGACAAAGTCATTTAAAGATTTAATCGTCTGGCAAAAAGCACGCGACTTGGCGGTTGCTATCTACAAGCTAACTGATGGATTTCCTAAATCAGAATTATATGGTTTAACTAACCAGATGAGACGAGCCGCTGTTTCTATCTCATCAAATATAGCTGAAAGCTATAACAGATTCCACCTGAAAGAAAAGCAACAATTTTTAGCTATAGCTTTTGCTTCCGGCTCAGAATTGGAAAGTCAAATAGAAGTCGCGAAATTACTATTTCCGACACTAGACTATAAAGAGATTGAAACACTTCTCTCGGAAGTGATGAGAATACTCAACCGTTTATTAAAAAGTAGCTTCTAGCTTCTAGATACTAGATTCTATTCTCTACACTTCAATTATAACCGGGAGAATCATGGGGCGGCGGTTGGTACGGCTGTAGATAAATTGACCGACTTGGTCGCGGAAGAGCGATTTCAGGTAATCAACGTCAAGATTATATTGCCGAGGGAGTCGGCCGATGATACCCCGAACCTTGCTTCTAATCTCATTTAACAACTCTTGGTGCTCTCGCAGATAAATAAAACCACGGGAAATAATATCCGGATTTTTAACCAAGCGGCCGGTTTTCCGGTCAATGGTAACGATTAGCACAATCATTCCCTCCTGGGAAAGGACCATGCGATCGCGAAGCACTACCTCCTCAACGTCGCCAACACCTAAGCCGTCTACCATAATATAGTTTGCTGGCACAGTTTCCCCGCTAACAATAAATTCGTCTTTCGTAAGAAGAGCTACCTGGCCGTTGTCTAAGAGCCGGACATTCTCTTTTGGCACACCGGCGGCCACTGCGTTTTTGCCGTTGGCGGCTCGCATAAAGTAGTAGCCGTGGATTGGCATAACAAATCTCGGTTTAATGAGTCCGATGGTGAGCTTAAGATCTTCTTTTGGGGCATGGCCGCTTGAGTGAATGTCGATAATGGCAGAGGTGAAAACATTGGCGCCTTGGCGAGCCAGGGAATCTTTTAAGTTTTGGACGCCCCGTTCATTCCCGGGAATAACAGAGGCGGAGAAAATAACCGTGTCGTTGGGCTTGATTTTGATGTAGCGGTGCTCGCCGCCCGCAATTTTCATGAGACCTGCACCGAGCTCACCTTGGGCACCGGTGGAGATAATCATAACTTGATGGTTTTTATACTTTTCCATCTCTTGGACCGGAATAACGGTCTCCTTTTTGAATTTAATGTAGCCGAGCTTTTGTGCAATTTGAACATTGTCTTTCATCGAGCGGCCATTGATGATGACTTTCCGGTTAAGCCGCTCGGCGATTTTAATTATCTCCCCGATTCGGGTAAGCATTGAAGAGAAAGTAGAGATGATAATTCGCCCCTCAGCTTCCTTAAAGAGCATCTCCAAGTTTTGCTCTACAACTTTTTCCGATAAAGAGCGGCCTTCTTCTTCGGCATTGGTGCTGTCAACCATGAACGTGTGAATGCCCATCTCCCCGACACGCCGGATGGTATCAAGCTCTAGGGGATTGCCTTTAATGTCATAGTCAAGCCGAAAATCGGCAAAATGGACGACATTGCCGATAGGGGTTTTGACAACAACCCCGGCGGTGTCAGGGATAGTGTGCTGAACGCCGAAAAACTCTAGATCAAAATATTTACCAACTTTTACTTTATCACCGTAATTAACGGTAATAGTATTCAGTTTGGGAGCATTAACATACTCTTCTTGGCGCTTTTCAATGATTGCCTTTGTAAGCTTTAAGGTGTAGATCGGCGGGTTGCCGAGGCGGCCGATGAGGTAAGGAATGGCGCCGATGTGGTCGTAATGGCCGTGGGTTAATACCACTGCTTTAATGTTCTGCTTTTTGGGAACGAGCGAGATTATGTTCGGGATAATATAGTCGATGCCTGGTGTCTCCTCTTCAGGGAATTGGAGCCCCATGTCGATAATCACAATCTCATCTTTGTACTCGAGGAGAGACATATTGCGGCCGACCTCCTCCAGTCCGCCTAGGGGAATGAGGCGAAGTGAATCTTCACCCACGGGAGAGGATTTCGCTCTCGGTGCTCCTTTAGGGGCGATAGTTACACTTCTCATAACCCTTCTTGCGGGGGTGGAGGTTCTTCTAGCAGTTGATTGAGGCATATTAGAAATTAGATTTTGTGCCCAGGGTGGGAGTTGAACCCACAAGCCCGAAGGCACACGGCCCTGAACCGTGCGTGTTTGCCAGTTTCACCACCTGGGCAATAAGGTTCGTATGAGACATTTAAACTAGTGGTTTTATAGTAGCAACTTTAGTTTTTGGATGTCAATTACCGAAAGACCCTCTTAGTTTTGACGTACCAGTTAGCGACGTTAAGGAAGCGATCGTCGCTGGTATTAATAGCGGTTTTGCTATCCAGGCCCCCTAACCCGGGGGAAGTAATGTAGGTGTAGTAAGGGGAGTAGAGGAAAATAGCCGGGACGTCAGAGGCAATAGTATTGCTAATTGACTTCAAGAGATTGAGTCGTCTATCGGGGTCAGGATCCTGACGGAACGCCTCCAGGGCAGTGTCGACTTTTTTATTTTGATAGAAAGCCAAGTTCTGATCGGGATAGAACCTTCTCGAGGAATGCCAAAAGGCAAAAAGGTCTTCGCTCTCTTTGGTGATGTTCCCGAAAAGAATCATTTTATAATTACTCTTTCGCAGGATTTCTTCCTGAATATTCTTGGCCGGAAGAATCTGGAGGTTAACCTCGGCACCATACGAGACCCAGTTTTCTTTTACAATCTGAGCGGTTTTAGTGAGAAAGGGCTCTGCAGGGATGACTAGATCGAGCTTCAATCCTTGGAGAAGTTCGGGCTTGGAGCTCTTGGTTGAATTGGAGGTTAACTCGGTCGGTCCGTAAAGAGGAATGGCGCGTCCGAGAAAAACATCTCTTATAATCCTCTCCCGGTCTACTGCGCTCGACAAGGCATATCGCACTTCTAAATTACCCAACTCCTTTGGAGCAAGGCCCGGGTTTATGAAAATCGCGTAGTAGCGGAGAGAGCGTAGCCCGTGGGTTTCGTGTCTAATTGTAATATTATTATCTGTAAGTGGTTCGGCCGAGCCGAAACCCGCGCCGTCAACTTGGCCTAAATTGTAGGCCTTAATAAGATCAGCATTGTTGCGATAAAACTTAAAAGTGAAGGTATCAATATGAGGCCTACCCTCAAAATATTTTTCGCTTGCTGTGAGCTTCATCTCGGTCGTGATGCCGTTTATATCGGCTTTGTGAGAAACAACTTCATATGGGCCGGAGCCCACGGGACGAAGGCCATAACTTGAGAGCTTGATGTTAGCGACCGGAACATCATGGAAGAGGTGCTTGGGAATGATGCGGAGGTTGTTTAGGTGATCTGTCTTAAAAAAAGCATAGGGACTTTGAAGAACGAATTTTACTTCGAGATCGCTAACACGCAGAGCGGTCACTCCCTGAAAACTGGCGTAGAGTGGAGATCTTGCTTCCGGATTTTGAATAAGTTCAAGAGTGAAAATAATGTCGTCGGCGGTAAGCTTCTCGCCGTCGTGCCAGAGGATTCCCTCTTTTAAGCGGATGTTCCAGGTTTTTCCATCCTCCGATATGCGAATACTCTCAGCCGCTTGGGCGACGCTCGTAAATACTAGGCGGGATATGTCTCGATCAGCATCGGTGGTCGGGAAAATGGGATTAATAAAAACGGGCTGGCCGACCACCCCTTCTCTAAACTCTCCCCCTTCTGCGGCAACGCTTACTGTTTTTACCTGAAAATAAAGAGTGCCGTAAGTAATGGCGGAAACAAGAAAAATGATAGCCGCCCCCCCGAAAGCTATTTGCTCTTTTCTGGAGAGGGCTTTGACGAGCGAAAAAATTCTAGACCTGATTATAAATTCTTTAAAAGACACTATTCTGTAAACTGATTTAGTAAATCAGGTTGAGAATGGAAAGGAGGGTGAAAATAATCGCCGTAACGATAGTGATGATAAAGAGGATTCTTTCAACGCCTCGACGCCGCTGATAGAACTCCCCGCCGCCTCCGCCAAAAAGTCCTCCTGCGCCGGAAGTCCGTTCTTGGAGCAAGATTAAAATAATAACTATAAAAGCAGTGGCTAATTGTCCGATGGTGATGATTGACATGTCTAATCTATCTCGCTTTAAACTACTTTAGAAGTAGTGGCGAATATTGTGCTAGTGATGCTTACAATAAGAGTAGTGAGAAAGAGGGGCAAGAGCCCGGAGAACGCGACAGTGGGTAAGATAAGGTCAAGAAGATAAAGAGTCAAGGCGTTAACCAAAATACTGCCGAGGCCGAGAGTCAAAATGATAACTGGGGTGAGCGCAATTTTAATTAAGGGACGGATGAAGATGTGAATAAGGGTGAGCACTGCAACTACTACGGCGAAAGATTCGAGTTTTAGAGGGATGCTTACGCCATCGATAAAGAGCGTCGCTAAATAAAGCGCTACGGCATTAGTAATAAAGAGAAGCGCAAATTTCTTGAGGATGCCCATGTTAATTATCTCATTATACACGAGAGCTTCCACATGACAGCAAGTCGCTGGGCAAGAATCCTATTCAAGAAGATCTAAGAGATTTATTCCGGTCATCTCCGGCGGTGTGGGTAATCCTATTAGGTAGAGGATCGTGGGGGCGACGTCTGAGAGGACGCCTATATTTTCACTTTCAGTCTTTTTCACGAGAGCATCACTTTTGGATCTTTCTTCCCCGGCTCTAATCAGATAGAAAGGGACTTGGTTTGTGTCGTGTTTTGTCTCTCTTTCACCGGTTCGAAGGTCAATCATTCGCTCGATGTTCCCGTGATCAGAGGTAATAATAAGGATGTGATTGTGTGCGAGAGCCGTCTTTGTGAGGGCGCCAACGGCTTTATCAATTGCACGTACAGCACTTACGCCGGCATTAAAATTGCCGGTATGGGCAATTACATCTGGGGCGGCGTAATTTACAAGGATAAAATCGTAAACTCCTTCATTTAAGGCAGAGACAACTCGAGTGGTTATCGCGTCGGTCATCATCTCCGGGAACTCATCTTGGTGAGCAATATTCCTTGAAGGAATGAGCACCCGATATTCATTTTTGAAGGGCGTTTCTTTAAAGCCGTTGAAGAAATAAGTGACGTGAGCGTATTTTTCGGTTTCAGCAACTCTTAACTGAACTTTGTCATTGTCGGCAAGCACCTTGCCTATCGGATTTGTGATCTCTTCCGACGGAAAGGCAGCCGGTAAATTGAACTTATTACTATATTGAGTGAAAGTGGCAATATAGAGATTACCAGGAACGGAGTGGTCGCTTCCGGCCAAGGGATCAATGAACATTTCGGTTAATTGGCGGATGCTGTCTTCGCGGAAATTGAAAAAGATAATACTGTCGTTATCTCTAATAACTCCCTCGGGCTTGAAAAGCGTGGGTTCAATAAAATCGTCGGTTAGCCCCCGGCTGTAGGAAGAATTTATAAATTCAGGAATATTTGTTGCCTGTTGCCTGTTGCCTGTTACCTGTCCTGTGAGAGTTTCATAAACTCGAGCTGTCCTGTCCCAGTGGAGATCACGGTCCATGGCAAAATAGCGGCCGCTAATACTCGCGATTCTCTCTTGAGGTATCTGCCCTACAAGACTAAGGGCACTTTTTGGGGGGCTATCTTTGCCATCAGTAAATAAATGGAAGTTAATATCAGAAAATTTTTCTTGATTAGCTAATTTAATGAGGGCTTGGAGATGATCGAGTGAAGCGTGGGCTCCGCCGCTTGTGAGAAGCCCTACAAAATGAACCCGGGCATTATTTTGCTTGGCATAATTAAATGCTGTAAGAAGAACAGAATTTTTAAAGAATTCACCGCTTTTGATCGTTAAGCTAATTCGGGGGAGGTGCTGATAAATAACCTTGCCGGCACCGAGGGTAAGGTGGCCGACCTCCGAGCTCCCTTCTTCGTTCCAGGGAAGGCCGACGGCGATGCCAGAGGCCTGGAGGGAGCCCGCAGGATAATTGTGCTTGATGAAGTTAATATTTTCAGGGTGGACAACATGAACTGGGTTGGAGGCGTCAGCCCTCCCAATGCCCCAACCATCCAGCACCACGAGGACTACAGTTTGCTTCGGCATGAGATTTAGTATAACCGCCCAAACCTATTTTCTCGAGAGTAGGCTCTCCACGAAGATAAGTTTCGCCCACCAATATCTCTTCCCTCAAGTTGGTGTCGCCCAGCGCCTTGCTGTCTGACGGAACCGGGCGTTCTTCGACTCCAGCAGCCGAAGCCCTGCCTGCCGGCAGGCAGGCGCCCTGCGCTCTCGGCAGTAAAACTTTTGCTTCACAAAAGACCAAGCTTTTTTACTGCCTCCGAGAGCTTCCGCACGACAGCAAGGCGCTGGACTCCAGTGGGTGTTGTTTCAGAGAAGAGATATTGGTTTCGCTTAGAATGGTTTATCTGCTTCGCTCCGAGATACTCTCTGTGAAAATAGGTTTGGGCGACACCTGTTGTTGACTTTAGTAGAAAGTTCTTGCTACATTTCCGTATATGTCGAAATATCTCCGGAGTTCTGATCTAGCTCATGAAATTGCTTCCGCAGTTTTCCGGGTGAGTGTCCTTGTGCGACACGAGCGACTCCGGAAGGAGCTGGAAGAGGTTGCCGTAGAGCTGGTGGAAAGTATCCATCCCGAAAATGCGGACACATTAGAAAGGTTGGTACGGCTTACGGCGGCAGTGGGGGAGGTGAGCGAGATTAATGCGATGGTGCTTTGTCGTGAGCTTGGGAACCTGCGAATTATGCTCAATGCGGAAATTTCCGAATCCCCTTCCGGAGTTACAGATAGTGTTAATTTACAAGAGTTTTTTGCCGAAAAGGATATATCTGGAGGAGGGAAAGAGAAGCAGGAGATTGGGAACCAAGAAGAAAGACAGAAGGCAGTTCTGGGTTATATTCGGAAATTTCCGAATGGTTGCCGAATGAGGCAACTCTCGGTCACATTTGCTGATTTTAGCGAGCGAACCATAAGGACTGATGTCCAGCGGTTGATAGACGGGGGTCTGGTCGAGAAGATCGGGAGTAAAACCGGGCCTTTTAGCTACTTCAGGACATTGAATTCGTCAAATCTTCAGCCGGCTGAGGTAGATTTACCTGAGACAGGACTTCCTGTAACTAAGGAAGGGCCCTCCTCGTTGTAAATGCTGTAGGTAACGGCCCAACCGGAGTTATCCACATATCGCGCCCCTCGAGGGTGTTATAGAATTGAAGCTAGGATTATCTTACGGTTATCAAGCTAACCACTTACCTCCCGCCCACCTCACGGGGTGCGCGAGGCTCCCGCCTAGAAGGCGGAGCACAAAGTAGGCGGCAAGGTCGATGATGACTAATG
>Ga0209515_10004130_pt1 | contig 19876 bp, 25 predicted proteins | sample Subgroupgradi54m_FD_187454 | JGI IMG/M metagenome (GOLD analysis project Ga0209515, IMG submission 187454) | Subsurface groundwater microbial communities from S. Glens Falls, New York, USA - GMW60B uncontaminated upgradient, 5.4 m (SPAdes)... ...
AATACATGTACATCCTGCGCGACGAGTCCCTGCACTGCAATTTCGGCATCGACCTGATCAACCAGATCAAACTGGAAAACCCGCATCTGTGGACCCCGGAATTCCGCGAGGAAATCCGCGAACTGTTCCGCCAGGCGGTCGATCTGGAATATCGCTACGCTGAAGACACCATGCCGCGCGGCGTACTGGGCCTGAACGCGCCGATGTTCAAAGGTTATTTACGCTTTATCGCCAACCGCCGCTGCCAGCAAATCGGTATCGAACCACTGTTCGCCAACGAAGAGAATCCCTTCCCCTGGATGGCCGAGATGATCGACCTGAAGAAGGAACGCAATTTCTTCGAAACGCGCGTGATCGAGTATCAGACCGGCGGTGCGTTGCAGTGGGAGTAACGAAATGACCACAGTTGTGAGCCAGAACAGGGAAGGCGAGTGGGTCAAGGGTGCTCCAAGTAGCGCTGGGCAATCGGATCCCGTTGAACTGGAAAACAGACACCGGATTTCAGAAACAGAAATTGTCCGCTTGCTTGAGCAGTGCCGCTTCGATCTTTCGTCCGAAAAGCACCTTCAGGAAGATATTGAAAAGGTACTCGAGGCAGCCGGCATCACGTTTGAGCGGGAGAAGCGGCTTTCCTCGAAAGACATCCCTGACTTCCTTGTGGAAGGGGGGCATTGTGATCGAATGCAAGATGCGCAAAAAGGCCAGAAAGATTGACATCTATCTGCAATTGGAGCGCTATGCCGATTACCCTGAAGTGAGTTCCCTCATCCTGGCGGCTAACCTCTCCATGGGGTTACCGCCAGAGATCAGCGGGAAGCCGGTCTATGCAGCCTCCCTGAGCGTCGGGTGGCTGTGATGAGAACCTATGGCGCACTTCGATTGATACAGAACGGCTCTGCTTGGGAGATGACCGAGCTGGAGCCCCACGTGGCTATTCGGCTGAAGCAGCTGTTTCCCCGCGTGCCGAAACAATCGACCGGCCCTTTCCGGTTTCCGCGGGATCTGATGCATTGCGCCGACCTTGATTGGTTTTTCTCCCGCTACCCCTTGGCGATGAGCGAGGAAGATCGACAGGTGCTGACAGGCGGGAAGCTGGACTTTGACCTTCAGCAGGCGGAGATGGAGCGCATTTTGCTCCCAGACTACGTGGCACCAGCTTTGATGGGGTTGCGCGAAGGACAGGAGCTTCGCCATTACCAGGTACAAGCGGTGGAGCTGTGGCGCCGCCGCGGCGCCCTGTTGCTCGGCGATGAGGGTGGTCTAGGCAAAACCTATACGGCGGGTGCGTGTCTGTGTGCTGAACGGAGCGCCTTGCCGGCAGCCGTGGTTTGCGATCCGCATATGCAGCAGCAATGGGAAGACAAACTGACGGCCTTCACAACGCTTCGTGTGCATCAGATCCGGACGACAAAACCGTACGATCTTCCGCCTGCAGATGTTTACCTATTCCGGGTCAGCCAGATCGGCGGCTGGGTGGACATGTTCGAGACTCGTTTCTTCAAAGGCGTAGTTTTTGATGAGCCGCAAAGCTTGCGAACTGGCGATTCGACGGTCAAGGGCGGAGCGGCCAAAGTTTTGTCAAGGCACGCTGCATTCCGTCTCGGCCTGACGGCCACACCGATATACAACTATGGCGTTGAGATGTGGAACATCATGCAGTTTATCGATGATGCCGTGCTCGGTTCGCACTCAGACTTCCTGCGCGAGTGGGTGGATAACTCCGGCCGGATCTCAGATCCCAAGGCGCTGGGCACCTACTTGCGAGAGCAACACGTGATGTTGCGCCGCCTCAAGGCCGATGTTGGCCTTGAATTGCCAAAAGTTTCACGCATCGTGGAGTACGTGAACTACGACGCTAAGGCCGTTCAGTCAATTGAAGACCTTGCGCATCGCCTGGCCATTCGCGCGACCACTGGTTCATTTATTGAACGTGGCCAGGCGGCGCGAGAGTTGGACATGATGGTACGGCAGGCAACTGGGCTGTCCAAAGCCAAGGCCGTTGCTCAATTCGTTCGATTAATGGTGGATGCTGGCGAGGCGGTGTTATTGGCAGGGTGGCACCGCGCCGTCTACGATATCTGGCTCCATGATCTGGCCGACCTACGGCCTGCGATGTACACTGGATCCGAAACCGCCGCACAGAAAAACAAGGAAAAGGATCGTTTCCTCGCGGGGGATACAGACGTGATGATTCTGTCACTACGTTCAGGGGCCGGGTTGGACGAGCTTCAGCACCGTTGTTCTGTCGTGGTGATTGGCGAACTGGATTGGTCGCCCGGCATCCATCAGCAGATTATCTGGCGCCTCGATCGCGACGGCCAGAAAAATCCAGTCACAGCATTTTTCCTGGTCAGCGAGGAGGGCAGCGACCCGCCCATCATGGAAGTGCTCGGAATCAAGGCGAGTGAAGCCAATCAGATTGTGGATCCGTACATCGGTGTTCAAAAGAACGTAGACGACATGTCGAATTTGCGACGTCTTGTGCAGCGCTATCTCGAGAGGGGGCGGAAGGGTGCGCACTCCGGGCGCGAGGCTAAAGGTGTCGTCCATCAGCAGCAGCGCACCGAGCAGCCCGCATTATTTGGATAGTCGTAAATTATTCCAGGAGATCTCTACATGCTTGACTTTATTGTGGGACCTCAGCCCTCTGAGATCGACTACCGACTCAAGATTGCAGAGGTCGAGGCAGATGGCCGAATTGTCCTCTGCCGTGAGTGCCATCAGGTACTCACCGGTGAAGAGATTGTGTTTTACGAGAATCGTTGTGAAGTATGCGAGACAGAATGGACTATGGCGCTTTGTGATTGGCGGCATGGACTTCCTGTAGATCAAAATAGAGCGGCTGAATTTGAAGCTATGGCAGGGTTCGGGAAGCTGCAGGATACTCTGCTGCAATGATGAGACGTAGCCACTAACGGAGAGGGAAACAGTCAAATGAGCGATGGCTTCAAAATATGGGTTGGTGGCACTCCGGAGAACGGAAACGTCGTCAAAACAATCAACGGGTGTCGGATCATTTTCGGTTCGATCCAAATATCCGAGTTCGCCTTGCTGACTCACGGATTCAGCAAGGGTGCGGTGACGGCAATAGACATCGCCGACCGGATAGGAGCCACCTGCGTCATAGGTGAGCCCGAGGATATCGAAGAGCTGCGCAAGCTCGATCTCCCAGTCAGCGAAAAGCGCCACCGCGATTTCCAGGCAGCCTGGGATCTTGGGTTCTACGATGTAGCAATGTGGCTGAGAACCGGAGAGAGAGGCGCGTCGGCGAACGCGATGTGCAAACGTATGCTTGGTGTGCCTACGGATGCCGAGTCAAGCCATCCGAGCGATCCGGACGATTTGCGCCGGTGCCTCCAGTTCCTCGACATTGCCAAGGCTCACGACAAGGTGCAGATGATGGCCGACGTCTCGCCTGAATGGGGCCGCATGGTGGCGGAGTGGGATCAAATCGTCGCAACTTTCCGCGAAGAGATGCGGTCTGGTCAGACTGCACCGAAGACTTATGCGCTCATGCAGGAGCAACTTCAAGCGCCGCGGCTCACAAGACCTTGAAGTTGCTGGCTGACATTTCTTAATCAGCGCACCAGCAGCGACCAGAGGTGCTCGGGATGTCTCGTTTTGGTTTGTTCCAGCAGGGCAAGCCATGCCTCATCCGGGATGTCCACAGTATCTTGTCCTGGGTATTGCTCCAGGAGAATATCTCGCATGGCTTTCGCATGTGCGGCGTTATTCACCGTTCCCATCAACGAGGATAAATTCCGGAATTATGTAGCAAACGCACAAAGCCTTGTTAATTAAAGACTTCAGTCTCTCTGACGTTCAAGGTGCTTCCCTCTCGCTGTCCCCACCTAGCAATCCACCCCAACCGATTGGCCTTCGCATCGTCCAAGGCGTGGTGCCGTCGCAAGCCGTCTGCAAAAGCCTTTTCCACGGTCTCGATGAATTTGTCGTAATCGTTCAGGTCGCTCATGGTGAGCAATAGCGGCTTACCGTCAAGGTTCGGCGGCCAGAGGGTCAACTCATCAAAGATTTCGTGAATCCACGGCCAATCCCAACTCATGGAGTCGGTGGCCAGCTGTACTGGCTGTTCGAACGCCTGGATCCACTGCCCCAGCTGAACGCGCAGCTCGGCCATCGTGAGCCTCACTTCAGGGCGGCATTCCAGTTGCGGCAGCACAGCCGTGCGCGCGAATTCGCCCACTTCCGCCCGCTGCCAGGTATCACTCAGTTCGGCGTAGAACTCGCGCGTTCCATCCTCGGAAACCAGACCGATGCTGATGAGTTGGGGATCGACCGCCAGGTCCGTGAACTCGATGTCGAAGAAGATCGGTGGCATGCCGGGTCGTGTAGCTTTTGGCTTTTTACGAAGGCGTCTCTCGGTTGACTCGCGCTCCCTTTGTACTCGTTTTTCTGCCGGAAATGGGCGCATCCGTGTCTTGTTGTATGCCGGTCGAAAATGACGGATGTACCATGTTTCCACCTCAGTGAGCTTTTCCCGCCGCACCGGGAGCATCGAAAAGCGATCGAACTCTATCTGTCCAGTTTGTCTGTGTTCTCTGATTCGCTTGAGTATGTCAATGGACTGCCCGACGTATCTGATTGCGCCTTCGCCAATTAGGAAATAAATTCCGCACACCACGGTCTTTTCAAACTCGATGCTGTGTTGATGGATAGCTTCAATGGAGGCGTATCCGCCATCCTCGAACGGCGTTTCCGTGATAACAGTCTTATGCGCCATTTCAACCAGGTATCCATTGCCGGCCTTGAGGTATTCATCCGTGCTCAGAATCACTGGGATTGCCCGCATGTCTTCATCGTCAAATTCCATTTGAAGTGCAAGCGCATTTAGACGAGCAACATCAGCGTAGATACGATCGAACTTCCGCAGATACTCGCGCCATTCATAGGAAATCCCTGACGAATGCCGAAAATCATAGTCGTTCGCTTCTCCCCATTTTTGGAGTTCTTTAATATCGAGGTACTCAATGTCTTTGCCATGCATAGTCGCGTGGTACTTAATGAAACCAAGATTTTCAACAATTGGCAGCATCGGTTGCAGCGTCGCAAGATCGTAATACTTGGCTGCCTCTGAGCGGGGTATCAGCCCCGATGGAAGGTCTGCCCTTGTTTTGATTCGGCCCAAGTAAAGCATAACTGCCCCGTTAATTGATCTAGTTGTTCAGCACACCAGTAGCGACCAAAGATGTTCTGGAGGGTGTCGCGTTTCGACCTGCTCTAGCAGGGCAAGCCATGCTGTATCCGGGATATCCACCGTATCTTGCCCTGGATATTGTTTCATCAGAATGTCTCGCATGGCCTTGGCGTGTGCGGTGCTGCAGCCGGCCCCCATCAACGAGGACAAATTGTCGAGAACCATTTCTTGTGCAATCTGCATGTTTCTTCCTTTTCTAATATTCGCGACACGCTAATTCTCTGTACCTTGCCATGAACAAATCGTAGGCACCGTCCGGAGACAGGGGAACGATGGTCTCGTGCAATGGATCAATCCCTCGGAGCATTGCCCATACGTCTGTGTGGTGTGGCATGAGATCGCGCTGTTCTGTAGCGAGTAGAACGAGGTCTGCATGCTTTACACATTGCGGGAGCGGTAGCGAGATCTCAAAACGATCGAACACCGCTTTCTCGACGCGTTGCTCCAGCGCTTTGTAATCCGGTAATAGTTCCTTCAAGGGTTTTGGGATGTCGCCAATAAATGCTTCAGCTGCATCGTGCATCAGTGCGGCATATTGATATTGCTTTGGAACGATTCGGCTCACCAGCACGCTATGCTGGGCAACTGAGTAAAACGTTTTGGTGTGGCCACCAAACCGGCAGATATTGGACAAGCTATGAGCAATGTCTTCAACAAAAAAGGTGCTGAGTGCTGGGCTTGTGAAATCAAAATAGAATCCTGAGCGCGTCAGGATGTCCGGCCGCAGCGTGGGAGCAGCTGTTGCTACTAAGTTATGCATCTTGGCTTCCCCTTTTGGCATTCAGCGCGTCCATGCCGACTTGGGTAAGAGCACAATGGCCATTTGCCTGATGCTGCACAATTCCAAGAAGTTTCAGGCGTTCAAAAACACGACCGCCGCGCGTTCCCTTGAAGTCGCGCTCGAGGCAACCGGACACCTCACGTTTTTTTGGGGTGCGGTTATGTTGCCGAATGAATGATTCGATAGATTGCATCATCGTCACGTCATCGGCGGTGAGGGTGATCAGGATCTGTTGGCTCATAAGTTTGGCTCTCCAGGAGAGAGGCCGGGGGACCGACCCCCGGCTGTTCGCACAGGCATATTTCAGAATGGGATATCGTCGTCTTCCGGCGGCTCGCCGATGGGCGGTTTCTCCGTTTTGGGCAGGTCGAGCATGATCAGATCGTCCGCCACGATTTCCGTGGTGTAGCGGTCCTGCCCGCTGTTCTTGTCTTTCCATTTGCGCGTTTGCAATTTGCCTTCAACCGAGATGTATGACCCTTTCTTCGGCAGCTTCCCGAAGACTTCTTCAGCGAACTTGTCGAAAGCAACGCAACGGTGCCATTCCGTGCGCTCCTTCTTCTCGCCGGTAACCTTGTCTTTCCAGGTTTCGGTGGTACCGAGCGACAAAGTGGCGAGGGCGTCGCCGGCGGCCGAGTAACGAGTTTGCGGATCTTTGCCGACAAAACCGATCAGTGAAACCTTATTGCGGCAGCGTCTGGACATGAGTAATTCTCCTTCTTGATGACGTTGATGTGAAAATGGTGTGAACCATTACGGATGGCTCCCGGATCCCAGGGCACGTGTTTCACGTGATCTGGAAACCTGGGCGGATGAGCGCGATGGTTTGCGCTCGTGGGTGCGTCGCCCATAACCGGTCATTTTCTGTGCCCAATATCGGCCAGTGCCGGATGCATGGAGAACCCTTCGCATCCACGAAAAAGCTCAGCGGCCCCACTGACGTATTGCAAGATCCATTCGCACACCAGCCAGCGCCGACCCAAGCGCTCGGCCGCCAGGCCGGTGCGTACGGTACCGCCGAAACCGTCAACCACCAGGTCGCCCGGCTCGGTCAGAAAGCGGATGAAGAAATCCGAAATTGAGGTTGGCTGCATAGCCCCATGCAGTGGTAGCCCGAGTGCCTGAGCGTGGTGGCGGTAAGCATTGGTGTCGGCACAGGCGTGGCCGCGCTGAATCACGTTGCGCGGGATCTTGCCGGGAGTAACCTGCCCGAAGGAATCGGGCCGGATCTTGTATGCGCCGTCGCCGTAGATTTCGTTGCGCCGCGCGCCGCCGGCGCGCATCATTTCAACATGTCGTTGTGTATGTGGCTCCAACACACGCCGGTTGTCCGATCTGACCCGCGAGGGGTCGTTTGTGAACCACAGCACCGGCTCATAGGCAGAGGTCAAGTGCACGCGATTGACGCAAGCCCACCAGGTGGGGCCGGGGGGCTTGCTCAGATTCACCCATGGAATGCGATCCATCAGCGCCAGGCCGAGCCGGTCGTGCAAGGCCAGAATCAGCCGTTCCAGATAGAGGGAGCGGGCAGGGCTTTTGCTCAGAAAAATGTCGTTACTGACGTTGAGCACCACACTGCCGCCGGGCAAAAGATTGTTCATGACCGGCTCAAGTGAATTGCAGATGAAATCGACGTATTCCTTCTCGTCCGGATTGCCATAGGCACGAGCCTGGCGTAGTGGATATGGCGGCGAGCTGATGTAGAGGGCGATCTGCTCCTGCAGGCGGGGGAATACGTCTTCGCTGCGCCCCCAGATGGCAATTCCGAGGGTGGTGCTGAACGACACCAATTTGATGCCGGATTTGACTTTGTGCAGCCCTTTTTCTGCGGCGCCGGTGAGTTCCCATATGCCGCGCTCGCCGGGCACGCGCCGAATGACGCCGAGTTGCTTGAGCGTCTGCTGATACCAGCGGATTTTGCGCTTGACAGGGCTGTGCGCTTCACCTGTTTTACCGATCGGGACGCGCAAATCCACATCCCTGATGGCGGCGCGGCGCGCCACCGTATCGTAGAGCGTCCGATTGTCCAGCACACCCTCGGGAGCATCCGCATAGGCCGTTGCGACGTGAGAAAAGAGATCCATCTGCATCTTCATTGCCTTCATCGTGTTGTCAGGCTTTGCTGGGGGTTCATTGAAAAATCACACCCATAGGTTTCGTGAGCAGGGAGCAACGCCATCCCGGCCTGAACTCAAGCGTTAGGCCCCGCGACGACGCCTGCTGCTCTCAACGGCCGCAACAGCCAGCGCGGCCACCTGAATCAGCCTGCGCTCGGCTTTCTCGGGGCTGTTCATGCTGGCCATCGTGCGCGCCAAGCCGGCATAGTCCTCGATCAACCGCACGAAGTCGGCCGTCGTGTGGTGGTCGTCGTGCTCGGCGCCGCCCCACTTGGCGTCCTGCCGCGCGCGTTCTTCGGCCACATCGGCGAGCCGACCGAATGCGATCCGCGTTTTCGCCCGCAGGTGTCGTTCCGCTGTCGCTGCCTCTTGCCAGCTTGCGAATCCAGCAGGTCCGGCCACAGCGGCGCGCAGCCGGTGAATCTCGGCCCACAATTCCACGTCTGTGGCATCGGGGCCTAACCTGTCGTTGGAGCCGTCATCTGTCGGCGGCACTTTTTGCTCGCTCATTTCAGTCCTTTCGCGCCGCCGAATGCGGCTCAACTCAAACGTTAAGTGGTGTTCTTCTGTGCAACAGAAAGCGCCACGGCCACCGGCCGCACCCAAATCGGTGCCGCCGACAGCATGAAGGTTTCTCCGGACCAGGCCAGCAACAGGGTGGTGCCCATTACGCCCGCGATGGCCTCTGCGGCGCCTGGCGGCACGGCGTTGCCGATACGCTCGCGCCAGTCGCTATCGCTCAGGCCGTCCAGCTCAAGGTATTCTTCCGGGTCGACCAACGACTGCAGAGCGGCCAATTCCAGGGTCGTGAATGGTCGGTGCCAGGTACCGTCAAGCGCGCGGATCTGCGCGACAAGTTTGTCGCTTGCCGCTGGGATGCGCGGATCTGCGACTGACCAGCGTCCGTTGTCGTGACAGGCGGCCGACGACACGGCGCCGCTGGGTTCATTCCAATGCGCCACCCCGTAGTGGCCACCTGTCAGATAGTGGTCGCCCTTCTGAGGAATACCGTTGGGGCGCGGATCAGCCACGGCGAATGCGCCTTGCCCGGTCGTGCTGCCGGAGATCACGGTGCCGGCGGCACCGTTCCAATCTGTGACCATGTATTTTCCGAAGCCTTCGCCAGCACGGCGGGGGTCGGCAACGGCATAGGCACCGTTGCCGCTGCTACTTGCAGAAACAACAGCGCCACTCGACTCATTCACGCGGGTGACCCGATATTTATTGGAGCCACGACCATCGCACTTTACGGGCGAGCGTGGATCTGCCACACCTTGGCCGCCTGCGCTCGGCCCGGCCCCACTGGTGATCGTGCCGGCGGCGTGGTCGAAACGCACGATGCGGAAGCAGTTGTTGTGTTTAATACCGGTACGTGGATCCGCCACCGAAAACCCGCCCTGGATCGGTGAGCGCTGCCCAGTCACGGTGCCAGTCGAATCCGTCCAGGCGCGAACGCCCAGCTGACCATACTCGCCGCCGGCAGGGAAGCGAGGATCGGCGATGGAGAAGTTGCCGTTCGTGGCCCGGCTGTGCCCGGCAATCGTGCCTGCCGGTTCGCCCCACTTATTCACGCCCAAGAAACCGCGATGGTATTCAGGCACGATCAGGTAGTCGCGCAAGACACCGCCTTCGACCGCCAGCTTGTTCAGGCTGCGCCAGTCACTGCCAGCCTCGACAAAGGCCAGGCGTACCCACGTTTTCCATTGCAGGTTGGGTACTCTGTGCATCGGGCCAGCGGAGATATTTCCCGGCAGCGGCATGCGATCGAGGACCGTACCCACTGCCGCGAGGCTTTTCTTCTCCGGCTCGTACAAGAATGGCGGCACTTTCTCGATGTGGCGCGCGACCAGCAGGAAACGCTTGCGACTCTGCGCCAGGCCGCCGAGCTCGCCGCAGTCGTGCGTCGTTTCCGCCACGGCATACCCATAGGCCCCCAGCAGCTCGCCGATTTGGTCCAACAGATGCCGACCACGATTGGCAATGCGCGGCACATTCTCGAAAACGATCAATTCTGGTGGATCGTCGGCGAAGGCTTCCAGCATCAACCACACTCCGCGCATCGTCAGGCGATTCAGGGCCTGGTATTTCGCCGTCTTGCTTCTGGTCTCATTAAGCAGCCCGGAAAACCCTTTACACGGCGCCGAGAGAAAAACGATGTGCGGGTATTCGCCGCCGGCCGCCGCGCGGATATCGGCCGGCAACGCCTCGCGCCAGCCTGCCGGCGGCTCCATGCCGTGGAAGTCGGTGAATTGGCTGCGATCGAACAAGTCCAGCACCGTGCCGCGCGCGCCAGTCAGGCGTTCGAAGTCTCGGATGGCCGGTGCATCGACATCGATCCCACCGATGCATCGGAATTTGCCGACCATGTTGCCAACACGTGGCGACGCCTTGTTAAAGCCCTTGGTGCCACCGCCAAGGCCGCAGAACAGGTGGAAGTGGCGGATTTCCCGAGTTTCCATTGGGGATGAAATTGTTGCCATTTATTTGTGGTCCGGTGGCGTTGATTTGGTTGAAGTTGTGATATCCGCCATACAGGCGTGAGAGGCGATTGCCGCGCGCCGCTTTTCCTCATATCCATTAGAGAGGTAAGAAAGCAGACAAATTGACAGCAATAAGCCAGAAATTGCTTTCAGCATTGCCGGAGCAAAATTCCCTTCTTCAGTTGATTTCTTGTTCTGAAACGGGACAAACAACGGTTCTTGCTGGGCTGCATTACCCATATAGCCTCCTGTCGGTTTTGTGAAAAAATGACAGAAGTGATAATAATACGCAATAATAACAAAAACAAGAAGAAAATTAGCCATTTCTTAAAAAGTTGTTTTAACGCATTCGCAAAAACCATTTTTTTACAGCTTGATTGAACGCCTGATGGCGTAGGCGGTGATTTACTATCGTTATACTATATGACATGTGCATGTGTATACCTTCTTTTTATTTATGCTCTCCAGAGCAAGATAGTGGGTGAAATGTGCGCTCGAAGGCGACGCGCATACCCTGGATTTCGAAGGTCAAATAGTGCGATAGATGTGCGCATAAAATTGCAAAATTTCATGCAATACTCGAAAAAGGCCTATTTTTATATGTCTTGACTTTTTTTCTATAGAATCGGATATTAGTTGGTATTGTCAATCTGGATGGGGCTGAAATGCATGAAAAATTGAAAATCAGTTGTTGGCTGGATGGCGACACATCAATTGATTTCGAACGCATGGCCTTGGTATTGAAAGCTTCACAATACGCCAAGAGTCGGCCGAGGCAGCAATCGATTCTTGTCGCAGCCTCAATTCTTGTTTTGGATGCTGCCATGAAGAAATTCACGGAAGCTTCCGGGAAGCGCTATCCGACTATTGTTGAGTTGCTTGAGTTTGCTGGTGTGTCCAAGCAGGACATTGTCCGGTTGTTGAAGATCCCCGATGAAAAATCAATGGAGCCAATTGCGGCCGCGATTTCCAGCGGCTTAAAGAAAGTGACATAAAGGAGGGCGCGCGCGGGTTGCCTCGACAACCGCGCGCAATGCCGCGAAGAAGATTTTCATTGCAATTGAGAAAGGAATACGATGAGCAAAACCGCCCTTGCCAGTCTGGTTGCGACTGAATTCAACCTCACGAAGACAGAGGCAGACCAGATAGTTTCAAAGGTGTTCGATGGAATCACAAGCGCACTTGTATCGCAGGGCGTATTTGCCTACGTTGGCTTTGGACGATTGCAAGTGATGAATCGTGCATCGCGTAAAGGGCGCAACCCCGCGACGGGCGAACCGGTGCAGATCAAGGCTTGCCGCGTTGTGAAATTTTCGATGGGAGAAAGTCTGAAGCGAGAACTCAATACCGAATAATGCTGTGCTGAGCATCGAGAAGGAAAATTGAAAAACTGCAACCAACATTAAGGGATGTCTGACATGAAAGTGATGATTGAGAAAACGAAAGCCGTTGTGCTCGCAGTAGTAACCGTATCACTGTTGTCCGGGTGTGTCGCCACGCAGCAGCAAGCGATAAAATCGGACAGTTCTTCCGTGGCCGTCGCCAGTGAGCCAGCGAATGGCAGTGTCCGGAAAGTGATGTCTAAGGATGGATCTTTCGAGGGAGAAATTATTGGGACGCCTGCACCGAAAAGCAAATTTTCGAAACTGCAGATCGGGATGTCGCAGCGTCAGGTTGAAGATCTGACTGGACAACCTTCCGACATGAAAACTTACACCACGGGCAAGTCCTTCATCCCCTTTTATTTCGGGGGCGATGCCTGGCGCCTGGAAACGTATTACAAGAAAGAGGGCCGGCTGACCTACATTGGTGGCGGAGTGGCGGGTTCGAATCCAAAGTTGTTGCGGATTACGGTCAATGCGAATGAGTCTGGGTATCAGTAAGCTAGTGCTCCTGATTGCCGCCACCCGCAAAATTCTCAAACTTCGTATATTGCCCAAGGAAGGTCAGACGCACTGAGCCAATCGGGCCGTTACGCTGCTTGCCGATGATGATTTCCGCCGTGCCCTTGTCCTGCGAATCGGGGTTATAGACTTCGTCGCGGTAGATGAAGATGATCACATCGGCATCTTGTTCGATGGCGCCGGATTCGCGCAGATCGGACATCACCGGGCGTTTGTTGGGGCGTTGTTCGAGCGAACGGTTGAGCTGCGACAAAGCAATCACCGGGCAATGCAATTCTTTCGCCAGTGATTTCAGCGAACGCGAAATTTCGGAAATTTCCGTGGCGCGGTTTTCGCCGCCGCTGGCAGAATTGGCCGACATCAATTGCAGGTAATCGACAATGATCAAACCCAGCTTGCCGCACTGACGCGACAAGCGCCGCGCGCGGGCGCGCAATTCCATCGAGTTGAGCGCCGGCGTTTCATCGATATACAACTGCGCATCCTGCATTTTCTGAATCGCGTGCGTCAGGCGCGGCCAGTCTTCATCCTGCAAACGGCCGTTGCGGGCGCGCTGCTGATCAAGGCGGCCGACTGAGCAAAGCATCCGCGTGGCCAGTTGCGTGCCACCCATCTCCATCGAAAACACCGCCACCGGCAAGCCCTGGTCGATGGCAACGTGTTCAGCCATGTTAAGGGCCAGGCTTGTCTTGCCCATTGATGGGCGACCAGCCACAATGATTAGATCGTCCTCTTGCAAACCGGACGTCATGCGATCCAGATCGGCAAAGCCGGTCGGCACGCCGGTCACATCGCTTTGATTGTCGCGGTGATACAGCTCGTCAATCCGCTCCACGACCTGCGTGAGCAGCTTGGGTAGTTCCTGAAAACCCTGGCCGCCGCGCGCGCCAGCTTCGGCGATTTGGAACACCTTGGATTCGGCTTCATCGAGAAGCTGCTTGGTTTCCTTGCCCTGCGGATTGAGCGCGGTGGTGGCGATATCGTCGGCCACTGTCACCAGTTTGCGCAGCACGGAACGATCGCGCACGATTTCCGCATAGCGGCGGATGTTGGCGGCCGACGGCGTGTTTTGTGCCACCGCGTTGAGGTAAGACAAACCGCCCGCCTCTTCCGCCTTGGCGGTGTTCTGCAGCGACTCGAACACGGTCACCACATCGGCCGGTTTGCCGGCGGCGACCAGGCGCGCGATGTGTTGAAAAATCAGGCGGTGGTCGTAGCGGTAGAAATCGCTTTCCGCGATCAAATCACCAATCTTGTCCCAGGCACTGTTATCCAGCAGCAGCCCGCCCAGCACCGATTGCTCGGCCTCGACCGAGTGCGGTGGGGTACGGAGTGCGTCGAGTTGGGGATCGGTCACGAAGCGCGCCTCTTTTGTCGTGGTGACGTTTTCTACATGCGTAATGATGACGATGCTGGCGCATCGTCGTGATCTTCTTCCGCATGATCCGGGGGTAAGGTGCCAAATACCTCCGGCTGTTCGAGCACTGTAGCGCCGTCGACCACCGCTTCCCCAGGGAAGGTAAGGCCCGTTCCTTCGCCGACATGGCCAGGTAGTGTGCACACCATTTCTGCGTTACCTTCGTATTCTGCAGCAACAGCGACGAATGCGTTCAACGCGTCATTAGCGCGAACGTGGTGGGCAAAAATGTGTCCGTTGTCCTGGTAAAAGCCGATTACCGTAAATGGTTCGCCGGTGCTGCCGCTTTCTAGTTTCTCCGATTCGTGTGGGTCACAACCAGGCCGCTCTGAGGAGTGCGCACGGGGACAGAGCCGAGCAATTTCCTCTTCGCGGAGGAAACCTTCCAAATCGTTTTTCAAATCGCGCGGCAGACTTGAATCCGGTCCTGCGGCCCTGAGAAGCAGATCAAGCATTCTTGGGGCGTTCACGAACAAGTCGCGGATTGCGTCGTACTCGATGCGACGTTCCTTGCACTCGGGGTTTGAGGCTCCCTCGTGTGTCTCCCAGTCTTCCATAAATTGATCCGATAGGCCAAGCAAGCGATCGGCATCTGCGGTAGAAAATTTTTGATTGTGCATGTTTGACTCGGCCCCTTCCTTCATTGCGGTTTTCATTAATGTCCAGCATTCTTTCGGGCCGTAAGTGTCCCGAACCGATGTGGCATCCAACGGGTCTTCCAGATCAAAAACGATTTGACCGCTTTCGGCTGCGACCAGGCGTATCCAGGGGTCAACCAGGTAACGGTTGTCGACTACCGCGAAATCGTGGCCGTCTGGGTGTATTCCTTCTCTGGCGACTCGCGAAGTGGGATTGTTTTCGTTGGCAAAACCGAAAATGTGGACTCTCCCTGGCATGGCCCTGGCGATTTGGATGGCGTAATTCGTGCAGCAAATGGCTGAGGTGTCATCCGGAAAGAGAGATTGCATTCCGGGCAGGTTGTCTCGGCCATGCTCAATGATCATTCGTTCGACTTGGGCCAGCGTGAGGGTGACCCCATCGTCAGTGTAGTAATACACACCAAGCGCCTCGTCACTGCCAAATCGGGTGTCAAGTATCGATTTCATTCAGAAGATGGATGGCGATGACAATCTCATTTGATCGTCTGGCTCAGCGGCGAGATCTTCGTGTTCCGCAATCCGGTCGCGTAGCTGTGTTGGATCATTGCCCAAGAACAGCACTTTATGTTCTGAATTTCTGGCCAGATCGCACAATTCATCGATAGATGTTCCGCGCGTTTCGATAATATAGGAAGCATGTTTGGGTTGATCGCAGAACCAGAAATCCGTTGGGGTCACAATGAGCTGGGGTGTGGTCAGGCAAAGGTTATTTTCTATGTCTCCTGGTCCCCACGCGTCCGGGCCACCATCAACACGGCATTCGGCCAGACCATTTGTAATGCATAGCGCCTGCAACGATCGCAAACGCTTGAGATAGGCCTCATCCATTTCTGTTTTGGCATAGTCGAGTCCATCGGCATAATCGTTGACAGCATACGCCTCGATGTAAACGGTGACGAGGGACTTAGCGTCCGCTCCATGCGATGGCGCTTTTCCGTCAGGCCTGGACTGTTGCTGGATTCCCGCCTCGACGGGATGCCAGACCCCGCCGTTATATGAAATCTGCGCCACTTGCCGGCCTGCGCGATTGAAGATCTGGCCGCCGGTCCAGTTGCCATAACCAAGGCCGTTTTCGCTGATGTAAGCGCGACAAAGGATGGACGCCTCGCGCAGGGATCCGACTTGAGCTTGCTGATCTGCTACCCCGAATACTTCGCGGTCTGGGTCTTGTCCAAAATCAGGGTTGCCTCTGGATGAAAGTTGGACAAGGTAGTAGCCCGGCACATCCAGAATGGAATCCTCTATTGCTATGTTGTCGCTTGGATTTGTTTGCATGAGAAATTCCTGATCAAGGTTTGTTGTCCAGTAGCAGTTCCTGGCTCACTAATGATTCCCAATAGGCAGCCGAAGGCAGGAGCTTCAGCACCTCATCGATTTTGCTGTTTGGGGACTGTTCGATGAACGCACTTTCGTCGCCGGACCTGCGCAGTTCGATTACGTGTGGCAGATAGAAAAGATCCACCAGAGTGTCAACACCGTGCTCTTCCGAAATTCCGTAGATTGTTTCAACGTTGTTCAGAAGTTCCTCGTAGAACTGCGATACAGAAGGCGGTTGCGGCCCAGATGGTTCTTTCGTCATGGCGCGCGGATCGTTTGCGAGGTAATGCAGAACATACTTCGGCTCCAGCGATGGATCTGACATCAAAATCATATCCGACAGAGACAACGCCAATTCTTCGGCATCTCTTTCTGCAACGGTTCTTGCACCAGGTTCCGTAGGATCAAAGTGGAAATCTTGTACGGTGTCTATTCCGCCACGGCGGAAATGTAGGCAAACCGAGAAAGCGATGACGCTTGATCCGGGTTCAACATCCTCAATCGGCATCAGATCGTCGCCATCAATGGCGGATGCCATTTTGTGGATCTCGACGGCGTTGAATTCCGAGATTGGAACAAGGCCCGAATACATTGTTGGAACCCGAACTCGGCCGTATGGATGTCCGCTTTGATCGATCTCCACAGTAGTGGTGGAGAGATTCCGCGCGTCTTTTGCGTGCTCTTTGGCGATGTTGATCGCGCCGTCAATCCGAGAGCGGCGAACACCAGCAGAATCAAGTTTCTCTTGCGCTTCTTTCAACACGTCGAGGATGTGGCACCAGTCGCCTTGATCTGCTTGGGTTGGCGTCATCTGGGAAAGGGGGGTTGTCATAGATGTGCTCCACGAAAATCGTTATCAGGATGTATCGTTTGTTCACTCGCTGTTGTTTTGGTATCGTTGTGTGATCCCATTGTTTCTTCCCTCGCGCACATGAATTCTTCGGGTAACAGACAGTTGGCCGGGGCATCATTGAAGAGCGGGGCGATTGCTTCAGGTTTATAGCCGGCCAGGCCGCATCCGATTGCGGTGACGCGGAAGGTCAGGTCAGGATATTCCCTGGCAAAGGAATTGAATTGATCGACCGCCGCCGCAATCTTCTCGAGCGGTAGCGGCCGGAGTTGTTTGTCTTTTGTCGGGATCGCATAACTCTTGCCTTGAAGGCCTTCTCCCTGCCCATAAATTGCGCCATGGTTTTTCTTGGCGAAGAGGGCTGCCCCTTTACCATGCCGCCCAGCAGTGTTGCTGCCGAATACAAATATTTGATGGTCGTCATCTGCCCGGCCGCCGAAACTGGTCGCATCGGGAGAAAGGAAGTCATCCACTTTTTTTACCCATGCTGGGTTAATCGGGCGAGGACGGCATACTTCAATGTCGCCGACGTGTTCGAGGATCCATGCTCCCTGGCCAGCAATCTGAACCAGCGAACAATGCGTGAGGTCCGGATGCAGGGCGCGATATGCGTCAAAGTTGGCCGAGTAGTTTGCCCGGAGTTTAGGCTTCACATGTTCTTCGAACAGCGCTTCGGTCAGCGGGCATATTTTCTGGCGATTGCCAAAAGACTGGCCACCAACCCGATTGCGTTGCCATTGATAACGCTCAACAGAAATTTCTTCTGCCGGCGGCAGATAATAGATCTCGGATACGGGGATATCTCCCGGAAAGGCCTTGGGGAAATATTTGAGAATTTGCGAGAGGGTTAGCTTGAGGTCATGACGCTCATAGAGGTCGCCATGCTGCTTGAATCCGAGTTCGGAAACTCCGGGCGGTATGCTGATCCGGTGATCTAATGGCCTCAAGATGAGGCGTTTGCCGGTTGGGGACTTGTACACATTCAAGGTTACTTGATGTTCAGACAAATCCACCCACAGCGGCATATATCACCTCATTCTTGAACTCCGATCCAACCGGAGATAATATTTCAACAAACGGTCAAACTCTCTACCCTTGTCTGCGATCTCGGCGATCTCTTGGAGCGTTGCGAGCATTTGCGATTTGCCACCATATTTCTTCAGCAGGCCATCAAGAATCGCATCCATCTCAAGCTTTGGCAGATGCTTTTCAATGTTTGTCTTCGTCGCTTCCATGAGCTGAATCGCCAGCATCTCAGGAGTCGCACAATACATTCCGAACCCGCCTAGCGGGTCCTGAAATTCCACAAGCTCATACATACGTGGATCGCTAATTACAGGGCGAGCAATACCCTGTACGATTTTAAAATCGCCGCCGTAAGGGGCGATGGCTTTCCAGAACGGATAGTTCCCACCAATAAACACGCGTCCATGTGTTGGACGTTTGTACCAGGCCGTTGAGTGAGTCAGTGCAGCGGTCTGGAAGAAGTGCCTGGCGAGCCGAATGCCGTAAGTGTTGAACATCGTTTCGGCATTCAACCCGGCTCGGAAGTAAACTCCTTGCGCGGCTTTCACAAGCGTTTTGTCGCGTCGACAAGCAAAATGCGCCGTATGCTTGTCGATGTTCAAGCCCACAAGGTATAAGTCTGAATTCTCGCCCATCGCTTATAGCATTCTACTATAGATTAGTTTTATAACACAACGAAAGTAATAAAAGAGGGCAGACGCCTCAACATTGAAGGGGCCGATTGCCTGCTATGCAAAAGCCGCAACGCGAAAATATCTGACCATTCTTGATTTCCTGAATATGACTATTGTCGGAAGGATGGTTAAACAAATTCTGTAGAATGTCCGTTCGTTGATGTGTTTTGGCAGCATGGATAGGCAAGACCGCAGCAATTTATCCTGTCGTACAAAAAATTTAACGCTTTTGGCAACAATAATCATACTCTATAATTCACCAAGATAGAGAAACAGAAGTCCTGACCCGGGGGTGATGGCGATGAATAGAATGGCGGATGCATTGAACGCACTGAGGCTGCAGGTGATAGCGGGCATGAACGAAAAGCCGGTGAATGTCGTCACTGATGACTCAGTTGCTCCTGTGGCTGATGCGGTTTGTGTTGGCGAGATGTTTGATGCTGGCAACGATGCGGCACGCAAGAAATTCAGTCATCAGCCATAGGGATCGCTGCCAATGTCCGGGGGGTCTTAAAGAGAAAGCTCTGCCTGGCCACGTCACCGCGCCAGTGGTGGCACTGGCGGAAAAGCCGTCAATCAGCAGCAGTCCGCCGGGTGTCTTCGTAGTACGGACGTGATAGCACTGCAGACGTTGATTGGAAACAGTTCCGGTCGCCGCGTCTCATCTCGGGCGTTCGAAAAGACGGTGTTCTTGCAGTAGCAATCCCAAAGCCATATCCACGTCGCCTGCGACGATCGGAATTTCTGCTGCAATCATCAGGTTGGTTGGCAAAGAAAATTCTTCTACGCCGAAGCCATCCCGGTCTCTCCGAGAGAAGGCGCCCCGACTCTCTGCCAGGGGGCCATAGAGACGCTCAACGCGAGCTTCCAAGGATTCAAGATTTGTCGCAAAACCTACAATCGGTTTATGCAACGCGCAGGCATATCCAACTTCGAAGGCGGTACCGGTATCGACCTCGACTCCACGGAACGGGGTCAGATTGGCGATGATCGCCGATGCCTCTTCCAGCCGTTGTATGTTGGTGGCGCGGATTGCCTTTGCATTGGTTTCCGTGGTATCGCAGGGGAGAAGGGCAAGAACCCCATGTGCCTGGCAAATCTCAATGACGTGTTTGCGCCAGTCATTCACATCCGAACGAAACACATCGGGGCCGGCAAAATAAATGCTTTCGATCATGTTGGTTCAGGGCGTGATGGCGCGAATAAAAAACCCCGCCGCCGAAGCGGCGGGAAAGTCGCTGTCAGCAGGGAGTGGCAGCGTGTTGCTCTGTTTCGAAATCGTCAAACAGTGATGCATCAAAAAACTCATCGGGAGCCCCGGCCGAACTTGCAGCTTGCGCGTGCGCTTGCATTTCTTCATCGACGCTCAGCTTGAGATCATGGCTGTAGCGCAGAATGAAGTGAGAAATTGTCTCCGCATCTTTTGCGGCCCGAAA
>Ga0209515_10004131_pt1 | contig 19870 bp, 17 predicted proteins | sample Subgroupgradi54m_FD_187454 | JGI IMG/M metagenome (GOLD analysis project Ga0209515, IMG submission 187454) | Subsurface groundwater microbial communities from S. Glens Falls, New York, USA - GMW60B uncontaminated upgradient, 5.4 m (SPAdes)... ...
GGTGGGATGATGAAGCTGAAACAGCTTGTGTTGCCGGCTGTCGTGCAGTCGCCGATGGCCAACTGCACGGACCTGCCGTTTCGCCTCATCGCCCGCGCGCACGGCATGCGCTTCGCGTTTCTCGAGATGATCTCCTCCGAGGCGCTCGTGCGGGACGTTGAGCGCACGCACGAGCTGATGCGCACCCTTCCGGAGGACCGGCCGCTCGGGGCGCAGCTCGTCGGCTGCGATCCGGACGTCATGGCCGAGGCGGCCGCGACGGTCGAGGCGATGGGGTTCGATCTCCTCGACCTCAACCTCGGCTGCCCGGTCCCCAAGGTGGTCAGCAAAGGCGGCGGCTCGATGCTCCTGCGCGAGCCGGGCACGGCCGCGCAGATCTTCACGCGCGTCGTGCGGTCGGTGCGGCGCATTCCCGTGACCGTGAAGATGCGCTTAGGGTTTCGCGATCCGTCCGGCCGGGAGGCGGCGCACATCGCGCGCCTCGCGCAGGACAGCGGCATCGATGCCATCGCGGTGCACGGGCGCACGCGCGAGCAGGGCTACACCGGCGCGGCGGACTACGAGGCGATCGGGCGCGTGAAAGCGGCCGTGTCGATTCCCGTGTTCGGCAACGGCGACGTCGTCGATGGCGCGAGCGCCGCTCGGCTGCGCGCGATCTCCGGCTGCGATGGCGTCATGCTCGGGCGCGGGGCGCTGGGCAACCCGTGGCTCTACCGCGAGGTCCAGGCCGCGCTCGAGGGACTTCCGCCACCGCCTCGCCCCGACCTCGTCGAGCGCACGCGGGTGCTGCTGCGCCACATCGAGCTCCAGGTGCGGCATGAGGAGCACCCGCTCGGCCACTTGCGACGCGTCGCGTGCTGGTACTTCAAGGATTGCCCCGGCGTGGCCGAGTTTCGGAATCGCGTCAACCGCTCGCAGCACCTTGGGGAGCTCCGCGATCTCGTCCACGCGTTCTTGCCGGGTTGACTCGTCCACGTGATGGTCTATCTGGCCTCCCAGTCCCCGCGCCGTCGCGCGCTCCTGCGCCGCTTGCGCCGGCCGTTTCGAGTCATCCGCTCCACCTATCGCGAGACGATTCGCCGTGGCGAGTCGCCCTCCGCGAATGTGATCCGCAACGCCGTGGGGAAAGCGCGTCGCGCCTCTCTCCCCCACGATGCGCACGGCATCGTTATCGGGGCGGATACCGTCGTCTACTTCCGCCGGCGCGTCATCGGCAAGCCCACGACGCTGGGCGAGGCCCGTCGCCTGCTGCGCGCCTTGCAGGGGACACACCACTGGGTGTACACGGGGCTGTGCCTCATGGATGCGCGGACCAAGCGATACCGAGCGATGCATGAGCGAAGCCGTGTCACCTTCCGCCGCTTGGCCGATGAGGCGCTCGAACGGTTGCTCGCGCGCATGTCGCCCCTGGACAAGGCCGGTGGCTACGCCGCGCAGCGCGGCGGCACGCTCATCGCGCGCATCCGTGGATCGCGCAGCAACGTCATCGGCCTGCCGCTCGAACGCCTGCGTCGGGAGCTGGCCGCCTTCGAGCGCGGCCGTGCCCGATGAATCGCAACAATGAATCGAAAAGCTGCGCTGGGCAGCAGGGCCTGCCGCTGCGCCACCCCAGCCGTCCTCGCCCAGCGACTATCGCGCTGGTTCTCCGGGCGGCTGGGGCCCCGGCTCCGCGTCACCCGCTGCCCGACCTGGCGGCTTTTCGCTATTGACTTCTCGGCCCCTTGCGATATGATCGATCTGAGCACGTTAGGAAGAGGTGGACAAACGAGGAGGATGGATGTCCCAAGTGTGTGAGGCGCCGGCTGCCCTCGAGGCCAGCAAGCCGAAGCGACAGGTCGAGCCGTTTGGATACGAGCTGCTGCTGGACCTCTATGAGTGCAAGAAGGGCGCCTGCGATGATCTGACGTTGTGCTACAACTTTCTCGAAGAGATCGTCAGGGTGCTGAAGGTGGATCCGCAGTCCCCCCCGTTCATCTTCCGCACGGACGGCAAGCGCTTTCCTGATAAGGCGGGGTTGAGCGGATGGGTCCCGCTCGTCGAGAGCGGCGTGCAGATCCACACGCTCACGCCGAAGGACTTCATCTCCATTGACGTCTACAGCTGCCGACAGTTCGATCGCGAACCGCTCAAGGCGTTCGTCCACCGCACGTTCGCGCCGAAGCGCATGGACGAACAGTTCCTGGAGCGGGGCGCCGACTACTACAGGTAATCAGCCGTTCGTCCCCCTCGTACCCAGTAGACAGCCCCGGCGGTAGACCGTATAATAGTTTGTGAAAAAAATCACAAACTTTTGCTGCCGGCGTCTCATCCCATGATCGAATACCTCGCCATCCTGATTCTCGCGGCCTTCACCGCAGGGGTCGCAGTCCTGTTGCTGGTCTCCAACAGTCTCCTCGGCCCCAAGAAGCCCAACCCCGTCAAGTCGCAGCCGTTCGAGTGCGGGGTGGAGCCCATCGCCCTGCCGGCCGGGCGGCTGCCCATTCACTTCTACGTCGTCGCCATGCTCTTCGTCGTCTTCGATGTGGAGCTCGTGTTCCTCTTTCCCTGGGCGGTGCTCGTTCGGGAGCTGGGCTGGTTCGGGATCCTGGAGATGGGGTTCTTCCTTGCGATTGTGGTCGCGGGGTTCCTCTACGCCTGGAAGCAAGGGGCGCTGGAATTCAAATAGGCAGTACGCTCGACAGCAGTAAGCGGTAAGAACAACATCTCCTACTGCTTACTGCTGTCGAGCCGTCGAGCAAAACATGGGTAGTCCAGACCTCGCACAATTGAATTGGATGACGACGCGCGTGGATGCGGCGCTCGGGTGGGCGCGGAAGTTCTCCATCTTCCAGTACCCGTTCGTCACCGCCTGCTGCGGGATGGAGTACATGGCGACCGCGACCTCCCACTACGACATGGACCGCTTCGGCGCTGGCTTCCCCCGCTTCTCGCCTCGCCAAGCGGACGTGCTCTTCGTCGTCGGGACGATCAGCCACAAGATCGCGCCGGTCCTCAAGCGGGTGTACGATCAGATGGCCGAGCCGAAGTGGGTCGTGGCCTTCGGCGTGTGCACCTGCACCGGAGGGTTCTACGACAACTATGCGACGGTGATGGGAATCGACACGATCATCCCGGTCGATATTTACATTCCCGGCTGCCCGCCCCGTCCAGAGAACGTGCTCGATGGGCTGATGAAGCTCCAGGAGAAAATCGCGCAAGGCGAGTCGGCGGCAGATACCGCAGATCCGGCGTCACGTCCCGTCGAGTTGCAGGGGACCCACCAGCCCGAAGCCCACCTCTAACTCAGTGACTAGTGACCAGTGATGTGCTCTGTCGGAAAGCCACCAGGTCTGGCAGCGGGGACGCGGAGCCGGGGCCCCCGCCGCCCGCCCGCATCCGCCAGCGTACGTTGGCGGAGAGGACGGCCGGCGGGGTGGCGCAGCGGCAGGCCCTGCTGCCCAGCGCAGCTTTTCGACAGAGCACCAGTGATGAGTATTCCGTGATGGGAGGAGAGCTGGCGCGAGTGGTTCAAGCTCGGTTCCCGAAACACGTGATCGGCATCCACGCCTTCCGCGGGCAGGAGACGGTTGTCCTCAAGCGGGAGGGGTTGCTCGAGTTGGCGCGCTTCCTGCGGGATGATCCGGCGATGCGCTTCGACTTCCTGATGGATCTCTCCGCCGTCGACTACCTGAAGTTCGGCACCTCCCAGTCGAGCAGCCCGACCCTCACGACCCCGTCCCCGCTTCCGTACTACATGACGCCCAAACCGGTGACGGAGACCTGGAGACGCCTGCCTGCCCCGCCTGTTGGCGGGGCGCAGGCAGGGGGCGTCTCGGACGACGAGTACCGCTTCGACGTGGTCTACCACGTCTACTCGAGCGTCCACCACCATCGCCTCCGCGTGAAGGTGCCGCTCACGACGGCCGATCCAGTCGTCGACTCGCTCACCGGCTTGTGGGAGGTGGCGAACTGGTTCGAGCGGGAGGTGTGGGACATGTTCGGCATCCGCTTTACCGGGCATCCCAACCTGAAGCGGATTTTGATGTACGAGGGGTTCAACGGGCATCCCCTGCGCAAGGACTACCCGATCCGCAAGCGTCAGCCCCTCATCGGGCCGATCAACTAAGGTGTACAGGTTAACAGGTGTACGGGTGTACCGGTACACCTGTACACGTGTACACCGTACACGAAAAGATGCAGACTCTTCGCCAGTCGACTGAGACGAGGCACATGTTCCTCAACGTCGGGCCCTCGCACCCGGCGATGCACGGGATCATCCAGATCGTCGTGCAGCTCGATGGGGAACTCATCATGGGCGCGGACGTTGAGGTCGGCTACCTCCACCGGGCGTTCGAGAAGGAGAGCGAGCGAGGGCCCTACAACAACGTCATCCCGTATACCGACCGGCTCAACTACGTCTCACCGCTCATCAACAACTTCGGCTTCTGCCTGGCGGTCGAACGGCTCCTCGACATTGAGGTGACCGAGCGCTGTCAGTACATCCGCGTCATCATGAGCGAGCTCTCCAGAATCACCGACCACCTCACCTGCGTTGGGGCCTCGGCGATGGAGCTGGGGGCGTTCACCGTCTTTCTGTATATGATCAAGGCGCGCGAGTGGCTCTGGGAGCTCATTGAGGCGGCGACCGGGGCGCGGCTGACCATCTCCTACGGGCGCATCGGCGGTGTGAAGGCGGACCTGCCTGAGGGGTTTGCCGAGCGCACCCGCAAGGTCCTGGATGACGTGCGCAAGGTCCTCCTCGAGTGCGACACGCTGCTGACCCGCAACCGGATTTTCGTCGACCGCATGCAAGGCACCGGGGTCATCTCGAAGGAGCGGGCGATCAGCTACAGCATCACCGGGCCGTTTTTGCGGGCGACCGGGCTCGCTCTCGACGTTCGGAAGGCCAACCCCTACTTCGTCTACGACCGAATGCGCTTCGACATTCCGAGCGGCGACCACGGGGACAACTACGATCGCTATCTCGTGCGCATGGAGGAGATGGAGCAGAGCATGCGCATCGTCGAACAGGCGCTCGCCCAGATTCCTTCCGGCCCGCTCAACGTGGACGATGAGGGCCAGGTACTTCCTGCAAGCGTCATGGTGGATGAGGCGAAGATGGGGCGCGTGGCCGGTTTCAAGCAGGTGCGCGTCGAGCTCGATCCCACCCTGGAAGGCTCCACGCGCGGCTACCACGACGCCATCAACGCCCCGGAGCGTCGAGCGGTGCTGCCCGCGAAGGAGGACACCTACGGCAACATCGAAGGGCTCATGCACCATTTCAAGCTCATCATGATCGGCCACGGCATCCGCCCGCCCCAGGGGGAGTTCTACAGCGCGGTCGAAGGGGCCAACGGCGAGCTGGGCTTTTACGTGGTGAGCGACGGCTCGGATAGGCCCTATCGGGTGCGGGTGCGCCCGCCATGCTTCACCATCATGGGCGCACTCCATGAACTCCTCATCGGGGGCATGGTCGCGGACATGGTCCCGACCTTCGGCTCGGTCAACATGATCGGCGGCGAACTCGACCGCTAAACTTCGATATCAGATATGAAATGGCCATTTCATATCTGATATCGTCTTTGGAATGGATCAGTTTGAGGAATTGAAGCCAGAGGCGGAAGCGATCGTGGCGCGATATGAGCGCAAGCAGGCGGCGATGCTGCCGGTGCTGCGCCTCGTCCAGGAGCGGTTCGGCGCCATCACGACCGAGGCGGAGGAGTGGGTGGGCGAGCTTCTCGGCGTGGCGCCGTCGCACGTCCACGAGGTCGTGACCTTCTACACCCTCTTCCACCAGCAGCCGGTGGGGACATACCACATCCAGCTGTGCCACAACATCGCCTGCGCGCTACGGGGCGCGGAAGGCTGCCTGGCCCAACTCACCGAGCGGCTCGGGATCAGGCCCGGCGAGACGACCCCGGACGGCACGTTCACCCTCTCGACCGTGGAGTGCCTCTGCGCGTGCGAGGCCGCCCCCATGCTGCAGCTCAACGACCGCTACGTCGGGCCGCTCATCCCATCCCTCATCGACCAGCTCATCCGCTCGCCGGAGTCGCTCGTGTCCATGCCGTCATCCTTCCAGGGCGTGGTGGGGCTCGCCGAGCCGGTCCTCTCGAAGCGCTTCTCCCTCAAGGACTCCGCGTCGATCGAGACGTACGTGCGCGATGAGGGCTATCAGGCCGCGCGCAGCACGCTCAGCCAGATGACGCCGGATCACGTCATCGCCGAGGTGACGACGTCCAACCTGCGCGGCCTGGGCGGGGCCGGCTTCCCGACCGGAAAGAAGTGGAGCTTCATCCCCAAAGAATCGGCCAAGCCGAAATTCCTCGTGGTCAACGCGGATGAGGGCGAGCCGGGGACCATCAAGGACCGGTATCTCATCGAGAAGGACCCGCACCGGCTTCTCGAAGGCATGATCATCGCCGCCTTCGCGACCGGATGCCGGAAGGCCTACATCTATATCCGCGGCGAGTACGCGCAGCCGACGCGCATCCTCCAGCGCGCGGTGGATGAGGCGTACCGGTATGGCTTTCTCGGCAAGCGGATCTTCAATACGAACGTGGAGCTCGACATCGTCATCCACCGAGGAGCCGGGGCGTACATCTGCGGGGAGGAAGGCGCGCTGCTTGAATCGCTGGAAGGGAAGAAAGGCTTCCCGCGCTTGCGTCCGCCGTTTCCGGCGATCTCCGGCCTCTTCGCCTCGCCCACCGTGATCAACAACGTCGAGACGCTCGCCTGTGTCCCAACGATTATTCAAAAAGGCGGCGAGTGGTTTGCGAAACTGGGCTTCGGAAAATCAGGCGGCACGCGGCTCTTTTCGCTGAGCGGGCACATCCGTCGACCCGGGCTCTATGAGGCCTCGCACGGGATCACGCTGCGCGAGCTGATCGAGGCGGCGGGCGGTGTCTCCGAGGGCCGACGGCTCAAAGCGGTGATCCCCGGCGGGATCTCGGCGAAGATCCTGCGCGCGGACGAAATCGATGTGCGCATGGACTTCGACTCGCTCCTCGCCGCCGGCACGATGGCGGGATCAGCCGGCATCATCGTGATGGACGACACCACGTGCATGCTCCGAGCGCTGTGGTACGCAGCCAAGTTTTTCGCCCACGAGTCGTGCGGCCAGTGCTCGCCCTGCCGCGAGGGGACCGGCTGGATCTTCAAGATCATCGATCGCCTCATGCGAGGGCAGGGCCGGCCGCAGGATCTGGACGCTCTCCTCGGGATCGCGACCGGCATGGAAGGGCGCACGATCTGCGTCTTCGCGGACGCCGCCGCCTGGCCGGTTCAGAGCTACATCACGAAGTTCCGCGACGAGTTCGAGTTCCACATCCGCGAAGGCCAATGCAATCTTGGCGCTATCCCTCGCCCCCCGCTCGTTGAGGCCGCACATGGCTAACGTGCCGAAGACGATCACGCTCACCATCGACGGAAAATCCGTGGCGGTGCCGGAGGGCACGACGGTGCTTCAGGCTTGCGAGAAGGCCAACAGCCCGGTGCCGTTCTACTGCTACCACCCCGGGCTCTCCATCGCCGGCAACTGCCGCATCTGCCTCGTCGAAATCGAGGGGACGCCGAAGCTGCAGATCGCTTGCTACACCCCCGCGGCCGAGGGCATGACGGTCCACACGACGAGCGACAAGACGCTCAACGGCCGCAAGGACGTGTTGGAGTTTCTCCTCATCAACCACCCGCTCGACTGTCCGGTGTGCGACCAAGCTGGGGAGTGCTGGCTGCAGGACTACTACATGCAGCACGGGTTGTATGATCCTCGGTTCGACGAGCAGAAGATCAAGAAGCCTAAGGCCGTGCCCATCGGCCCCACGGTGATGCTGGATGCGGAGCGGTGCATCCTCTGCTCGCGCTGCGTGCGGTTCACCGACGAGATCACGAAGACCGGCGAGTTCGGCATCTTCAACCGCGGCGACCACTCCCAGATCGGCCTGCATCCGGGCAAGCAGCTCACCAACCACTACTCCGGCAACGTCGTGGACATCTGCCCGGTCGGGGCGCTGACCGACCGCGACTTTCGCTTCAAGTGCCGGGTGTGGTATCTCGGCTCGACGAAGTCGGTCTGCCCGGGCTGCTCGCGCGGCTGCAACATCGAGCTGCACACAAACCGCGAGCGCGAGTGGCGGCCCCATATCGCCAACGGCGAGCGGGTCATGCGCCTGAAGCCCAGGCACAACGCCGACGTGAACCAATGGTGGATGTGCGATGAGGGCCGCTACGGCTACAAGTTCATCGACGAGCAGCGCCTCACGCACGTGCACGTGCGAGCCAACGGCACCACGCGTCCAGGCGGGTGGGAGGAAGCCATCGCGCAACTCAGCACGGCCCTGGTTCAACTACGCGAGGCCAAACAGCTCAATCGGGTGGGAGTCATCCTCTCGAGCCACCTGACGAATGAGGACCTGTACGCCGCCAAGCGGATCTTCGGTGAGCTCGGCGCCACCCAGGTCGTCTTCCAGCGCCCGCCCAGCGGCTCGCACGACGACTTCCTGATCCAGGCGGATAAGTCGCCCAACGCGAAGGGCGCCCAAGCGCTCGGCATCGCGGAAGGCGCGGAGACGCTCCTCAACAAGGCGGCGAAGGGTGAGCTGCGCGTGCTGCTCGTCTTCACGCAGGATCTCGTGCCACTCTTCACAGAGGAGCTGGTGCAGGCCGCGGCGAAGGCGCTGGAGCTCTTCGTCTTCGTGGGGACCAACGCCAATCCCACTGCAGCGCTGGCGCACCTTGTCCTTCCGAGTGCCGTCTACGCAGAGAAGGACGGGACGTTCACGAACTTCCAGGGCCGGGTCCAGCGCATCCATGCCGCACTCGATCCCTGGGGAGAGTCGCGCCACGATTGGGCGATCCTCAGCGACCTCGCGGAGAAGCTGGGACTCTCCACACGCTGTGTGGATGCGCCCTCAATTTTCGCGGAGCTGACCAAGACCGAGCGGTCATTCCAAGGGATGAGCTATCAGACGATCGGCGACCAGGGCGCGCTCCTTAAAACGTAGAACTGTGTACAGGTTGACAGGTGTACCAGTGTACCGGTACACCCGTACACCCGTACACCAGACATGCTGATTGATCTTTGGATTAAATGCATCGTGAGTCTCCTGGTCTTGTTCGGGGTGCTCAACTTCGCCGGGATGCAGACGTGGCTCGAGCGCAAGCAGAGCGCTTTGATGCAGGACCGCATCGGGGCGAACCGCGCCTACTTCACCGTCCCGTGGTGGCTCGGTGGGGCTCCGGTGAACGTGGTGCTGCGCAAGCTCGGGGGCTTAGGCATCCTCAACGCGCTTGCCGACGTCCTGAAGCTGATCTCCAAGGAGGACTTCATCCCGGCCCAGGGCGACCGGTTCCTCCATACGCTGGCACCCTTCCTGGCGGTCTTCTTCGCCGTCATCGCCTTCGCGGCCATCCCGGTCGGGCCGCCGATCGAGCTCTTCGGCCGCGTGATTCCGCTGCAGGTCGCGAACGTCAACGCCGGACTGCTGTTCGCGCTCGCACTCGCGTCCATCGGGGTCTACGGCGTGATCCTCGCGGGAATGGTCTCCGGCAACAACCTCGCCACGCTCGGAGGATTGCGGGCCGCCTCGCAGATGCTCGCGTATGAGATCGCGCTCGGCGTCTCGCTCATCGGCACGGTGGTCTGCTTCGGGACGCTGGATCTCTCGGTGATCGTCGAGAAACAAGGCGGGCTCCTCTTCGGCTGGCTTCCGGCGTGGGGCATCTTGTTCCAGCCGGTCGGGTGCCTGATCTTCATGACGGCCGCGCTCGCCGAGACGAAGCGCGTGCCGTTTGACCTTCCCGAAGGCGAGCCGGAGATCATCGGCTACTTCACCGAGTACAGTGGGATGAAGTTCGGCGCCTTCTTCCTCACCGATTTCGTGGAGGTCGTCCTCGTCGCGGCCCTGACGACGACGCTCTTCTTCGGCGGCTGGCAGACCCCCTACCTGGCCCCGGATGGGTTCCACTTTCCGTGGGGCGCGTTTGCCCCGGTCTCGCACCTCGCCTACGTCGGATGGGGGCTGTTCTCGTTCACGCTCAAGGTGCTCTTCTTCATATGGTTCTTCATGCTGATCCGCTGGACGCTGCCGCGGTTCCGCTACGACCAACTGATGCATCTGGGGTGGAAAGTCTTGTTCCCGCTCTCGCTCCTCAACATCGCGATCACCAGCCTCGTGGTCGTCGCCCTCCATGGCTAGCCTCAGCGAGCAGCTGTTGCACCGGATTCGGGACGCGCACACGCGCCGCAGGCTCACGTGGTGGGAACGCACGTACCTGCCCGCGATCGCGCAGGGTTTGTGGATTACCTCGGCCCACTTCTGGCGCAATCTCGCCCTGCACCTGGCGCACCGCGTGGGGCTTTTCCGCCACGTGCCCGCGTCGGTGACGATCCAGTACCCGGATCAGTTGCGCAAGACCGAGCCGCGGCTTCGCACCCGGCACCGGCTGACGAAGCGCGCCGACGGCACCCCCCGCTGTGTGGCCTGCATGATGTGTGAGACCGTGTGTCCTGCGCGCTGCATCTATATCGTGGCCGGGGAGCACCCAGATCCGAATGTCGAAAAAGTCCCAAAGAGTTTTGACATTGACCTGGGGAAATGCGTGTACTGTGGCTATTGCGTGGAAGCGTGTCCTGAAGATGCCATTCGGATGGACACGCAGCGGCATGACATCGCGGCCTATTCCCGCGACGGGATGTGGCTTGATATGAAAGAATTACTGAACCCAGGCAGCAAGAAATTCGGCGAGCCGCCGGAGAAATTCGTCCAGCTCTCCCTCGAGGAGTTCCGCCAGCTCCCCCAGACCCCCGACCCGCCCCCGCCCGGCAGCGGCCTTCCCCAGACTCCGTGAGCGGCCGAGAGATGCGAGCCACACCACGAGGAGGGTTCGAGCCCCGTCGCTCCGCCGTTCATTCTCGCGAGTTAAGCCGGGACGTTGTAAAACGTTACGGCTTCCTGATAGCGCTGCCAGCGCCTGTAGAGAGGCGATGTGTACTTCCTGACGTCTCTTGGAATAAACCAAATCACGGGAAGAAAAATAGAGGATGGAAGTTTTTAGTGCTGTCAATGCCAGGGTGTGATTTGTTATAATTTACTATCTTTCCTGAGGGGCCTGCCCATGAAGCCAATCGAGACATTCACGCCTCACGACGTCGCCCGAATGCTTCGGATCCATCCTTTCACGGTGACCCGTCTGGCCCGGGAAGGTAAACTCCCGGCTTTCAAAGTCGGTGGCATGTGGCGCTTTCGGAAGGATCAATTCGAGCAGTGGGTTGAGCAGCGAACAAAAACTCGTCGATGAGTGATCCACTGACCAGCAAGACTCATCCGAAGGAGTTGGGGTATGACGAGTAAGCGCAAGACACCAAAGAAACTGGAAACCCGCAGGATGATCGGCCGCCAGCGTGCGCAAGTCCTCTTTCCAGTTCCGCCGCCGCGCGCCAGTCTGCCGACGGGTTACGCCGAGGTGCTCGACGAAATTAAGCGCCGCGTCCAACAGGAGCGCCTGCGATCCATCATCGCTGCCAATGCGGCCATGGTGCTGCTCTACTGGGACATCGGGCGGATGATCCTTGAGAGGCAAACCAAATCGGGTTGGGGTGCCAAGGTCATCGATCGCTTGGCACAGGACCTGCGCGAGGCGTTCCCCGACACGCGCGGATTCTCACCGCGCAACCTCAAGTACATGCGCGCATTCGCCGCCGCGTGGCCTGATCGGGCAATCGTGCAAGAGCCGCTTGCACGAATTACCTGGTACCACAACATCGCCTTGCTGGAGAAACTGGCCAAGCCCAAGGACCGTCTCTGGTACGCCCGCCAGGCTTTGGAAACCGGATGGTCGCACAACATCCTCGTCCTGCAGATCGAGCGCCGTGCTCACGAGCGCCAGGGCAAGGCCGTCACCAACTTCCCTGCGACCTTGCCGCCTGCCGATTCGGACATGGCCTCGCAGGCGTTCAAGGACCCCTACCTGTTCGACTTCCTCGGCACGGCCGACCTCCGGCGCGAACGGGAAGTCGAACAAGCGCTCGTCGATCATATCCAACGCTTCCTGCTCGAACTGGGCACCGGCTTTGCCTTCATCGGACGACAGGTGCCCCTCGAGGTCGGCGACCAGGATTTCTATCTCGATCTGCTCTTCTACCATCTCACGCTGCGCTGCTACGTAGTCATCGAACTCAAGGCTGTGGCGTTCGAGCCCGCCTTCGTCGGGCAGATGAGCCTGTATCTTTCGGCGGTCGATGATCTGCTGCGGCATCCCGAAGACAAACCGACGATCGGTCTGCTGCTCTGCCACTCGAAGAACAAGATCATCGTCGAGTACGCGCTGCGAGACCTCAAGAAGCCCCTCGGTGTTGCCGAGTGGAAAACGAAGATCGTCGAGAAGCTCCCAGCCAACCTCAAAGGCAGCCTGCCAACGGTGGAGGAGATCGAGGTAGAGCTTGCGCGTAGGGAGAAAGATTGATGAAGCGAAAGCTCGACGCCGCCATCGAGGCCAACCTGAAGGGCTTGGGATATGGCGAATAGCTCCCTTGAAAGGTGCCAGGCACGTCGTAGCCGGCACTTTAGGGACAGGTATTTGGCAAATTGTCTAATCCTCAGGACGGAGAATACGCTCAGAGCGTCGAAACTTCTTCGAGGATGGGTGAAACGCGGCCTGCTCGTTGTGGCCAACCCTGCGGGTGCTAAGCGGTACAGAAAATACACGAAGCCAGGCGCTACTCCTGGATTGAGTTTATTGTCCCTAGCCAAAGGATAATGAAACTTACTGCAGCTACAACTAGCTGTAAGACAGCAAGTTACGATTTATCTCTTTTTCTATTTATCCCAGCTTAGGGATTTTGGGCGACGGAATACGCCAATTGTAATGAGGTACCTGAATCCCATAGATTTGGTTGTGACTGTTACCTTTCTTAGATATGTCAGAAGAAAGAAACGACTCCAAGACAACGTATAGCACGTGGCTGAGAAGGAGGAACAATCCATGTGGCAAGAGGAAAAAGTCGCTCATTCGAAATCGCTCTCAGAGAAGTTCAGTAACGAGCGGTTGCGGGGGCCAAACAGTAGGATAACAACAATCTTTGTGCGCCCAAAGTGGAATGCGATTGTGGAGAAAATCCTAAAGCCTCTCGAAGGTTGGAAAGGATTGCCGGACAAGCTTTGTTGGGAGTGGAGACACCGGCATTACTCTGATTTGGTCAGCGGGATGTCCTTCAGCGAAGCCGAATATATTCACCGAGAAGTAAAGTACCGGCAAGGCGGTCCTTTTTCTTTATGGCCGTCTACCTTAATTTACTCCATGGCCGAGGACTGGAAAAACTCCAGGTATTTTGAGTCGGTGGATGTCATTAAGGACGCCAAGGATATGCGATTTAGAATGTCTGCATCTAGGCGAGATGAGCATGGGCTTCGTGAAGTTGCCTTATGGGGAGGGATCATGAACAGTTCCCCAGAATACGGTTCTTCTCACGTACTAGGGATTGGAGTGGGGGGTGCGCCAGAGGAAGTGCTGGGTTGGGCCGAGGCGACGCTTGGAGTATTCTTGTTAGATAATGTGCTAGAACAGTTGAGGCAGATGGACTCAATGCTTGTTGGCGCTTCACTGCGAAAACCAATCTTTGTCAAAGGGCTTGAGACATTCACGCTCTCTTCAGACAAAACTGGCACGGAACTAGACGAGATAAAGGAGAGAGCAACTTTGCAATACATCTCAGAATTTAACCCCATAGAAGAATTTGAACCTCTAGAAGGCTTTCATATCTTCGAGAATGAATACTTAATCGTAGGAGTGCGACATCGTGCTTTTCGGGGAGTGTTTACAACAGTACCCGACTATCCAAATGATCTTTACCAGACTCTAGAGCAGGATTCTCTCCTGGAGCAATTTGATCGGGAGTATTACAAGAAGCCACGAGCCACGAATGAATTGAAAACCGCTCAGGAAGTGGTCAAGGGTCTCTTTGACGACATGACGCTCATACCGGAGGCTCCTACACTGCCCGCCGATAGCGAAACTGGTCAAAATCAAAGGCTGTGGTTAGAGAAACAGTGCAAAGAATGGCCAGAGAAGTATGAGAAGATCAAGAAGCAACTGAAGGCTTTCGACGCTCTAATTCAGCGGGCAAACGAAGACGGAACAAATATAGCAGAAGAACTGGTCAAACAACTTCATGTCTGTTTCCACTTACATAAGCTATATGAGGACATCAAATCCTTTTGTGAGAAAGAGACGATGGTTGGGGAATATAGAATCACTTGGAAAGAAAAACTAGGAAGCGATACACATAAAGGAGAACAGATCGTGCTACAGCATCCACGAGGTGGAATGTCAATCGACGTATCCGACGCGTCTTCAGCGCATGAGCGATATCAAACGATGTTCGGGCGACCAGGAGAAGTGTTCGTACTCAACATAATAGGAAAACCCATCCTAAAAGTTATCTATCATGAAGAGGCAGATGGGCCATACATACATGGGGGGCGCGGAAGGGTGCTTGAGTGTGCGCCAGGTAAATGGCCCCTCCTTTTCCTCCAGGCATATTTTGAGGTCAGAGCGTCTCTGACTCTTCGACAGATGGCATCTCTTATGGGTGATGTCACGGCTACTGGTAGTTAGGGTTCTTGTGTCCTACTGCACTGTTTATCTTGACGAAAGGTGCCAGCTACCCCGGTAGCTGGCACCAAGGGGACAGGTATTTGGCAAATTATCTCTGTTTATTTCAAACTTCTCGGAGCTTCGGCTCTAAAATCTTCTCAAGGGCGGGCAAGTTCTCCTGTACCTTCCGCAGACCGACACCGAATTCACTCAGCTTCCGCAGTTCTGCTTTCATGGCAGGGATTTCCTCTGGAATTTTCTGGTCAAACACCTGCACATCAAGACGATAGTGCTTTCCGCACGGGCAGTCCTCAAAGAAGGAATCCTGGGTTCCAAGCTCCGCGTCTGCTAATAACGGAATGTTGCGCACTGCACCACAGGAACACTTGAACCGATACGCCACGCCTACTTGTAATGTGCCAGCCATACCTACCCCCTGTTTCGGGCATTCTACACCTTGCAAGGTGACATTCCATCCATGCCATCCGCTGAAGTGGTAAAATGCCCGCATGGCCGAGCCAGCCAAACCCGCATCTTCAAGTTCAAGCAGTCGGTTAAGCTCCTCCTCAGCTAGCCGGTCCAGTTTTTCGTCAAGTAGTTCGTTATCCAGCAGTTCTTTGCTTTCTCCATCACCAGCACCAGTGCCGGTAAAAGAACTTCGAACATTTCATCCACGCCAAGACTTTTTGTTAAACCTTGTGGAATTTCTAATCGTGTTTCTCATTGGGACAGGGGTGGTCGTTTCATTACTAATTGTATGCGCATGGGTTTTCCTCGGCTGGTTCGAGACTCAATATCACAAAACGGTTCAAGTGTGCATCGGACTCAACACAAATTGGAAAGTCGGGCTGATTATTCTAGTGCCAATTTTCTTCCGTCCAATCAGGACTTTCCTCGAAAAGGCGAAAAAGCTGTGGGGCGCAGAAGCTCAGGAGTCAGGGGAACAGAGTCCAGGCAAAGGAAAGTACACTCCGTAAAGCGGAAAATATGTCGGTTGCCATTCTTGAGCCTAATACATTTTGGGTGGCTCCTTTCATGACACCGCCCAATAAGACCGTCTTGATAGATTTTGAATCACATGGACTGGCGGATTTGTATCTTCTTGAGAGTCAAGAAGAGTTGAACGTGTTTAACACGGGCAGGCATGATTTTGTCTCATGCATACGAGGCACTAACCAGTACACGCAGACGGTCAAGCTGGATCGCCTCGCCCCAGGGGCAACATGGTATCTCGTCATAGCCAATCCAACACCAGCAAGAATAGCGATCTATTTTCGAGTATTCAACGCCCCGTAAAGTGCAAATCCGGAGGCGTCCTAAATAGTACTGCCTAGCTGATCTGGGCTGGTCCAGGCTCGCTTCGGCCGGAGGCTGGGGCGGGCACATTTGGAACACCTTCCTTGTGCCTTGCTGAGTCGGCCAGTAGGCGGAAAGACCTCGGGTCAAATAGCGATAAGTCTTGATCGCTTTATCTGTTAGTGCTTGTCGTGGCGTGCGCGTCATCGTTGCAATGCTCCGCAGCCTGAACCCAGACGTCGTTCCGCTTTATGCAAGGATGTGCTACACGATAAATTGTCACCGAAATTGTAACCACGAGTATCCATTTGCTGAGAAACCATACAATGTGCTGTCATCGTCGAGAAGCGCCTAACCCATTGACGGGTCAATGATAGAACGCATGCGATCATCTCAGGCTAATCCCTGCAAATCCTCGTGGATCGCGTTCATGTCCCGTCTGATTGCCGTGCTCATCTCGTGCCTCTGGATCGCCCCGGCGTATGCGCAGGTGCGCACCGAGCCGGTCGCGTACGCCCACGACGGGGCGGCGCTGGAGGGCTACCTCGCGTACGATGACTCGATCGCGATCCCGCGGCCTGGGATCCTCGTCGTGCACGAGTGGAAGGGGCTCAATGACTACGCCAAGCGCCGAGCGGAGCAGCTCGCCAGGCTAGGCTACGTCGCCTTCGCCGTCGACATGTATGGCAAGGGTGTGCGGGCGAAGGATCATGAGGAGGCGGCCAAGCTCTCCGGCATCTACCGCAACGACCGGCAGCTCATGCGGGGGCGTATCCAAGCCGCGCTGGATGTCCTGCGGCGCAACGAGCACGTCGACCCCAACCACATCGCGGCGATCGGCTATTGCTTCGGCGGCACGACGGTGCTGGAGCTGGCCCGCAGCGGCGCGGATATCGCCGGGGTCGTGAGCTTCCACGGCGGCCTCGATACCCCAACACCCGCTCAGGCCGGGCAGATTCACGCGCGCGTGCTCGTCCTGCGGGGCGCGAACGACCCGTATGTGACGCCGGATCAGATCGCGGCGTTCGAGCGGGAGATGCAGGCGGCCGGCGCGGACTATCAGGTGATGACGTACGAGGGAGCGGTGCACAGCTTCACCGTGCCCGAGGCGGGCAACGACCCTTCGAAGGGGATGGCCTACAACGCCGAGGCGGACCGGCAGTCGTGGGAGGCGATGCAGGCGTTTTTACAGCAGGTCTTCTCGGCGTCCAAGGTGACGCATGTTGGTTAGAGGCGCAGGGCGGCGGCGATGTGCCGCAGGAAGGGCTCCTGGAAGATGCCGACGACGAGGATGCCGAGGACCAGGAAGGCCAGGACGGCCGAGGTCAGCGGGGCCACACGGATGGGCGAGGCGGATCGAGGCGCCTCCAGATACATCCGCTTGACCACCAGCAGGTAGTAGTAGAGCGAGATCGCGACGTTCACCGCGCCGATCGCGACGAGCCACAACCGATGGCTCTCCACGGTCGCCAGCAAGACGAAGAACTTCCCCGCGAACCCCGCCAACGGCGGGACTCCGGCGAGCGATAAGAGTCCGATGAAGAGCGCCGCGGCGAGCCATCCGGAGCGCTTCGACAAGCCCGTGTAGTCATCCAGCGCATCCGATCCCAGCGCGTCGGCGGCGACCACGACGACGAGAAACACCGTCAGGTTGCCCAACAGGTACGCCAGCACGTAGTAGCCTACCGCGTGCACTCCGCTGCTCGATCCCGTCGAGAGGCCCATCAACACATAGCCCGCGTGCCCGATTGACGAGTACCCCAGCAGCCGTTTGATGTTGGTCTGCGGGATCGCGGCGAGGTTGCCATAGAGCATCGTCGCGGCCGAGAGGACCGCCAAGAGGTTGGTCCACGTCTCCTGCATCGGCAGGAACACCCCGTAGAGCACGCGCATCATCGCGACGATCCCCGCCATCTTCGAGCCCACCGACAGCAGCGCCACGACCGGTGTGGGCGCTCCCTCATACACGTCCGGCACCCACAGGTGAAACGGCACCATGGCCACCTTGAATCCCAGGCCGGCGAGGATCAGGAGCAACCCGGCTTGGGCGGTGAGCGGGACCGGGCCGCCGGCGATGGCGGTTCGGATGGCGGGGAAGCTCGTGCTGCCGGCGAATCCGTAGAGCAGCGCGATGCCGAAGACGAGAAAGCCTGACGAGACCGAGCCGAGGATGAGGTACTTCATGCCGGCCTCGACCGAGCGCGCATCGGTCTTGAAGTACGCCGCCATGATGTAGAGCGAGAACGTCAGCAGCTCCAGCCCCAAGAACAGCATGAGCAAATCGTTGATGGAGGCGAGCACGAGCATCCCCAACAGGGCGGTGAAGAGCAGCAGGTACAAGGCCCCCAGGTTCGCCGGCAGTTGGCGCTGGGTCGCCCGGGTCATGAAGATGACCAGACCGGTCGTGAGGAGGAAGAGCCCCTTGAAGTAGCCGGCGAAGGAGTCGGCGACGAACATCTGCTGGAACGTTTCGCTCGTCGGGCGCTGCGACAGGAGTAAGCCTGCGCACACGGCGACACCGCCAAGCGCCAGCACCCACAAGGAGCGCTCGTGCGCGGTCGGCGTGAGGATGTCGGCGACGAGCAGCATGAGAATCCAGGCGCACGCGGCGAGCTCAACGGACAGGATAGACCAGCTCATGGGCGCACCTGTGCGTCGGCCAACTGCCCCTGTTCTTGGCTAGGGGCGATGCGCTCGATGAGCGGCCGGGCGCTGACATCGATGAGGTGTGCCATCGGCTTCGGCCAGCAACCCACGAAGAGCAGGACGCCGATCAGGACGACGTACGGCAACCGCGCAAAGGGGCTGGTCGCATCGCGGACGCGGGCAAACGCCGCCTTGCGCTCGCCGAAGAACGTCCCGCGCACGAACCGCAGCATGTAGACGGCGGTGATGACGACCCCGAAGACGCCGCAGATCACCGGGATGCGATACCGGTCCCATCCGCCGACGAACACCAGCAGCTCCGCGACAAAATTCGCGAAGCCCGGCAGCCCGCTCGAGGCCATGGCGGCGATGACACCGCACGTCGCGATGAACGGAACCTGGTGGGCGAGTCCCCCGAGGTCGGGCAGGTAGCGGGTGTGCGTCTCGTCGTACACGTGGCCGACGAGCGCGAAGGTGAGCGCGGTCATCAGCCCGTGGGCGAACATGAGGAAGACCGCTCCGTCGAGCGCGAGCGGCGTGAGGCACGCGATGCCCAGCAGGACGTATCCCATGTGGCTCGAGGAGGAGTAGCCGATGATGAGCTTGAGATCCTTCTGCGCCATGGCGACGAACCCGCCGTAGAGGATGTTCATGACGCAGATCGCCGCGATCCACGGCAGCCACATCCGCGCACCGTCCGGGAGCAGCCCCATCGCGACGCGGATGATGGCGTAGGAGCCGAGCTTCATCAGCACACCGGCGTGCAGCATGCTCACCGCCGAGGGCGCGGCGGCATGGCCGATCGGGGACCAGCTGTGGAGCGGCCACATCGGGGCGATGACGCCGAAGCCGATCGCGAGGAGCGGGAAGATCCACCGCTGGAGCGACGGCTCAAGCGGTAACGCGTCGAAGTGACGCTGGAGTACTGGGATGTCAAAGCTGTTTGCACCGCTGGCCGCGTAGAGCCACAACAGGCCGATCAACGCCACGACCGCGCCCAGGGTGAGGTATACGGTCAGCTTCATCGCGGCGTACTCTTTCGTGAAGCGCACGTGGCCGGCTTCTTTCACATCGCTGCCCCAGATCCCGATGAGGGGATACATGGGGATGACCGCCATCTCGTAGAAGACGTAGAAGAAGAACAAGTCGAGCGACAGGAAGACGCCGAAGACGCCGGTGATGAGGAGCAGGTAAAAGATGTAGTACTCCTTGACTCGCTCCTTGATCGCGTAGGAGATCAACACCCCGCTGAACGCGCACAGGGCGTGCAGGAGGACGAGGACGACACTGATCCCGTCCACGCCAAGGTGGAACCCAATCCCGAGCGAGCGGATCCACGGCACGAAGAACTCGTGCT
>Ga0209515_10004132_pt1 | contig 19867 bp, 21 predicted proteins | sample Subgroupgradi54m_FD_187454 | JGI IMG/M metagenome (GOLD analysis project Ga0209515, IMG submission 187454) | Subsurface groundwater microbial communities from S. Glens Falls, New York, USA - GMW60B uncontaminated upgradient, 5.4 m (SPAdes)... ...
CCCTGGAAGCTTCCCCAATCCCCTGTCAATGGCCCGCTGCATATTATCCTTGGGCATATTAACACTCCTTGCCTCTTCCATTACCATCCGAAGACGGGGGTTGGAATCCGGGTCACCAGAGCCTCCCAGCTTGGCCGCAATAGTAATGGCATTAGCTAACTTGGTAAAAGTTAAGCCTCTTTTGATATCAGCAGCCCCTTTAGCGCGCTTTATTGTAGACCACTTGGAATGCCCGCTCATGAAGATAGATGGTAACTTAATAAAGTAGGTTTTTCAAGCGCTAGGATTGGACAACCTCGGAGGTGGATTAGCTTTGAACCTCGGTATATTATCTCTATTCCATGATCAGATGTTTAATTAATTTCAGTTCTCTTTGGTAACTCGCTTGATCAAACACAAATTGCTTATAATATTCACTATTTTTAAATAGCCCTAAGACTAAGTCTGTATCAATAAAGTCGCTTTTTTCCTTTAAGTAATTTTTGAAAGAAGACCAGGAATAGTTTTCTAAATCATTTAAGGATTTCACAATATAACCAGTATGTGGGTTAAGATGAATATAACGGGAAACATGGAGAAGTTGCTCGTCAGTTGATATCCTAACTGCTTTAAACTGAGTTAGAAAAATCGAACCATCCTTCTCATTACGAGTATTATGATAGCGGGTGTAACTATTCTGAAAATTGCCCATGAATTTGGAGATTCCCCCATCTAGTCTTTGTTTTAAGAGAAAATGAAAATGATTGGGCATTAAACAGAAACAGATGATGTCCACCAGTTTTGCTAAATCTTTCATGGATTCTAATATTTCTTCTTGCTTTTCTTTGGGCTGAACTAAAAATTTAGATAAACTTATCGGAGGACTGGATAATCGATAAAACTTAATGGCCAGAATAGCTCTTTGGTATTCAATCCTAGAGGTAAAAGTTGGCTGCCTATTTATACCCCTATTAAAAACATGGTAAATTTCATCTGTACCTAATGGTATTATTCTAGCGGGCATACGCTCATATTAATGAATTTTTACCGAGGTGTCAACCTACGCAACCTCCGAGGTTGGATTTTGAGATTCGATATTCATTCGGGTTGACAATTACTCAAGCATACCTCTATACTCTTTTTCTTAGATGGATATCTACCCTTCCCTAAATTTAGCCCATCTGGCAATTGAAGCCGCCCTTGATTCCAAATGGCCGGAGGCCTTAAAACTTAATAAAAAAATCATTAAAGAAGACCCGCAAAATATTGATGCCCTAAATCGCCAGGCCCGGGTTTATATGGAAATGGGTAAGGGAAACCTGGCCAAAAAATATTACAGTCAGGTGGTAAAACTGGATCCTTATAATCCAATTGCCATCAAGAATTTAAAAATTATCAAAGCCTTTAAAATAACTAATGGTAACCATGATGTGACTTATGAAAACCACGGACCCAGGCTGTCCCCTTCCTTATTTTTACAGGAACCGGGAAAAACTAAGGTGGTAGCTTTGTTAAAAGTAGCTGAACCGCAAAAGCTGTCCCAGGCCTATTGTGGGATGCAGGTTAATATGGTTATTAAAAACCACAAAATTACCATTGTTGACAACCACTTAAACTATCTGGGGGTGTTACCGGATGATATCAGTTTCCACCTATTAAAATTAATCCGGGGTGGCAATAAATATGAAATATATATCAAATCCATCAAAGTTAATGGTTTAGCAGTCATGATCAAAGAAACTTACAGGAGCAAACGGTTTAAAAACCAGCCTTCTTTTTTGGAGAACTCTGATATTGCCATTACTACTGAAATTTTTGCCTCTTTACCATCGGATGATTCCGGGGATGATACAGAAGAAACCGAAGAAGAAGCAGTAGTTTAGATTTTAAGTAGGCTTACAACTTCCTCAGTCGAAATTGTGGGATTTCCATTACTTTTCTTGAAAGATCTTTGTTGATAGAATTCCAACATCCTGGCATTAGAGAACCCTCTGGGAAGACGAACTAACCTATCCCGGGATAAATTTTCGATCAAATCACTGACCGCTTCTCTTTTTTGAGGATCAGCAGATACCACCACCGCTCTTATCTGCGGCTTAAAAGAATGAGAAAGCATTAGCTGCCACCAAAAATGCTCGGCTGATCCAAGCGGAGGAAAAGTTCCGAATATATTACCACCCACTTGCCTTTTATGTTTTACTCCCATTTCCCATACTAAGACTTGTTCCGGGGACACATTAGTATAATCTTCCAGTTCCAACAGATCCAGATTTTTTAAAACAGCAGTTAACCTAACTGGTCCAAATATTACTAAGGCTGATCTATCTCCCTTAAACAACCTTTCAAAACTGATCACCTGTCCTGATTTTAAAAAATTATCATACAGCAGTTTTAAGGTCTCCACAGTTAGTTCCTGAGGCTTACGGATTAAAAATAAACTATAGCCCTCATCTTCACCGGGAATTTCCTGAAAGTCGCGCATTGAACGAAGGGCCAGGAGATACGATATTGCTAAAACTCCCCCGAAAATCAACAACCATACAATCATTGGTTTTTAAAATAATCTTCACCCAAAAACACATTAATTTGCGCCCGGGCTAAGATTTGATCCTTTATTTTCACAATTGTATCATCTTTACTTACCGTATCGGCAGGCGGGCCGAATATCTGTTTTAATCGATCCAGGGTTTTGGATTTTTCACCGGTCACTTGAGTGTAGGCGATTTTACTATCATAGTTGGTTACAATAATTACATTCCCTCCTAAGTTATTAACCAACCTTGATGCCTTACTGCCAAGCTGAGGATGATCTGTACCGTTAAAAACAGCAATAGTTTTATGTTCAGTCTTGATTTGCGGATCAGCTAAATCACTGAGCGTGGAATCCAGCTTTTGATCATCAGCAATATAAACATCAGAACCATCTGCTAGTTTTGATTTTTCTAAAGCGCCTGTGTCTTGCAAATTGATCTGGGTAATTTTATCAAACCTAACTCCTGATAAACCCAGTTTAAGCCGTGTTAACTCATAGGGAGTAAGATCTGTTTTTAAATTAGGTAAGATATCAATCAGGGAAAAAGGGCTTTTCCTAATTTCATCAATTATCTTAGTCGCGCTTAAATCCGCATACTTTCCGGAAAAATTTAGGATTCCATCAATGGGTAATCCAAAAAAGTTGGTTAAACTAAGCCTTAAAAGAACAGTCCCGCCCAATTTTCCACTTTCGCCTAAACCATAAATTGAGGCTAGTTGCCACTGACCAAAACCGTGAGCAGTATCCACAAAAGTTGAATCAGGAAGATTAATAATGATCATTTTTTGAGCAAGGGGATTAAAAGAAACCAAGGCAATGCCTTTGCTTTTAATCAGGAAATTAAGATTAAAATTCCCGTTCCACAAATAGTTTTTGCTGGAGACAAGTTTCCAGGGGCTAAATAAGCTTTGAGTGAACTTAACAGTTTGTGATAAAACTAAAAACAGCAAAACCGTGGTTAAGACTAACAGGGCAATTTTGGTTTTTCTGGCAATTTGCCTCTTGATTTGTACATCCTTCCAACCCCGATTTGATCGGGGCCAACCATTCTTCTTTTTGGGCATACTATTAGTTTAGACAATTCCCCCTTGACCGCGCAAGTGTTTTACCACTACACTTAAAAATAGAAGAAAGGGGGTGAGTTTAAATTTATGGATAATCAACAAAGCAATCCAGGTGATCAAGGCGGACAAACTCCAGCAACAGATCAACCAGCTGGACAACCAGCCGGTGGAGCTCCAGCTTGGGAACAACCTGCTGCAGAGCCCGCAGCTACACCTGCACCGGAAACGGGTCAGGAACCTGCAACCGAAGCTCCTGCTGAAACTCCTGCTGAGGAACAAGGTGGAAGTGGTACTGGAGGAGTAGTTTAGTAGATATTAAAAAGGGTTATGGAAAATTAGAGTTAACTCGCCATAACCCTTTTTCTTTGGCTTTTACTTCCAGGCTAGAATTTTGTGAGACAGCTTTTCCAGTTCAATCCGCGGTCGGTCTTTAAAAAAGCTTTTATCATCCATATGTTCCCGCAAAATATTTAACAATACCTCCCCTGCTAGCACATCCGGAATAATTACAAAATCTGCACCAAGTTTATATAAAATCTGGGCATCTTTGATGGTTTCTGCCCTGACTATAGTTGGCACAAAGATTTTTCTAACCTTTAAATCCTCAAGCAGGGTTTTGTTATCCGATAGATCCGGTGAGGTGGATATAATCAGCTTGGCACTATCCAATGATAAAATATCCAGCACCTCCGGGTCTCCCATATCCCCATAAATTACCGGTATATCAACTGACAAAAGTGCTTCCACCTGATCCGGGTTAAAATCCAAAACCACCAATGGCCGTTTTTCTCTTTTTAGAAATCTTACTATCTCTCCCCCAACCCGGTGTGCGCCTATCACCACCACATGATCTGTCAGTTCCATTTTTTGATCCAGTTCTGTGACAGTTTTTTTTCTTTCAAAAAAAGCAATGATTGATACGGAAAATTTATAAATCTTATTGGCTTGAGAAATCATTATTGAGGAAACAATAAAGGATGAGACTGAGGAAAGAGCTATTACAGTCAGTGCTGACTGCGTGGTTAGCTTTAAGTTAAGTCCAATCAAAAGGATGATCAGTGAAAATTCCGATACCTGTGATAAATTAATGGCGGTTTTAAACATCGTATGTTTTCTAAACCCAAAAATTCCAAACAGTAATAAAAAGATCAAAGGCTTAACTAAAACCGCGTAGCTTGCAAAAATAATAATTAGAGGCAGTAGGGTTCCAATTTGAGAAAAATTGACCCTAGTTCCTAAATAAACAAAAAACAGTGCCAGAAAAAAATCTCTCATGGGCGTAATTTTTCCCTGAATATGATAATGATATGGTGAGGAAGCCATGGCCACTCCGGCAATAAAAGCTCCGATCAAAACTGAAAAGCCTAACAGCCCGGCCAAAGAAATAAACCCAAAACACCAGGCTAAGGCGGTTAAAAATAGTAGCTCTCCGGAAGAAGATACTGCTTTAAAAACTCTAGTTAATACAAAACGGTTAATCAGGGTAGCTGCGCCAAACAGCAAAATAATCTTGAAAAATAGTAATATGGCTACGTTTGGGGAATACAGGGCATTACCGGAAGTCATTACCAGAAGAATGGCCACAGCCAACAAATCTTCCAACAGTAAAACCCCGATCGATAATTTTCCGTAAAGCGAAGATAAATCTTTTCTATCCAACAATAATTTAACCACTACCAAAGTTGAAGAAAAAGATAAACCTATTCCTAAATAAATAGCCTCCGGCAGTCTAAAACCAAAACTTTGGGCAATATAAGTCCCCAGGGTAGCTGAAATGATAACCTGTAGTAACCCGGCGGTAATAATCTGTTTGCCAAAACTTTTAAGTTCCCGAAGATCTAACTCCATCCCCACCAGAAATAGTACAAAAGCAATACCAATATCCGGTAAAAAGGAAAAAACATATGATTTGCTGATATCAAAAGTGGCAGCAGCTGCCAACACTAATCCTCCCAAAACATAAGCAATTAAAAGCGACAGCTTTAATTTATAGGTAATAAAACCCAGAGAGCAAATCAAAGTTAAAATAATGGCAAGTTGTATAAAAATTGAATTCATAATTCTCCCCCGTCATTGCGAGGGCGCCAAAGGCGACCGTGGCAATCTCTTAAATTGAGATTGCTTCGTCACTTCGTTCCTCGCAATGACGATAGTACTCTTTCCAGGTCTTCCGGTAATTCACATTCCACTTCCATCCATTCCCCTGTTACCGGATGCTTAAAACCAATTTTTTTAGCATGCAAAAACAGTCTCGGGCACCATCTTTTATCCAAGCGATAAATCTTGCGTCCCACATATTTTTCATCTGAAACGACCGGATGACCAATATGTTTTAAATGTACCCTAATTTGATGAGTCCGTCCAGTTTTTGGTCTGACGACCAAAAAAGTGAATAGTTCATAGTTCATAGTTTTTAGTTTGCGCATTTGAATATTGTTGAATTCCTCAAACCATACTTTTAACTTTTCACTTTTAACTTTTAACTTTTCCACTGGCTCATATTCTGTAACAGCTTCTTTGCCGTCTTCTAAGACTGTAAACTTCTCCCTATTCCCTGGATTTCGACCAATACTACCTTCAACCACGCCTGCCTCCTCTATTAAGCCATGCACCAAAGTCAGATATTCTTTTTTGGTAATTCTTTGTTTAAATTGGGCTTGCAGATTTTCCAAAGCCGCTTGAGTTTTAGCAACCAATGTGATTCCTGAAGTGTCCTTATCCAGTCGATGCACTATTCCCTGGCGTTCTATCTGTAGACTGTTGACTGTAGACTGCCGACTGCTTAACCAGTTTTCCAGAGTATTGCCGGTTTGTGTTTCTGATTTATCTACCACCAAACCAGATGGCTTGTTTAATATAAGAAGCGAGTCATCTTCGAAGATTACCGCAATATCATGCATTAAGGATTCTTTTGTAAATAGCTTTGGATTTCTTTTAGGACTTGGTCTGGACTTAAGGCTGATTTAATTAAGTAACCGGCTGCACCAAGGTCAAAAGCCTGTTTGATAATGGCATCCTGACCTAAATTGGTCAATACCACAATCGGTGTATTTTTAAAATTGCCCGGGTTAATTTTTAAGTCTCTTAAGACTTGTAAACCATCTATTTTAGGCATCATGATATCTAAAAGAATCAGGTTATATTGACCTTGTCTTATCGCCTCCAGGCCTTTTTCTCCATCCGGCTCTGCCTCAACTATATATCTTTCACCCTGCAATAGTTCCTGGTAAAACTCCCGCAAAAACTGATCATCTTCTATGATTAATATTTTTGTCTTTGCATTATCCATATATTAACCTTATAGTGACTAGAGTCAAGAGTCAAGAGTCTAGAGTCAAGAGTCTAGACTTTTTTCCTAGACTCTAGATTCTAGCGACTAGACTCTAAATAGTTGCCGGTTCAAGTGGCTTAACTTCACCCTTAGCTTTTACCTGAAACTGCTCAGCATGCTGCAATACTTGTTGACTGGCAATCGGCAATGAAAAACTAAAAGTTGCTCCTTTATCCACCCCCTCAGAAGTTACCCAAATTTTTCCATGCATTAAATCAATCAGACTTTTGGAAATATAAAGCCCTAAACCGGTCCCTCCTGAGGTGGAAACTGCAGTGTAAGAATTATCCAGCCGGGAGAACTTATGAAATAGCTTACTCAAATCATCCTTCATGATTCCTGCACCAGAGTCTTTAATAGATATATCCACCATTTGACCATCGGTAAAAAAGCTAACTGCAATGGTTCCTCCGGGATAGCAAAACTTCATGGCATTACCAATAAGATTAAGTAATATCTCGTGTACTTTATCGCTATCTGCAAAAACCGGAGGCAATTTTTGCTCCAAAGTAAGAAGCTGCAATCTTTTTTCATCGGCTTTAACCTTAACTTCTTCCATAATATCCCTTACCAAAGCTACAATATCAAAAGACTGGGGATTAATTTCAATATGGCCTGATTCAATTCTACTGACATTTAACATATCATTAACCAGACTGATTAGTCTTTCTGTAGAAACTAAAGTCCGGTATAAATACTTTTCCAGTTTCTGAGACAAAGGCACGTCAGAGCGGTGTAGAGCCATCCAGACATAGGAACGGATGGCAGTCATAGGGGTACGAAGCTCATGGGAGGCCACTGATACAAAATCATCCTTTAATTTATCCAGCTGATGAAGTTTGGCATTCATTTCATAAACTTGCTGGGTAATCTTGGTTAAAGATCCTTCAGTGTCCTGCAGGCGAAATGATAAGTTTACTAAGCGGGTGATCATTTCTCCAAATTCAATTTCCTCGGCGCTGATCTGGTCTGCTGTTTTGCTACGGGCCAGAATCAAGACCCCGGATAGCTTTTGGGCATGTTGTATTGGCAACATCAAAAGAGAGTGAATTTTAGAGATTTCTGGGTAAGCCGGGTTAATAAAATAGGCCACATCGGAAATTACGGCTGCTTCTCCATACATTACTTTCATTTCCCATTCACTGCCTTTTTGCAGGAAGTTTTCCGGCTTGGTCACTTGCCCTGCAGTTTGATTATTGCTTTTGTCGGTAAAGAAAGTTTGTTTAATATTGCCGGAATCATCAATAAATAGAGCGGCTAAGAAGATGTACTGGGATCCGGCTAGGTTCAAATCCTGTAATACAGCTGGCAAAAACTGTTCCAGCAGCTTAGTACTTTCCTCAATATCCAAAGCCAACTGCTGGAGTTTTAAAAATACCCGGATTTTATCCTCTGATACCATTACTAAGATTGTATCAGTTTTTTAGAATGTCTGGAAGATCGCCAACCGGAATTTTGTCATATACCGGCTCAATTGCCTCTTTGCAGACTTCAATTGAAGCTTTACCAAACAGCTTGGCATATTGGTTAACTAAACCCTCTAAAACTTGCTTTTTATTACCGGAAATTTGAACATCATCTCCCGTCCCAACCGAAAGCCCAGTCACCTTATTAGCCTGGTCAACTGCGACCGGACCAATAATTGACTGCTGTTCCTTAATTATTCGGCTAACCGCCTCCACATAAGGATCCATAAGTTTAATCTTCTATAATAAAACCATTAACACCAAAAACTATCAGCATCCAAGCAGTAGGCAAAACCAGATCTACCCAATGTCCATTGAAATAAGTACCTATAGTTGTTGTGTAAGAAAATGAAAAATCACCAAAGAAGAGAACAAGTAGTCCTAAAAGGATACTTATAATAGGTAACTTATACCTTCCTCCAAAATACTTAAAAGATAAACCGTAGACTAAAAGTGCGGACAATAGAATTGTTAAATCTCCCAAAGGATACGCAAAGTCAAAAAAAACTTTTAAAAAATCCGTATTGGGAGAAATAACACCACTTCTTGCAACAACAATAAGTAAATAGTACGCAATAATAACTCCGATAATGATTATAAACAAAGCTAGCAATTTTCCCATTGGGTGTTTAAGTGAAAATTTAGCACCTGTGGCTTTTGATAAGTTAACTAATCCAATTGCAAGAAAAGGGAAAGACAAACTATAGCCAACATCTGCAAGAGAAGGATACGGAATTTCAACCTTAGTAAAAATATTATAATATAGAGACCAAAACATTTGCCCTATTCCCCAACAAACACCTCCTAGTGAAATAAAAAATAGTGCTCTCCCAACATGGCTTTTGAGTCCTCCCCATTTTTTTGATTTTAGAAAACCTGCTATCCCCCCTACCAATGGAATTAATCCAAGAGCAAACTGATATAAAGCCTCACCTAATGATATATCTCCATGGTGAGCCCTACCCGTTACAAAGAAAAATAACCACCAAGCAAACAGAAAGATGTAATAGAAAAGAATAATCTTAGAAGCTTTGCTTATTTTCATTGGGCCGTTAGTTAGTATTACAATTTAATTATGCTCCTTACCAACTGAAAGTCAAGCACTCCAGCCGTAGATCTTTTAACTTATCGATAAAAGTACTATACCAGTAATAACAATTAAACTGCCTACAGTTTGAATGGTAGTTATCTTTTCCTTAAGGAAAAGACGGGCAAGTACAATTGTTGGTAAGGAAGAAGCTCCACTAAGAATAGCAACAATGCTGGTATAAGAGGTAGTGGAATAGCCCAAGGTTATAGCTAGATAAGCAACGACTTCGCCTATAGCAATCAGCCATAAAAATTTCCATGCCTTTGATTTAACTTTTGATAGATTTGTTTTTAAGAAATTTGCTATTAAAAATGCAGCTATTGTCATAAATAAAAACATAAAAGCGGTATAAACCAACCAACTCTTATCTTTTGTAAATTTATCCCAGCCCAGTGTCCAAACAGTTGCAAGCAGAGTTGCTATTATTATTTCTTTAAGTCCAGCTATACTGCTTATACGAATACGTTTTGCTTTCAAGCTCTTTAAATCAAGATTAATTAGCATTACTCCTCCAAAAATTAATAGTAGAGCAGGTACAAAAACAGGGTTTAAAACTTCTCCAAATATAAGTACTGAGAGAAGAGCAACCAACCCAGCAAATGAAGCAAAAATAGGGCTCAGAATAGCCACTTGCCCTTTTTCAAAACCTTTATAAGCAAAATAATATACTACAGTCTGCAAAGTTCCAAAAAAGATAATACCTGACCAATCACTTAAATTGGCAGGAAAAATTACAGATGTTTTAGTTCTAAACAATTGTAAAAGTAAAATTGAAAAAAGGATAATTGAGCCAAAGACATGTGCCCAAACTAGACTAGAGATTGTACCTATTTTATCTACTGATTTTTTTGTTGCAAATTCTGAAAATCCCCAACCTAGCATAGCCCCTAAACCGCTAAATATAGCAATGAGTAATTGTGGCTGCATGTTACTTAACCACCCATACGGTTTCCATGGTCTTATCACGGGCTGTAATATGAACATTGGGATGAGTTTTTAATTTAAGGTAATAATCAACAATTTCTCTGGTAAACTCTTCACCTTTGATGGTAATTGGAATACCGGGAGGAAAAGGCGTTATGTATTCAGCAGCGATCCGCCCGATTGCTTCAGTCAAAGGCACATTTTCAACTTGATTCCACAATAATCTTGAAACATCACTAAGTTCTAAAATCCTTGGGATATCAGTTGGAATTTTAAGATCAAATCTTGCTGCAACTTTTTTACGTCTTGTTATTTGCGCTATCTGTTCAAGGGCGGCAGCGGTACTTTGTACATCTTTTAATGTAGCCCGAAATGGAATTAAAAAAAGAATAGTTCTCATATTATATTCCTCAACTACAATATTATATTTACTCTCCAGAATCCTGGCTACATCATATCCATTAAGTCCTGCCTTAGCCACATCCACAATAACTTTTGTTCCATCATATTCGCGTACTGATGCATTGTCCTGTTTCAATTGATCTGCCCCAACAACCTCAAGTCCATTAATGTGATTTATTTTCTCTGTTAGCCGCCCGGCAATCATCAGCATATGATCTATTTTCTCCTTACCTTTTTTCTCCATCGTTTCTCGCGCTGCATCAAGTGACGCCAGAAGCAGGTAAGATGGACTGCTGGTTCCCAGACTTCTATAGGAATCCATTAACAGGTCAGTGTTGATTCTGCCGTCTTTCCAATGGATCATTCCTGATTGCTGAAGAGACCCGCCTTGCTTATGGGTACTCTGTACGCAAATGTCAGCTCCTGCTTGCATTGCCGAGGTTGGTAACTTATCTGAAAAATGTAAATGCGCTCCCCATGCTTCATCCACAAATACTATTAATTCCGGATATGTGTTATTTAACTTTGAAATTACTTTTTTTAAGTTAAGAGACATTCCCTCATATGTGGGGTTAATTAAAAGGAGTACCTGTGGCTTGGTTTTGGCAATTCCTTCGTAGATCTCTTTTTCTGTATTGGGGAGAAACAATTGGTGTTTTTGATCAATATTAGGTTGTAAAAACAGCAGATTTATTCCATAATCCTCACAGGCTACCACAATTGACCGATGAACATTTCTTTCAGACAAAACCCTTAAGTTTGGGATTTGCTTACTTAATGATCTAAGCACCATAAAATTACTACCCGTAGTACCATTTACAGAAAATAAGGTATGGTCTGCACCGTAAGCATTAGCCGCATGATCATATATTTTTTTAAATATTCCAGACGGATCCGAAGGATATCCCAATGACTCATGAGATATAGAAATATCACTTGCATATGGATTTTTAACCTGAGCAAAAGTCAGATCAATTGATGGTGTGCACCAGCGGATCGCTTTGTGTGTCTTATGATTTAGGGCATGGGTTAGATGCGATCTGGCAGGCCTTAAATTGTTTATTTTCATGCCTTCGCTTTTTTGGAGCAGGAAACACAAAGAGCGGCTGTGGGCATGGCTAGAAGCCGGCCCAATTCAATTGGTTTACCACAGTTCTCACACTTGCCATAAGTACCGCTTTTTATTTTGGAAAGAGCTTTGGCAATCGAAGTTCTAGTTTCTGTCAGTTGTTTTTCCAAAATTACTGTTTTGGTATGAGAATCGGCAATATATGAATCTGTTCCCGGCTCTGAGCTTTCTGCCAATACCTGATCCTTAGCCGGATCATCATCTTCTACTTCTTTTAAGTTCTTCTCCACCTCTTTTTGCTGGCGCAGCAAAACATTTTTAATATTGTTTATTGTTTTTGTAGGAAAGCCTAACATTTAACCTCCTTAAGATTTTCTTGAAATTCCGAAAACTCCAGGAAATTCCAACCTTCCGATTATACCAGTATTTACTAAATGATTCCATGACACTCTTTCTGGTTACGGGGTCTGTAGGCAGTTTGTATAAAAACAAAAAGAAGCCTTTAATATCAGAAGCCAGTTTACGCTTGGTTACCTTATAAAAGGTATAAATTCCGGCGATCAGTAACAGTGCAAACAATATCACTACTTTACCGTGGTTTTGCTTTAAGGGTTCTGTTAAAAGCTCTATGGCTCCCAGATAAATTAAAGCAATTGAAAAAACTTTTCCCCTTTGGTGAAAATGGGTTGCTATTGACCAAATTTTATTAATAGCCAGTAGCAAAAGTATTGCTTCCAGGGCCTGTACCGGAAATCTTTTACCTACAGCTCCCATCATATTTACTGCCAAAAATAAATTGCTGGGGATACCAATATTACAACCTCCTAAAAAACATCCTAGGTTAGATAAAATCAAACTCCCAATTACTCCTACTGAGGCAATGTCTAAAGCCTGCAAAAACTGATCTTTTTTTCTTCCGGTTAATAAAAAGAGTATTAAAACTCCTCCAACAACTCCTCCCCAAAAAGAAAATCCCGGAAATTTATTAATAGTTAAAACAGCCAAAGGACTGTGTTCCAAAAAAAACTGGAAATGTTCGATTACAAAAATTATTCGGGAAATTACCAATCCTCCTAACAGACTAAGCAGAGTTAAATCCAATACTTTCTCCTCATCCATATCCCAGGCGCGGGACAGCCTCCAAATCAGAAATATAGCCAGTAGAAAACCAAGGGACAATAAAACTCCGTAAGAGAAGATACTTAGCTTGCCAATGGAGAATAGTATCGGAAACATGATAAGTAGGCTAACATACTCCACAACTTGAATCAAATTGACAAAGCGTGTTACACTATTAAAACGCATAAATGACCGCAACCGCACATGCTTTAATAGGAGGAGCCATTGCTGCTGCCATCCCCAACCCGGCAATTGGTTTACCCCTGGCTGCTGCTACACACCCCATACTTGATATGATTCCACACTGGGACCTAGGAGTAGGCTGGAGAAAGAAAAACAAAGTAACCCTGTTTGTGGAATCAATGCTGGATTTAGTGGTGGGAATTGTCCTGGCTTATCTGATTTTTGGCAGATTAGTTAACCCGGTTTATTTTTTGGCTTGTATCTTTTTCTCGGAAATTTGGGATGTATTAATGATGCCTTATCTTTTGTTTAAATGGAACTTCCCCCCTTTTTCCACCTCTTACCATTTTCAACATAAAATTCAAACCAATATTAAACTACCATGGGGAATTTTAACTCAGGTATTTTCTGTTACCGGGTTTGCGCTGGCTTTACGATTTATTCATTAACTCTTTAAGATACTTTTCAAAATCCTCTCCGATTTCCGGATGAATTCTGGCCAAATCTACCACTGTTTTTAAATATTCCAGCTTATTACCGGTATCATAATATTTACCGTTTTCAATAACTACTGCGTAAAGCGGTACTCCCTGCTCTTTTAACATATTAATCGCATCCACCAGCCAGATTTCTCCACCTTGGCCGGCTTCCAGTTTTCTCAAAGCACCGAAGATCTCCGGAGGTAAAATATAGGCTCCATGAGTGGCAATATTGGAAGGAGCAGAGTCTGGATCCGGCTTTTCCACAATTTTTTTAATTTTATAGACATTGCCTTCAACCGGCTCTAAATCTGCAATTCCGTATCTTTTTAAATCTTCTTTTTTGTCAATTTTGACACCGGAAATCACCATACCGCCATATTTTTCGTGAACATCTATCATTTGTTTAAGTCTTGGTGGTTGGGCCAGAATAAACTCATCGCCCCAGATTACGGCAAATGGTTCATCTTCTATCACTGATTCTCCGGCTAAAACCGGGGTTCCATTGCCATAAGGACCTTTTTGGCGAATATAAATAAAATTAGCCATTTCAGAGATATGATTAATCTGGGCCAACGCTTCTGATTTTTTTCCGTTAACTAAATTCTGGACTAAATCTTCATTGGGTTCATCAAAGTGATCTTCAATGGCCCGTTTGGTGGAACCGGTCACAATCACGATATTTTCTATTCCGGAGGCCACCACTTCTTCCACCACATACTGAATAACCGGCTTGTCAACAATTGGCAACATTTCCTTGGGCATGGCTTTGGTTTGCGGAAGGAAACGGGTTCCAAAGCCAGCAGCGGGTATAAGGGCCTTAGTTATTTTTTTTGTCATTTTACTCTTTCAATATATTGTCCTGACCTTGTATCTATCTTAACATGTTCTCCAATATCCATAAACATCGGCACTTTCACTACCAGTCCATTATCAAGAGTGGCTTCTTTAAATACATTGGAAACAGTATTACCTTTTTCTCCCGGACCGGTTTCCGTGATTTCATAATTTAAACTTAAAGGTAATTCCATTCCCAAAGCTTCTTCACCGGAGGTAATCAGGATTAAATCCAAACCGTCTTTTAAATATTTGGCTTGATCGGCAGCCACACTAACCGGCAAAGAAAATTGTTCAAAGGACACCGGATCCATAAAGTTTAAATTATCCCCATCCCGGTACAGAAACTGGACCTTTTTCTTTTCTACGTTGGCATCCTCTACCCTAGCCCCGGTAATAAAGGATTTTTCCGTAACCGAGCCAGTTTTTAAATTCTTAACTTTTAAGCGGATGGTTCCGGAACCTCTGCCGGTTTTATTGTGTTCGTAGGTAATTACCGAATACAGATTACCATCTTCTTTAAAAACAGCCCCATTGCGGAGCTCGGTTACATTAAGTGCCATAATCTCTGGATTTTACCACTATTGATCCTATGATACAATGTTTTTAATGCATCCAAAAATATACTGGAGCGCTATTATAGGGATAATTTGGGCCTTAGTTCCACATGCTTTATTCGCAGCTTCACCTATAGCAGTTGGAATAACACCTACAATTATTGTTGCAATATTTTTGTTTCCATATTATTTGGCAAATGGAATATCTACATTAATAAGCCTAATTATTATCCATTCTTTATATTCACAAAGTAATTTATTGAGTTATTATTTACCATTAGTTTCTTTAGGAAAAATTTTAATTTTTTTTGAAATCTTTCTGCGAGTCTTGTTGGGAATTTTTTTATCTTCCATTATTATCTGGATAATGTTGCAGTTCCGTAGACTCGGGAGGTTGATTAGATAGGCAGCCTAAGAAATTTTGGTGGCTTTGCCTAAAAAATCCTGCGGATCTTTACCTTGAATATAATCTACTAACAGACTATCAATTTGGCTGTTACTTAAATAAGGCTGGATGATAAATGCGCCAGTTCCTTTTTTCTTAACCCATTTCTTAAAATCATTATCTTGAGTAACGATAATTCTACCCTCTTTAGTAGCTAGATTATAGATTTGTTCATCTTCTGTTTTCGGGCTAAATTTATAGTTATGTCTAATATGCGTTACGTTGGCTTTTCTAAAAAGTCTTTTAAAAGTTGCTGGTTTGGCAAATGCAGAATCAAACAGAAATCTAAACTTTTTTATCTTATTGTGTTTTTGTTTCGAGGTGTCTATGTTGTTAAACTAATTTGATAGTAGGAAAGAATATTTGCCAGATCTTTTTTAGTGAGAATTTTTAAATCCGGTAACTCTTTTTTAAGTTTATCAAGTGTGTAACCCATACCGATAAGAGCCATCACACGAGCAATTGGAATTCTGGTACCTTTAATGGTTGGTTGACCGCTCATAATTTTTGGATTGGTTTGAATAATATCAGGCATAATAAAGAAATTATAACACTTTGCTTAAGAATTTTTCTATATTTTTTTTATCTCTTTTTAGCCAGGCGGCGTTAGAATAAATTTGTTCTAATGCCTGGGCAATGGTTCTTTGGGCTTCCGGAACCGGATTAATCTTTACAAAATTTTCAATGTCTTTGGCATCAGAGATTTTGGTAAAATCACCACAAGGGGTAAATACCCGGGTATAATAATGACCTCCTGCATAACGCTCTTTTAATAGCTTCCAATTACTTTTGACAAATTCCCAGGCCAAATACCGGCCATTTGGATTTCCCCAGACTGAAGCAATAATCCCTAAGCTACTTTGATAGCGGACATCATCACTTAAAGCAAAGACTAAAGCTTTTTTTAAGATGGCTTTATCAGCAAATAAACCCAGCGACCGACCAAGGCGGTCTTTTTCCTGATGATTATCTTCTTGTTTATACATCTTCACCAAGGTATTAAACTCTTCTGCTCGCCCATTTTCTGCCACCAGATTATAGACTAGACCACGCAGGTCAGGATCCAAAAGTGTACCCACATTCGTGGGAGATCCTTCACTTCGTTCAGGATGACAATAAATATTGAACAACTCTTTAGCTTTGTTTATTGTTTGTTCGTCCCCAAAACTGCCCAGTTTATATAAAGCAATGCTGCGAAGCAGCGGGTTAGTATGTTTCTCTCCTGGCTTTTTATCCCAGCCTAATTTCTGGGCAATGCCCTGATAAAGACTTCTACCATAAGATTTAAACTGCGGGTAAAACTTTTCATAGGCCAACAAACCCTCTAACTGACCGATATATGCAGTCAACTCTACCCAAACCGTATAATCTTCCTCATCCTGATAACTTTGTGCCAATTCCAGAAACGTGACAGTCGATCCATCACCTGGCTGGGCTAAACTAAAACTATCTCTGAGTAGTCCCAACCGGTCTGTTGCGGATAATTTGCCCTGTTTTACTTGCTTTTCTAACTTAGTTAAATACTGCGGCGGATAATTAATCTGCACAAAACTGGTTTCTCCTAAATTTAGCTTCAATTGATCTTGGTAACCTCGGAGGTTGCGTAGGTTAACACCTCGGGATTTTTTATCCATTAGAAGATTGCCTAACGGAATACTCCAGATAGTATTATCTTTAGAGGCTTTTTTAGAAATCGCGCTGGAGAAAAACCGTTCCTGTGTTAACTGTAACCTGTTGCCTATTAACTTTACCCTAACCACCGGGTGTCCCGGCTTACCAACCCAGTTTTGCATCACCTTACCAACCGGTTTTCCGGAAGCTTTTTCCAAAGCTTGCCAAAGATCTTCGGTTTTAGCATTACCATAGGCATGTTTTTTTAAATATTGCTGCAGGCCTTTTTGAAAATCTTTCGGTCCTAAATATGACATCAGCATTCGCAGAATCGAAGCTCCTTTTGAATATGAAACTGTATCAAAAATCTCCGAGATTTCTGCCGGATGCCCCACTTCTACCTCAATCGGATGAGTATTTTTTAAACTGTCCAATGAATAAGCTGTACCCATTTCACTTGAGACAAACTGAGTCCAGATATCCCATTGCGGGAAAATATGATCAATGGCCAGATATTCGATAAAGCTGGCAAAACCTTCGTTTAACCAAAGATGAGTCCACCATTCCATGGTCACCAAATTACCAAACCATTGGTGAGCCAACTCATGGGCAATTACCATGGCCACCCATTGTTTATTGGCAGTTGAGGTGGAAACCTCATTCACCAGCAAGGTTGATTCGCGATAAGTCACCGCTCCCCAGTTTTCCATGGCTCCGGCAGCAAAATCCGGAATGGCAATTAAATCTAAAATTGGCAATGGATATGGGATTTTAAAATAGTTTTCATAAAATTCTAAACATTTAATGGCTACATCAAGGGCGAATTTAGCCTGATCCTTTTTCCCAGGTGTTGTAAAAACCCGCACTGTAACCCCTTTTTGTGTTTTACCTTCAATATATTCAAATTCGCCAACGATAAAGGCTAACAAATAGGTAGACATCTTAGGAGTTGGTTCAAATTCAACGACTCTTAAACCTGTTTCATGTTCCCAAACCTTGGATTCGATGGTATTGGAAATTGCAGTGGTGTGGCCGGGAATCATTAAGGTCACATCAAAAATGGCTTTTTGGGACGGCTCATCAAAGCAGGGAAAAGCCCGGCGGGCATCGGTTGATTCAAACTGAGTTACTGCCAGATGCCTGGAAATTCCATCCACTTCATAGCGGCTTCTATAAAATCCGCGCATCTTATCATTTAAAACCCCTTTAAATTTAAGACGTAACTGGTGCTTACCTGCCGGGACTTTTTTATTGTAGGTTAATGTTACTGTTTCCTCTTTCTTGTTATAACTTACTTTTACCTCAGTACTTTCTATTTCCAAATCAGCTGAATGTAGAATAATTTCCTTGGTGGGTTTTTCTAAGGCTAGATAAATAGTTTCTTCACCTTCAAACGTGAAGTTTTCCAAATCCGGCCTAAGCATGATTTTGTATCTTTCAGGCTTAACATGAACCGGAAGTCGAGTGGTTTTCATAGTAGGTCGAGTTTATCGTATTTGTGCTAAAATATCCACAGGCCGCGAAGATACAAAAATGGCCAGGTGATGGAATGGCAGACATGCACGCCTCAAGAGCGTGTGAGCGCAAGCTCATGAGGGTTCGACCCCCTCCCTGGCTACTAATGAGTGTTTAATCTCTCGGCGCAAATCGACTCAAAGTTGTATACCAATCTTCCATGAGTTTGCAACCTAAAATTTGACAAGTAAGGTAAAAGTGTTGTCCCATAAGAATATGGGTAACTTTTTAACTGATGAGCAAGTGTTAGTTCTGAGACAGGCTCATAAAACAGTAAGAGACAAAAGGTTGGCTGATAGAATCAAGGCAATCCTCTCTTTAAATGCAGGCTTTGAGTACTCCCAAGTAGCCAGGATTTTGTTACTGGATGAGATTACTCTCAGAAGGTATGTTAAAACTTTTAAAGATAAAGGTTTAGATGGATTACTTGAATTTCACTATAGTGGTGGAAAATCTAGGCTCACTCAAACAGAGGAGCTGGAACTCAAAAATCATTTGAGCCAGGGTGAACATATTTATCTGACTGCTAAAGAAATAGCAGATTATGTTAAACATCATTACCAAATCAAATACTCAGTTATTGGTGTCACTAAACTCCTTCACAGATTAGGCTTTGTTTACAAGAAACCTAAGCTTGTTCCTGCTAAAGCTGATGTCGTAAAACAACAACAGTTTTTAGATGAATACTTCAAACTAAAGAGAGAGATTGAAGAGGGTGACCAAATTTACTTCCTGGATGCAACCCACCCTCAGCACAACACTAGACCTTCATATGGCTGGATACTAAAGGGAACTGATAAACTAATCAAAAGCAATACAGGCAGAGACAGAATTAACTTAAACGGAGCCTTAAATGCCAAAACCTTAGAGGTGGTTATCAGAGAAGATGATAGGATTAACGGAGTCTCCACCATTAACCTCCTAAGCCAATTATTAGATAAGCACCCAACAGGCAGGATTTATCTAATCTGGGATAATGCCAGATATTATTACTCAAGGCAAGTACAGCACTACTTAAGAGGACATCCCAGGTTAATCCCCAGGTTCCTACCACCATATTCACCTAACTTAAACTTGATTGAAAGACTGTGGAGGTTGTTTCATCAAAAGGTTACCTACAACCAATACTATGAAACTTTCCCCAGCTTTAAAGGGGCTTGTCTGAACTTTTTCCAGAATATCCATCTTTACCAGAAAGAGATGAGAACATTACTAACTGATAGTTTTCAACTGGTTCCTGCCTAAAAGTTGCAAACTGGAGTT
>Ga0209515_10004134_pt1 | contig 19860 bp, 18 predicted proteins | sample Subgroupgradi54m_FD_187454 | JGI IMG/M metagenome (GOLD analysis project Ga0209515, IMG submission 187454) | Subsurface groundwater microbial communities from S. Glens Falls, New York, USA - GMW60B uncontaminated upgradient, 5.4 m (SPAdes)... ...
TCACTTGCTCCCGAACGCAATGGCGCCGGTGCTCGTCAGCGCGACCCTCGGCGTCGGAGGGGCGATTCTCACGGAGTCGGTGCTGAGCTACCTCGGACTTGGCGTGCAGCCGCCGACGCCAAGCTGGGGCAACATCCTCAACGAGGGGCGAATCGCGCTGGGGGTGGCCTGGTGGCTCACCCTCGCGCCGGGGCTGTGCATCCTCGTGACGGTGCTGGCATTCAACTTGCTGGGAGAAGGGATTCGTGAACGGTTGCTGCGCCGATGAGGATACCAACATGGCACTCCTGACCGTTGAGCACCTGTCCGTTCGATACCACACCGGCCAGACGACGGTCCAGGCCGTGAACGATGTCAACTTCACGGTGGAGCCGGGGGAGATTGTCGCGCTCGTCGGGGAGTCGGGATCCGGGAAGACGAGTGTGGCGCTGGCGCTCACGAGGCTGCTGCCGAGCCCGCCCGCCGTCCTCTCGGGTCGCGTGATTCTCGATCCCTCGACTCACCCTGACGGGCTCGCTCGGGATTCCGCCCACCGGGACGCTCCCGGTGGGCTCCATGGAACGAACCTCTTAGCGGCTTCCGAGGACGCGCTGCGCGCGATTCGTGGCGGGACCATCTCGTACGTCTTTCAGGACCCGGGGACCTCGCTGAATCCTGTGCTGACCATCGGGGAGCAATTGCTGGAGGCGATCACGCTCCACACCGACGCGCGGGGCGCTGATGCGCGCCGCCTTGCGCTTGAGTGGCTGCGGCGGGTCGGCATCTCCTCGGCCGAGGAGCGGTTCGGCGCGTACCCCCACGAGTTCTCCGGCGGGATGCAGCAGCGCGTGATGATCGCGATGGCGCTCGCGGCGCACCCGTCGCTCTTGATCGCCGATGAGCCGACGACCGCGCTCGACGTGACGATCCAGGTGCAGATCCTGCGGCTGCTGCGCGATCTCCAGCGGACGTTGAACCTCTCCGTGCTGCTCATCTCCCACGACCTGATGGTGGTGGAGCGGATCGCGCACCGGGTCGGGGTGATGTCGGCCGGGCGGCTCGTCGAGCTGGGAGCGGTTGAACAGGTCCTGCGTCAGCCGGCGCATCCCTACACGAAGGAGCTGCTCCGCTACCGGTCAATGGTGTCGCTCCGCAAGGATGAGGCGCATGGCTGATCCGATCATCGAAGCCAGGACGGTGAGCAAGTCCTATCCGATCCGGACCGGGGTGTGGCGGCGGCAGGTCAGCATGATCCGCGCGGTGGATCAGGTGAGCTGCGCGCTCAGGGCCGGCGAGTCGCTGGGCCTCGTCGGGGAGTCCGGATGCGGGAAGACGACGCTCGCCAAGCTCCTGATTGGTCTGCTCAGCCCGACCGCGGGGGAGGTCTTCCTTCATGGGCAGTCGTTTGACACCCTCAGAGGCGTGCGGCTGCTCGCGGCCAGGCGAACGGTCCAGTTTGTCTTCCAGGATCCGGTGAACAGCCTCAATCCGCGCCTGACGGTTGAGGACACACTGGGCGAGCCGCTGGCCATCCATCGTCTTGCCTCGAGGGGCAATCGGCGCACGCGCATCCGGGAGCTGCTCGAGACGGTCCACCTGCCGGCGGCCTACGCCTCGCGCCTGCCGCGTGAGCTCAGCGGCGGGGAGCGCCAGCGTATCGGGATCGCCCGCGCGCTTGCCACGAATCCTGAGGCGCTCATCTGCGACGAGCCGATCGCCTCGCTTGACGTGTCGGTCGGCGCGCAGATCCTCGAGCTCCTGCGCGAGCTGCGCCGCCGCCGGCGTCTCGCGCTCCTCTTCATCTCGCACGACCTGCGCGCCGTCGCCTCGCTGTGCGAGCGCATCGCCGTCATGCGGCAGGGCCAACTCCTGGAGGCCGCGCCCACCGAGGAGCTGCTGACCCGCCCGCGTCAGCCCTATACCGAGCTCCTCATCCGCAGCGCTGAGCTGGATCTCGATGCTCCAGCAGCGACCCTCAACACCTAAGGGAAAATGGGGTCAGAGATATTTTCCCGTCTTAGCCAAGCTTAGCCAAATCTCCTCTGACCAAATTTTCTCGAAAAGCTCTCTGACCCCATTACACTTTCGGAGCTCGACCTCGACGCTCCCATCCCCTGACCGCGATCCTATGAGTCGGTCAAGCACATCAATAACAATTTTAGGGGAGAAGCTATGGGACAGCAGTTGAAGGCGGGCGTGCGAATGGGGTACAATAGAGTCGGAAAGATGTCTTAGGCGAGACTAGGTCCAAGAGGGACTGCGGAAATGGCACTCGAAAAAGAGCTTGAAACCTATAAGCAGAAATTGCCTGAATTGAAGGCGGAAGAAGGAAAATTTGTGCTTATTCACGGTAAGGATGTAGTGCGCACTTTCACTAGTTATGAGGATGCTATTAAAGAAGCGTATTCTGAGTTTGGTCCACACGAGCCATTTCTGGTGAAGCAAATTCAAGGGATAGAGCAAGCGCATTTTATTTCGCGCTTCTTTGAGCCGTGCCGCACTTCACCCTCCAAATAGCTCCTAACGGTCCGCTGCTCGACGCCTATATCAACGTGAGTCAGGCGAGGGCCGCGGCTCTCCAGGCAGCTAACCAACCTATTCCTGCTCCTCAACAAATCAGAGCACTCCTAGATACTGGCGCTAGCCATACTTGCTTAGACCCTACCGTTTTGGTTGCCTTGGGCATTCCTCCACACGGAACAATCCCGATTCTCACGCCTAGTACTGGAAACACGCCACACAACGCCGATGTCTATGATGTCTCGATCTTGATTCCGGCAGCCACACCTCCTCCCCATCTTCTGCCTACGGTTGCGGTGGCTGGGTGTGATCTGCTACAAGCCCAAGGGTATCATGCTTTAATCGGCAGAGATATTTTACAGAGCTGGGTCGTGCACTATAACGGACCGGCAGGGATCCTTACCGTTTCTTATTAACTAACTTTCGCCACGCTTGAACGGCCTTCCTAGCTATTGGACTTCCGCGATGGCAACACGTCTGCCAAAGCTTGGTCTATTTCGTCGGATTGGTCTCGCAGTATCGCTTGGCACTTGTTTTTATTTCTTCATATACTTGCAACTTCAGCAACTGCCAAAAGCCACGCAGCTGTCTATTACCGTAAAACCACTCTTGCAATTTATGGTTTACGGATCAACGCTTAGTTTTGCTTTCATTGCTGGGCTGTGGGCGTATTTGGAGATGAGGTTTCGACTTCATGAGCTTGAGCCTCATTCAATAGCAACGACTAGAGCGCAGGAAAAATTCCCTGAGGGATTTGATGGGTGGAAGGAAAAGGTACGACAACTAGAGAAGAGTCAGAAATTGTTGATGTGGATCATTCCCGTTGGAGTTGGTGTTATTGCCCTTATTTTAACGTCAGGCATAGCTGTAATAAGCTGGCTCCTAACGCGAGTCCCGTAGGTAGCAACACCCACCAATAACTCCAACCTGTTATTTGTTTAGTGCCTCGGCGCTTCATTCAAATTAAGGCACTACCGCGTCTCCCATCCCGTTGCCCACCTGTCCGATACGCGCTATAATGTCAGTTTGACAAGATAGCCTGCGTATCCTATCCAGGCGGGGTCACGCCCTCCATGCAGCAGTTTTGGCACGCGTTCGTCCCCCTGTTTATCGCATTTGACGGGGTGGGGCTGTTGCCCCTCTTTTGGGGGCTCTCGCAGCGTCTCAACCCGGGACAGCGCAGGCAGGCGGTCACCGAGGCGGTCGTCACGGCGCTGTTGGTCGCGGCAGCCTTCCTGGCGGTGAGTCGTGCGGTCTTCTCCCTGATGGGGCTGAAGCTCGCCGACGTGATGGTGGCCGGCGGCTCGATCCTCTTCGTCTTGTCGCTCAGGGATTTGCTGCTGCCCGAGAAGTCCCCGAGGGTTCGCTATCCGAGCCCCGGGGTGGTGCCGCTGGGCGTGCCGCTCCTGGCGGGCCCGGCGGTGTTGACGATGGTGCTCCTCATCCGCGACCGGTACGGATGGTCGGTGACGGCCGCGGCACTCATCGCCAACATGGCGCTGGTCTGGGCGATGCTGCGCTCCTCGGACTGGCTCATGAAGCAGTTGGGACGCGAGGGGGCGCAGGTCGTCTCGAAGATCACGAGTCTTATTTTGACCGCGTTCGGGGTGATGCTGATTCGTGAGGGGGTGACGGCGGTCCTCACGCCCGGCAGCCTCCCATAACAGGTGAAGAGATGTCGTTACAGATGGATATGCGGCGGACGCTGACCTTCATCATGGCGGGGGGCAAAGGCGAGCGGTTGTTTCCCCTGACGAAGGACCGGGCCAAGCCGGCCGTCCCATTCGGCGGCGTCTACCGGATCATCGACTTCACGCTCTCGAACTGCATCAACTCCGGGATCCGCAAGATCCACGTGCTGATCCAGTACAAGTCAAGCTCGCTGCAGCACCACCTCCGGATGGGGTGGAGCATCTTCAACAGCGAGTTGGGCGAGTACATTGACGTGATCCCGGCGCAGCACCGGACCGGGGAGCGCTGGTACCTGGGGACCGCCGACGCGATCTATCAGAATATCAATGTGATTCAGCAGGAGCGGCCCGACCATGTCCTGGTGCTGGCCGGCGACCACGTCTACAAGATGAACTACGCGGACATGCTGGCCTTCCATCAGGCGCACGGGGCCGAGGTGACGGTCGGCGTGATCGAGATGGAGAAGGAGAAGGCGAAGGGGTTCGGGATTGTGGAGGTCGATGCGACGGGCCGCATCGTCGGGTTCGAGGAAAAGCCCGCGCAGCCGCAGACCATCCCGGGCCAGCCGGACCGCTGTTTCGTCTCGATGGGGATTTATCTCTTTAACCGCCTCCTGCTCGAGCAGGTCCTCATCGGGGATGCCGAGCGTCCGGAGAGCACCCACGATTTCGGACGCGATGTCATTCCGGCGGTGGCGCGCAACGTGAAGGCGGTGGCGTACAACTTCAAGGATGAGAACAAAAAGGAATCGAAGTACTGGCGCGACATCGGGACGCTCGATGCCTACTACGAAGCCAACATGGATCTGATCCAGGTGACGCCGCTCTTCAACCTGTACGACCAGGACTGGCCGATCCGGACATACCACGAGCAGTGGCCGCCCGCGAAGACGGTCTTCGCCGACGAGGCGACCGGACGGGTCGGGACGGTGCTCGACTCGCTGGTCTCCAACGGCTGCATCGTCAGCGGAGGGGAGGTCTTGCGGTGCGTCCTCTCCCCCGATGTGCGGGTGAACAGCTTCGCCACCGTCGAGGATTCCATCCTCATGGAGCACGTGGAGGTGGGACGCTACGCCAAGATCCGACGGGCCATCATCGATAAGGACGTCGTCATCCCGCGCTACGTGGAGATCGGGTACAACCTCGAGGAGGACCGGAAGCGGTTCCACGTCACCGAGTCCGGGATTGTCGTGGTCGGCAAGGGAACCGTGATCGAGGAGCCGCGCCCCGCAGTGTCCCTCGTAGGGACCTAGCGTATAGCGTGTAGCGTCTAGCGTATAGGTAAACTAGCGGATAGAAGGCGGCAATGGTTTGTTTTTTCTATACGCTGTACGCTATACGCTAAACGCTATGCCAAAACAAATGAGTGGATTGCAGATCGGCGATTTAACATTGCGGTCACGATTGATTGTCGGGACGGGCAAGTACGCGAGCTTCCCGCTCATGCGCGAGGCCATCGAGGCGAGCGGGGCGCAGCTTGTCACGGTGGCGGTGCGGCGCATCAATCTCGATCCTTCGACTCGCCCCATGGCCTCTGGCCATGGGCTCGCTCAGGATTCCGCCCCGCGGGCGCCCGCGGGGCTCCACCGGCCGCAGGAAGAGAACATCCTGGATTATCTTGACTTGTCGAAGATTACGCTGCTGCCGAACACCGCCGGCTGCTACACCGCCGAGGAGGCGATCCGGACCGCAGCACTCGGCCGCGAGGCGGGGCTCTCCAACCTCGTCAAGCTTGAGGTGATCGGCGATCAGAAGACCCTGTTGCCGGATACCGAGGCGCTCTTGGAAGCCACCCGGGTCCTCGTCAAAGACGGGTTCGTCGTGATGCCCTACACGAATGACGATCCGATCATGGCGAAAAAACTCGAAGAGGCCGGCGCCGCCTGCGTGATGCCCTTGGCCGCGCCAATCGGATCGGGGCAGGGGATCTTGAACCCGTTCAACATCCGATTCATCCTCGAGGCGGTCTCGGTTCCGGTCATCGTGGACGCGGGGGTCGGGACCGCGTCGGATGCCTCGGTCGTGATGGAGCTGGGGGCGGACGGGGTGCTCATGAACACGGCGATCGCCGGCGCGCAGGATCCGGTGAAGATGGCGCGGGCGATGCGCCTCGCCGTCGAGGCCGGGAGGCTCGCGTATGAGGCCGGCCGTATTCCCAAGAAACTGTACGCCGGGGCGTCCAGCCCATCGGAAGGACTTGTGACGGAGCCGGTTCGCCGTCCAACAGCGGCTCAGCCGGTTCAGGCGTAGAAGTATTTCAAAGCTACCTCGACACCACAGAAACACAGAGGAGACACAGCCCGCCCCGGCACGCCGGAGCGGGCCGGGGAAACACAGAGAAGCCTTTGACGAGGATTCCTCTGTGTCTCTGTGGAATTCTGTGGTTCTGTGGTGACAGCCGGGGTGAAATTGATTCTAGTGGAGTTACAGCAATGGGGATGACACTCACAGAAAAAATTCTGGCACGGGCCTCAGGCCAGCCGCGCGTCCAGCCCGGAGAGACGGTGTGGGCCAAGGTGGACGTGCTGATGACGCATGATGTCTGCGGGCCGCCGACGATCGGCATCTTCCACGAGCAGTTCGGCAAGTCCGCGAAGGTGTGGGACCGGGAGAAGGTCGTCATCATCCCGGACCACTACATCTTCACCCAGGACGAGAAAGCGCGCCGCAATGTGGACACGCTTCGGGCGTTCGCGAGCGACCAGCAGCTCCCGTACTACTACGACGTCGGGACGGAGCGCTACAAGGGGGTCTGCCACATCGCGCTCGCCGAAGAGGGGCACACCCGGCCGGGCGAAGTCCTGCTCGGCACCGACTCGCACACCTGCACGGCGGGGGCGTTCGGGGAGTTCGCCACCGGCGTGGGCAATACCGAGGCCGCCTTCGTGATGGGGACGGGGAAGCTGTGGCTGCGCATCCCGCCCACCCTGCGGTTTGTTTTTGAGGGTGCGCTGCCGCCGTACCTGATGGCGAAGGATCTCATCCTCACCGTCATTGGGACGATCGGGGTCGACGGCGGGACGTACCGGGCGCTGGAGTTCGATGGGGACGGCGTCTACAGCCTCAGCATGGAAGAGCGGATGACGCTGATCAACATGACGATTGAAGCCGGCGGGAAAAATGGCCTCATCAACCCGGACCAGGTCACGATCGCAGCCGTCAAGGCCAAGACGAAGAAACCCTTTGAGCCGCTGACCCGCGATGCGGACGGGTCGTACCTGAAGGAGTACCGGTTCGACTGCAGGACGCTGGAGCCCCTCGTGGCCAAGCCGGCGAGTCCGGACAATCGCGCCACCGCGCGCGAGGTCGAGCACACGAAGGTCGACCGCGCGTACCTGGGCTCGTGCACCGGCGGGAAGATCACCGACTTCCTGGCGGCGGCGCGCGTCATGAAGGGCCGTCAGGTCAAGGTGAACACCTTCGTGGTGCCGGCGACGAGCGACATCGCGAAGGGGCTGGAAACCCATCGGGTGGACGGACAGAGCCTCAAGGCGATTTTCGAAGCGGCCGGCTGCGTCATCGGCCCCCCCTCCTGCGGGGCCTGCCTGGGCGGGCCGCTGGACACGCTGGGACGGCTGAACGAGCCCATGGTGTGCATCAGCTCGACGAGCCGCAACTTCCCGGGCCGGATGGGCGACAAGCGGGCCCAGGTGTACCTGGCTTCGCCGCTCACCGTCGCCGCGTCGGCGGTCCGCGGAGAGATTACGGATCCGAGGGAGTTCCTGGCTTGATGGCACACAGCAAGAAGATCCCGGACGTCATCAAGGGGGCGATCTATGTGGTTGGCGACAATATCGACACCGACCAGATCATTCCGGCCCAGTACCTGAGCCTTGATCCTTCGAGGGCGGAAGAGCGCAGGAAGTTCGGGTGGTACGCCATGTCCGGACTGCCTGAAAAGGGACAGGGGCTGCCGAAGGGGGGGGTGGCTTTTTCCCAAGAGGGTCAGGCGGCTGGGCGATTCCCGATCGTCGTCGCAGGGAAGAACTTCGGATGTGGCTCATCGAGGGAGCACGCGTGCATCGCCCTGCAGGAGGCCGGGGTCCGGGCGGTCATCGCGGAGTTCTTCGCGCGGATCTTCTACCGCAACAGCGTCAACGGCGGCTACCTCATGCCGTGCGAGACGCAGGAGGAGCGGCTCTGCGCGGCGATTGCAACCGGCATGGACGGGGAGCTGATCTTGGCGAACACGAGCAAACCGGTGCTGCACGTCGCGGCGCTCAAGACCTCGTGGACCCTGAGCCCGTTGGGGGAGATCCTCCCGATCCTTGAGGCGGGTGATCTCTTCTCGTACGCGCGAGCGCGCGGGCTCATGAAACCGTCGTAACGCGACAAGTCATTTCAAAACGCCACTCCACACCACAGAAGCACAGAATGGCCACAGAAACACAGAGACCTCTCGTCGGGAAGTTCTCTGTGCCTCTGTGGATTTCTGTGTCTCTGTGGTGTCATCCGAGGTTTTGAAATAGGTTGGAGGCATCACATGGCAACACGCACCACTCCACAACCGAGCACGCACGCGGTCACACGGACCTACCGCATCGCGGTCATTCCGGGCGACGGCACCGGCCCTGAAGTCATCCGGGAGGGCTGCAAGGTGCTGGACGCCTTGGTCAAGCGCGAAGGCTTTCGCCTGGAATGGCGCCCGTACGATCTGGGCGGCGCGCGGTATCTGAAGGCCGGCGAGACGCTGCCGGATTCCGTGCTCAAGGAGCTCCGCGAGGCGGACGCCATCTACCTGGGCGCCATCGGGCATCCCGACGTGAAGCCCGGGATCCTCGAGCAGGGGATCCTCCTTGCGCTTCGCTTTGAGCTGGACCAGTACATCAACCTGCGGCCGGTGAAGCTCTACCCCGGCGTGTGGACGCCGCTCAAGGATAAAGGACCCGAGGACATTGACTTCGTCGTGGTGCGGGAGAACACCGAGGGGCTCTACGCCGGCGTCGGCGGGTTTCTTCGCAAAGGCACGGCAGAGGAGGTGGCGCTCCAGACCTCGGTCAACACGCGGCACGGGGTCGAGCGATGCATCCGTTTTGCCTTCGACTACACGAGGAAGCGCGCGAATGGGAATCCCTCGACTCCCCCACACCCAGGCGCTGGGTGTGGGGTCGCTCGGGACTCCGCCCCGCAGGCGGGGCGTCGGAAACTCACCCTGGTCGGCAAGACTAACGTGCTGACCTACGCGCATGATTTGTGGCAGCGCGTCTTCAACGAGGTCGCCGCGGAGTATCCGGACGTCCAGACCGACTACACCCATGTGGACGCCTGCTGTATGTGGATGGTCAAGAACCCGGAGTGGTTCGACGTCATCGTCACCGACAACATGTTCGGCGACATCATCACCGACCTTGGCGCGATGATCCAGGGCGGGATGGGGATCGCCGCCGGCGGGAACCTTAACCCGCAGGGGGTCTCGATGTTCGAGCCCATCGGCGGCTCGGCGCCGAAGTACGCCGGGCAGGGCGTCATCAATCCCTTGGCCGCCATCTGCGCCGGCGGCATGATGCTGGAGCAGTTGGGCGAGGCGAAGGCGGCGCAGGAGCTCGAGCGGGCCGTGATGCAGGTGACGGCGACGAAACTCAAAAGCCTGGCCGCCGGCCAGATGGGCTATTCAACGTCGGAGGTCGGCGATCTTGTCGTCCAAGCGTTGGCTCACGCGTCTGCCGGATGAGTGGTGTCTTGCACAACCGAGGAGGTAAGATGGAAACCCAATGGAGAGACTGGCTCGTGGTGGGGGTGTTGCTGGCGACGACCGCCTACGTGGTGGCCGAGGAGATCAGCCTGACGACCTACTACCCCTCCCCGAAGGGGGCCTACCAGACCCTGAGCTCCACGAGCACCTCCGCCTTCGCGATCTACGAGGGCGGCGTGGGGATCGGGACCCGCGCCGCAGCCCCCGGCACCAAGCTCGCCGTGGCGGGTACCCCGGCGGTCGATCCAGCCGGAGGTACCTGTCCCCCCGGGACCGACTGGTACGATGAGAACGGCAACGGCGCCCCGGACGCCGGGGAGTGCAAGCCGACCGCCCTGGCCGCCACCGCAGGGGGCAAGGTCGGGATCGGGACGGCGAGTCCGTTCGGGAAGTTCGATGTAAGTGCCCCAAACACGGGGTTAGTTATTGGCTCCAATGCCTTGGTAAATCTCGTGAATACGCAAGCCGCTGACACGGCAAACCTTCGCGCTGGGATTAATCTGAGATTCGCTAATGGGATATCTAATTCCAACAGTTACATTGAGGCAATCAACGAAACAGGCGGAGCTACCAGTATTGCTTTCGCGCCAGCAACAGGAGGAAATGGGACGGAACGAGTCAGAATCACAAGCTCCGGCAACGTCGGGATCGGGACGACGGAGCCGGGAGACTTGCTGACTGTAGCGGGAATAATAAGCAGCGACCGCAATTATTCTGGATCGGCTGGAAGTTATTTTCGTCTCTTTCGTCAAGGTTTAGAGAAGATGCGACTCGGGCTGGATATAAGCGATAACTTTGCGATAATGGATACCGGTGATTCTCCAAAGGTATCAGTAACAAGCGGCGGCAACGTCGGGATCGGCGGTGGTCCATTAACTCAGAAACTCTATGTGGCGGGGGATATAATTATCCCAGCCGCAAACAAATATACGTGGATTGCTCCCGCGAATCATAACCCGGGTGACCAGCCATACCTCAAAACCGTGGGCGGTGGAACATGTCCAAATGTTACCGATGTCAGAGTCGTCTATAATACCGCCGATGATGTCTCGCTCTGTTTCGGATATCAGTAGATAAATATTCCATGTATCGGTTCCAGTTCATCATCACCTTCGTTCTTGCGGGTTTTTGTCTTGCCGTCGCCGCCTACGCATAGACCAATCCCACCCAGCAAGGTGACTGTCGCTTTTCTCTCAGAGGACCAGTCCGTTAGATGTGCTTGGATTGAGCAGGAGTGAAGTTGCATGAGAAAACGCGTCAACGTAGCGGTCGTCGGAGCGACCGGAGCGGTCGGTACCGAGATGCTGCGCGTCCTGGCGGAGCGGCGGTTCCCGGTCAAGGGAATCCGCCTCCTCGCCTCCGAGCGCTCCGCGGGCCGGCGCATCTCCTTCAACGGTTCGACGCGGCGCGTTGAGGAACTCCGTGGCCGCTCGTTCGACGGCATTGACGTGGCGCTCTTCAGCGCCGGCGCGAGCCGCAGTCTTGAGTTCGCGCCAGAGGCGGTCAAGCGAGGGGCGCTGGTCGTGGACAACTCCAGCGCCTTCCGGATGGCCGAGCATGTGCCGCTCGTCGTGCCGGAAGTGAACCCTCAGGCGCTCAAGCGCCACCACGGGCTCATCGCCAACCCCAACTGCTCGACGATCATCCTGCTGGTCCCGCTCGCGCCGCTCCATCAGGCCGCCCGGATCACGCGCATCGTCGTCTCAACGTACCAGTCGGTGTCCGGGGCCGGCGCGAAAGCCATGGCGCAACTGTATGAGGAAACCAAACGGGCGCTGCGCCAGTTCACCGTGAGCCGTGAACGGTTCACCGTGAAACCAAAACTGTCCACGGTCCACGGTCCGCGGTCCACGGTTCTTCCGGCGCAGATTGCCTTCAACGTCATCCCGCAGGTGGATGCGTTCCTTCCGAACCGCTCCACCAGGGAGGAGATGAAGATGGTCAACGAGACGCGCAAAATCCTCGAGGAGCCGCATCTCGCCATCTCAGCCACCTGCGTCCGGGTGCCGGTGTTCGTCGCGCACTCCGAGGCGGTGTGGATTGAGACCGAGCGGCCGCTCTCCGTGGAGCGGGCCCGGGCGGTGCTGCGCAAAGCGCCCGGGGTGCGGCTGGTGGATGACCCGGCCCACGGCGCCTATCCGCTGCCGATTGACGCGGGTGGGCAGGATGACGTCCTGGTGGGCAGGATTCGGAAGGATGCATCGGTCCGGAACGGTCTCGCCTTGTGGGTCAGCGGCGACAACCTGCGCAAGGGGGCCGCGACCAACGCCGTCCAGATCGCCGAGTTGCTGCTGAAAGGCAAATGAGTCAGCGTTCAGAAGTCAGAATTCAGAGGTCAGAAGTCAGAGATCAGAGGTCAGAAGTCAGAGATCAGAGGTCAGATATCAGAAGTCGGAAGTCAGACAAAGCAAAACGGCGTCGCTCCAACATCTGATCTCTGACTTCTGACCTCTGATATCTGACGTCTGACTTCTGATTCTCATGACATCTGACTTCTGATCCTCGCGATGCCCACCAGGACGCTGAAGTTGACCATCGCGTACGACGGGACGCGGTATGCGGGATGGCAAGTCCAAGACAGAAATCAGAGGTCAGACGTCAGAAGTCAGAAAAGTCTGAAGCCCACCATCCAGGGGACGCTTGAGCGAGTCCTGAGCAGAATCCTCCAAGAGCCGGTCAGGGTCGTGGGGAGTGGGCGGACCGATGCAGGCGTCCATGCGATCGCTCAGGTCGCGCACATCAAGACACGCTCCTCTGTGATGTGTGAACGGCTCCTACGTTCTCTCAACCAGCTCCTGCCCCCGGATATCGCCGTCACCCAGGTCGAAGAAGCTGGGGAGGCGTTCCACGCGCGGTTCACCGCTTCCCGGAAACGATACCGCTACCGCCTGTTCACCGGCCCTGTCGTCCCCCCGTTCATCCGTCCCTATGTGCACCACGTGCGAGCGCCGCTCAACCTGTCCCTGATGCGGCGGGAAGCCGCGGCGCTCGAGGGACGGCACGAGTTTAAGGCGTTCGCCCGTCAGGGAGGGGCTGGGCGCGGCACGACCCGACGGACCCTGACCGCAGTGGAGCTGAAGCGCAGGGGCAGCGAGATTCACCTTGAGCTTGAGGGGGATGGGTTTCTCCATACGATGGTCCGCAGTATTACCGGGACCCTGATCGATGTGGGGCGGGGACATCTGCTGCCGGGGACGGTCCGCCGCCTGCTCAGGACCGGCAAGCGGCAGCTCGCCGGGACGACGGCTCCGGCATGCGGGCTGATCCTGACATCGGTCACATACGCGGATAACCGCTGATCTATCCGCGTCCTCACGAACATTCGGATGACAACGTCGAAGACAGAGCGGTGGGGCTCGAAGCTCGGCATCATCCTGGCGGTCGCCGGCAGCGCGGTCGGCCTGGGCAACTTTCTCCGGTTTCCGGTCCAGGCGGCCCAGAACGGCGGGGGCGCGTTCATGATCCCGTATTTCCTCGCGCTCCTCTTCCTGGGGATCCCGCTCTCCATCGTCGAGTGGACGATCGGCCGCTACGGCGGCTCCCACGGGCACAACACCGCGGCCGGGGCCTTTGGCGCGATGTGGCATTGGCGTGGCGCGAAGTACCTCGGCCTCTTGGGGGTGTTCGGGCCGTGGGTGATCTTCCTCTATTACACGTACGTGGAGAGCTGGACGCTGGCGTTCAGCTACTTCGCGCTCGCCGGGCTCTACGACCGCGCGGCCAATCAAACGTCCATGAGCGCCTTCCTGAGGTCGTTTCAGGGGCTCGCCTCCAGCGGGACCTTCGTGAACATCGGGACCGCCTACTTCTTCTTCCTGATCACGTTTGCCCTCAACCTGATCGTGGTCGCCGGAGGGATCCGCCGGGGCATCGAGTTCGTCTCGAAGGTGTTCCTGCCCGTGCTCTTCATCTTCGGGGCAGCACTCATGGTCCGGATCTTTTGGATCGGTGCGCCGGACCCATCAAGGCCGGACTGGAACGTCCTCAACGGGTTGGGCTACCTCTGGAATCCGAATTTCTCCGTGCTGACGAGCTCGCGGGTCTGGCTCGCGGCCGCCGGGCAGATCCTCTTCACGCTTAGCGTCGGCATCGGCGCAATCCTGACGTACGCGAGCTACCTCAAACCCGATGATGACGTCACGCTCTCCTCCCTGAGCGCCGTCGGGATGAACGAGCTGGCCGAAGTGATCATCGGCGGCTCGCTCGTCATCCCGGCGGCCTTCGCCTTCTTCGGGCCGCAGGAGATGACCGCGATCGCGAAGGGCGGCGCCTTCAACCTGGGGTTCGTCACCATGCCCCTCGTGTTCCAGAAGCTGCCCTGGGGCCATCTCTTCGGCTGCGTGTGGTTCCTTCTGCTCTTTCTTGCCGCCATCACGTCGTCCATCTCGCTCGCGCAGCCGGTGATCGCGTTCTTTCAAAATGTGTACGGCTGGACCCGCGGGAAGGCGGTGACGGCCTTTGGCCTGGCCAGTTTCGTCCTGAGCCAGCCGGCGATCTGGTGGCTGGGTCGTGGCGCCGTGGACGAGATGGATTTCTGGGGAGGGACGGTGTGCCTCGTCCTCTTTGGCACGCTGGAGGTGCTCCTCTTTGGCTGGGTGTTTGGGATGGAGCGCGGCTGGCGCGAGATCCACCATGGGGCGGACCTCCGCCTGCATCCTGCGTTCAAGTTCGTCATCCGCTACGTGACGCCGTCCTACCTCTTGTTTGTCTTGGGCTTCTGGTTCTACGACAACGCGAAGACGACCATCAGCATGAGCGGGGTGGACCCGGCCAACCAGCCGTACGTCCTGGCGACCCGATGGGGACTCATCGCGCTGTTCCTGGGGCTCGCCCTGAGCCTGCGGGCCGTGTTGCACAAGCGGCGGCATATCCAGGAGCTGAGTGGATGACCCCCCCTAAGAGCTGCAGGTGATTTCGAATTTCGGATTGTGGATTTCGAATTACGAGTTTTCAAATCCGCAATCCGCAATCCGCAATTTCAAAATGAGACCGTCCGGCTGGGTATTCCTGAGCGTTTCCTGGGGCCTCATCCTCGGCCTCTGCCTTTTCTGCTTCCAGCGGGTCTTCGAGCGCCGTCGTCGCTGAGCGCAGCGTGTCCGACGCAGGGTGCTGTCCTCTGTTGGGACGCAGATCGCCGCAGATTCCTGCGCAGATGCCCGCAGATCAATCCGCGGTCATCTGCGTTGCGACCAGCGGTCATCCGCGTCCTCCAAATGAGGACACCCGATGTAGGTGTGGGTTGACACCCCCGTCGAGTTCTGTTAGAATCCCCCGACCATGATGACGACCACAATCCCTGACGTCAAGACGCTCGACCGCAAGTGGCTGGTGGTGGACGCGACGGGCCAGGTGCTCGGGCGGCTGGCCAGCCGGATCGCGCTCATCCTCCGCGGCAAGCACAAGGTGACCTACACGCCGTTTCTCGACACGGGCGACTTTGTCGTTGTCATCAATGCGGAGAAGGTCGCGGTCACCGGACAGAAGCGAACACAGAAGCTCTACAAGCGCTATTCCGGCTATCCATCCGGGCTGCGGGTCCAGACCTTGGACCGGGTGCTGAAGACGCATCCCGACCGGGTGATCCGCCAGGCGGTGAAAGGCATGATGCCGGATGGGCCGTTAGGACGGCACCTCTTGGGCAACTTGAAGGTCTATGCGGGACCGGCTCACCCGCACGCTGCGCAGCAGCCCCAGCCGGTTCAGCTGGGTAAGGTCGGAGTAGGGAAGCAGGGATGATCCTTCGACGCGGCCGCGATAGCGGCCTTGCTCAGGATCATGGTGAGCGAGTGAAACGAGTCGAACCATGATTGAGGAACCCACAGCGAGCGGATTGGACGTGACGGTTTCAGCCCAGCAGGTGCCAACCGCACCGCCGGTGGTGAAGCCGGCAGGGAGCGAGAACGTTTCGTCAGCGCCCTCGGGCGTCCCGGCGGTTCTAACCGGAACCGGACGGCGCAAGGAGTCCGTGGCGCGGGTCCGCCTCGTGCAGGGGAACGGGGTGATCCTGGTGAATCGGCGGGCGTATGACGAGTATTTTCCCCGCGAGGGGCTGCGGTTGGCGATTCGCTCGCCGCTCCTGCTGACGCACCAGTTGGGGAAGTACAACGTGACCGCGAACGTCGATGGCGGCGGATTGACGGGTCAGGCGGGGGCGATCAAGCTGGGCATCGCGCGGGCGCTGCTGAAGCTGGACGCGGCGCACCGGACGGCCCTTCGCGGGGCCGGGCTCTTGACCCGCGATCCGCGGCAAAAGGAACGCAAGAAGTACGGGCACAAGGGGGCGCGGAAGCGCTTCCAGTGGACGAAGCGGTAACACAGACGCTGATTACCGCGGATCATCCGCGGCCATCCACAGGTTACATCCGCGGCCATCCGCGTCTTGATGATTGTTCTGTGCCTCTGTGATAAGATGACAGCCACTCAACCTCATAGATGTCAAGCCTACGCGTCGCTATTGCAGGAGCGACCGGATACGCGGGTGAAGAGCTTATCCGCTTGCTCCTCAAACATCCTCAGGTCCAGCTTACCTACTTGGCCGCTTCGGCCAAGTGGGAGCGCCCGGTTCCTGCCTCAGACGTCTACCCGCGATTCGCTCGCCAGCTAGACCTTCCCATCGAGTCGCTTGACCCCATACGCCTCAGCGCGAGCTGTGACTGCGCGTTCCTCGCGCTCCCCCACGGCGCCGCCATGGACGCGGTGCCCACACTCCTCGCGGCGGGGAAACGCGTGATCGACCTGAGCGGGGACTTCCGATTGCGCAACCCGGCCGCCTATCCGCAGTGGTACAAGTTCCAGCACACCCACCCTGAGCTCCTGAACGGCAGCCGCATCGCCTATGGCCTGACGGAGTTCCACAAGGATGAGATCCATCGAGCGCAGCTCGTGGCCAACCCCGGCTGCTACGCGACGAGCATCCTCCTCGGCTGCCTGCCGCTGTTCAACGCGCGGCTCGTGGAGGAGGGGCGCGTCATTGTGGATGCGAAATCCGGTTTGAGTGGTGCCGGCCGCAAGGCCGACCCAGCACTCCTCTTTACCGAAATGACGGAGAACTTGCGGGCCTATAAGGTGAACGAACACCAGCATATGCCGGAGGTCCTGCAGGAGGTCGACCGCCTGACCGGCCAGCGGGCGAACATGACGTTTGTCCCCCAGGTGATCCCGGTCACGCGGGGCCTCGTCTCAATGATCTATGTGCGCACGACGGCGACGCTCGCGGCGGTTCGCGCAGCCTTCGAGGCGTCCTATCCCGCAGGGCAGGCCCCGTTTGTCCGGCTCCGCTCGCAGTCGCTTCCGCAGTTGCGGGATGTTGTGGAGACCAACTACTGCGATATCGGGCTCGTCCATGATCCGGGGCTGGGGCAGCTCATCGTGGCGAGTGCCTTGGACAACCTCACAAAAGGCGCCGCCGGGCAAGCGATCCAGAATTTCAACATCATGCACGGATTTCCAGAGACGACCGGATTAGCCTGACATGTTTGAAGGCGGACGCCGTGTTGATTCGATTTCCAATATCGAATGCCGAATTTCGAATTTCGAATTCCCTGTTCGACATTCGACATTCGTTGTTCGAAATTCGCCATCATGAGGTGGATCGCGGGTGGGGTCACGGCGGCGCTGGGGTTTCAGGCCTCCGGGGTCAGCGCCGGGATCAAGCGCAGCCGCGAACCGGACCTGGCCCTGGTCGCGTCGGGCCGGCCTGTGAGCGCCGCGGGCGTCTTCACGACCAACCGCGTGCAGGCGGCTCCGGTGGTGATCAGTCAACAACGGCTGCGGTACGGACGGGCGCGCGCGGTGCTGATCAACAGCGGCTGCGCCAACTGCCTCACCGGTCCTGCGGGCATGCAGGATGCACTGAGGCTCAGCCGCGCGGTAGCGCAGGGGCTGGGGATCGCTGAGGGCGATCTCCTTGTCGCGTCCACCGGCCTGATCGGGCGCCGGCTTCCGGTGCAGCGGATTCAACGCGCGGTGCCGTTGCTCGTGAAGCAGTTGAGCCGCGCCCATCACGCGGCCGCGGCCCAAGCGATCCTCACGACCGACCTGCACGTCAAAGAGGCCGCGGTCGAGGCGATTGTCGATGGCCGGGCCTGCCGCGTCGGCGGCATGGCGAAGGGGGCTGGGATGATCGCCCCGTCGATGGCCACGATGCTCTGCGTGCTCACGACGGATGCGGCGGTTGCGCCGTCGCTGCTGCGCCGGATCCTCCAGCAGGCGGTCGAGGGGACGTTCAACCGGATCAGCGTGGACGGCGACATGAGCACGAACGATACGGTGTTTGCGCTTGCGAGCGGGCGTTCGGGTGTCGTCATTCGGCCGGGCGGGTCCAGCGGACGCGTGTTTGAGCGCCTGGTCCTGGCGGTGGCGGGTCGGCTGTCCGCGCTGCTCGTAAAGGACGGTGAAGGTGCTGCAAGGATCGCCGAGATCCGCGTGGCGGGCGGGCGCAGCGAACAGGAGGCGCAGGCGTGCGCCCGCCAGGTGGCGTGTTCGCCGCTGGTGAAAACGATGCTGGCTGGCGGGGATCCGAACGTGGGGCGGATCGCGGCGGCGGTCGGCGCGTCAGCGGCGCGGTTTGATCCGCAGAAACTCGAGGTGTTGATCGGAGCCGCGCGGGTGATTGCGCGCGGCGCGGTGGTGCCGGTGGGGAAGGCGGCCGCGCGCCAACTCTTCCGCCGACCGGACATCGCGATCCGGATTCATCTGCACGCCGGCCGCGCCGAAGGGCGGATGCTGACCTGCGATTTAACTGAAGAGTACGTTCGGATTAACGCGCGGTACTCAACTTGAGAATCAGACGTCAGAAGTCGGAAGTCAGACAAAGCAAAACGGCGTCGCTCCAGCATCTGATCTCTGACATCTGAATTCTGACCTCTGATATCTGACGTCTGACTTCTGAACGCTGATAGTTCGAGCGGACACAATGGAAGAATCGATCCGAAAAGCTGAGATCCTCATCGAGGCGCTGCCCTACATCCAGGCCTTCCGCGGGAAGGTGATCGTCGTGAAGTGTAGCGGCAGCGCCATCGACAACGCGAGTACCATGCGCGGCATCCTGCAGGACCTCGTCTTCCTGAGCGTCGTCGGGATCCGGCCGGTCCTCGTCCATGGGGGCGGGGCGATGATCACACGGAAGCTTTCGGAAGGCGGGAAGCGGAGCGCCTTCATCGACGGCATGCGGGTGACCGATCGCGAGACGATCCGGGTCGTCAACCAAGAGCTCGAGGACGTCAACCGGCGCCTGGTGGCGCTGGTGAAATCGCTTGACGGGCACGGGGAAGGGATCGTCCCGCACCATCGGGTGATTCTCGCGAGCCCCCATCCGCGCTCGTCGGAGCTCGGGTTCGTCGGCGCGGTCCAGACCGTGCGGGCGGCCCCGTTGCGGCGGATCTTGATGCGCCATGCGATCCCGGTGATCTCCCCGGTCGGGATCGGCGACGGGAATCAACTCTACAACATCAACGCGGACGACGTCGCGAGCGAGGTGGCGGCGCGCCTCAGAGCGGAGAAATTGGTGCTCTTGACCAATATTCGGGGCATCCTGCGGGATGCGAATGACGCGGGCTCGCTCATCCCCACGCTGTCGGTGAAGCAGGCCCGGTCGCTGATCGATCGCCAGGTGATCCAAGAAGGGATGATCCCGAAGGTGAAGGCGTGCATCGACGCGCTGCGGGGCGGCGTGAAGAAAACCCACGTCATCGATGCGGCCATCCCCCGCGCGATCCTGCTGGAGATCTTCACCAAGCGGGGGATCGGGACGGAGATCATCCGATAACAAACACGCTCTTCGTTGACGGGTGTACTGGTAAACCTGTACACCGGTGGAGCCCCACGGGCAGCCTACTCCGCCGAAGCAGCCGCTTCGGCTGCGAAGGCTGGAAGCCCGTGGCACCTTCCGGGACGTCCGTGGGGCGGAACCCCTTCTCCGCGCTTCGCGCTTCGAAGCGGCGGCTGCGAAGCCTTGGCGAAGCAGCGCGCTCCGAAGCC
>Ga0209515_10004135_pt1 | contig 19855 bp, 6 predicted proteins | sample Subgroupgradi54m_FD_187454 | JGI IMG/M metagenome (GOLD analysis project Ga0209515, IMG submission 187454) | Subsurface groundwater microbial communities from S. Glens Falls, New York, USA - GMW60B uncontaminated upgradient, 5.4 m (SPAdes)... ...
GTGCAACACGCGTTGATGGACGGCGAGGACTTCGAGCTGCTCTTCGCGGTCGCCGAGCGTCATGCACGACGCGTCCCACGGTCGATCGTCGGCACGCCGGTTACACCGATCGGTCGCGTCGTGCGCCGGGAGGCCGGTGTCGAGTGGGTCCGTCGCGACGGCCACGTCGAGTTATTGCATCCCGCAGGGTTTCACCACTTTTGACGCGGTCCGGATCGTCGAGAACGGCAAGACTTGAGATGCATACACACATATGGTAGTTTTATGCATGGAGGTGACCTGATGCGCACGACGTTGGATATCGACACGCGACTCTTGAAAGAAGCCATGGCCCGGACCAAGGCCAAGACGAAGACCGAGGCCGTGGAGCGGGGATTGCAGGAACTGATCAATGCCGAACGGCGGCGCCGGCTGCTGCAGATGAAAGGCAAGGGCTACGGCATGACGCTCCGAGCCTTCCTACGGAACCGGGCCGATGAGTAGGCGACTGGTCTTGATCGATTCCTCCGTATGGGTTACGCACCTGGCAGGTCGGGGAAACGGCCTCGCGGGACCGGTGAGCGACCTCATTCTGGCGGAGCAAGCCACGATCAATTCGGTCATCCGCGTCGAATTGCTCACCGGGGCGCGTGACGAGGCGCAATACAGCGAGCTATCGGACGCCCTCAGCGCCATTCCGCTCTTGCCGCTGTCAGAGATGGTCTGGCTGCATGCCGAGCGGCTGCGCTTCATGCTTCGGCGGCACGGTAAGCTAGTTCCGGTGCCCGATGTGGTCATTGCCTGTTGCGCGCTGGTCCATGACTGCGAGTTGTTGCACGCGGATCGGCATTTCAACGCGATCGCCGATCTGATTTCCCTCAAAATCCATCGTGTCGCACGCTGAGTGCCGGCCTACCTCATACTGCAAGACCGTTGAGACTGGATGATATCGTCAACGATGGAATTCACCAGCAAGTCCGTCGAGGAGACGCATGCCTTCGGCGAGCGGCTCGGCGCCTTGCTCGTCGGCGGCGACGTGCTCGCACTCGTCGGCCAGCTCGGCGCCGGCAAGACGACGCTGGTGCAGGGGTTGGCTAAAGGGTTGGGCGTCGATCCGCAGCAGGTCAAGAGCCCGACGTTCGTGCTGCTGCGCGAGTACGCGGGCCGCGTGCCGCTGGTGCACATCGACGGCTATCGCTTGGACGGTGGCGATTCGGTCGTGTGGCTCGACCTCGAGTGGATCTTTTCTCGTCGGAAAGTGACCGTGATCGAGTGGGCGGACCGCCTGACGGATTGTCTGCCGCCCGAGCACCTCGAGCTGCAACTCGCGCACAAGACGACGAACCAGCGATCGATGACGCTGGTGCCGCATGGCGCGCGCGCCGAACAGCTCGTCGAGCAACTCCGGGTCGCGGCGTAATCGATGGCCATCCTCGCGATTGAAACCTCCAGCGACATGCTCGGCGTCGCCGTCGTCGACGAGGTGAGCGTGCTTGCGTCCATCGAGCTGCTCGCGGACCGCGCGCACGCAGCGGAACTGCCGGTGGCGGTGCAGCGCGCGCTGCTGGCGGCGGGGCAGACGCTCGAGACCATCGACGGCCTCGCGATCGACATCGGTCCCGGGTCGTTCACGGGCCTGCGCATCGGGCTGGCGTTCGTGAAAGCAATCGCGTTCCGCACGGGCAAGCCGGTTGTCGCGGTGCCGTCGCTCGATGTGCTCGCGGCGGCCGTGCCGTGCGCCGATGCCGCCGTGTGCCCGATCGTCGACGCGAAGCAGCGCAAACTCTACGCGGCCGTCTATCGGTCGCAAGGCGAGCGGCTCGCGAAGCAATCGGACTACCATCTGCTGAGCGTCGACGAATTGTTCCCACTGCTCGGCAGCGACCCGGTCATCTTCCTCGGCAACGGCATCCCGCTTTACCGCCAGCGGCTCGCCGACACGCTCGGCGCGCGCGCAAGATTTCTTAGCGCCGACTACTGGCTCCCGCGCGTCGCCACACTCGGCCGTCTCGCACTCGAACGATTGCGCGCGGGTCGCACCGATCATCCGGGCGATCTGGCCCCGATGTATCTGCACCTGTTGACCTGCACCGTCCGTAAGGCGCCGGCCGCTCCATTCGGCGCTTGAAATGATGCATATAGAAATGTTATTCTATGCATAGAAAATATTCCTAAAGGAGGCTGTCACATGCGTACGACGGTCGATCTTCCAGAGTCGTTGGTGCAAGAGGCGTTGCGCGTTTCGCAGGCGAAGACGAAGACGATGGTGATCGTCTTGGGATTGCAGGAATTGATTCACCGCCATAAGCTCGAGCAGTTGCGGGCCCTGCGGGGTCGTATTCCGCTGACCACGGACCTTCGCAAATCAAGGAAACGGTAGTGACGAGCGGGCAGATCCTCGTCGATTCCTCGGTGTGGATTCACTTCTTCCGATCTCGCCAGTCGGGGGAAGCCCGCGCATTGGACGCACTGCTTGCCGCCGGCCCCGTCGCGACGTGCGGTCCCGTCCGTGCCGAGGTTGTCTCTGGCGCGCGATCGGCGGCGGAATTCCAACGGCTGCAATCGTTGTTCGATGCGCTCATCGAGTTGCCTGCGCCGGCGGATCTCTGGCAGCGAATCACGCTCCATCGATTCACGCTCGCCAGGCGGGGCTCTCAGGTGACATTGATCGATCTGATGATCGCAGTGATCGTGCACGACGCCGGTGCGCTGTTGTGGACACGCGATGAGGATTTCAATGCCATCGCGAAGGTGCTCCCGCTGGCACGGTTCGACCCAGCGCGCGTGTTCGATGCGCCGTAATCGTCGTGTTCGCAAAAGCCTGAGGGACGGAATTCCGGCGGATTCGCTCGCCCGGTTCAGGGCGAACGTGCTCGGCGGGCAGCGTGGCCACCGGAGCTTTCGTTCAATGACTGAGTTGATCAGGGATCTGCGACGGATTGCGTGACTTGCAGAGTCTGACAGCTCACGCAGTTTCCGGCGACATGATCGCCCTTCGTCGCATTCCGCGTAATTTTTTGGTCGTTTCGCGCATTCTCGCGTAAGTCGTAACCCCTTTTCCCGCTTCCTCTTATATACGGGGCCGCTACCCGGATTTGTGGGCCGCCTCCCAGCGTAGTCATTCGTCGTAAGTGCCAGGTATACTTCCACTAAGCTCATTTCCGGACATCAGATTCGGCCTCGAGGGCGCGCTGTTCTCGAGGCCGTTGCGCGCTTGGCGTGTCCGAGCGCATGTGACCGATACACAAGCGATGTGCATGCACATGAATCTTCGCGCGTGATGGGACCACAATCCCAGCACGACCATCCACAATTGCTGCACCGTGCGACGGGCCGACTGCGCTGGCTCTCCGGCGTGTTGTCGGTCGTGATGACGCTCACGTCGTTGCCGCCGCCCTCCGCGTGGGCACAGACCGCAGGCCCCGTTGCGTTATCGCCGGCGACGCGCTCACTCGACCTCGCGCACCTCGACCTGCACGCAATCCGCATCCCGCATCGGCTCGGCGAGATTGCCGAATCGTGGCAGCCGGCCGATGGGCCGCCTAGCGGCTTCGTCGTCCACGTCCAAGACTTGCACACCCACGGGCCTACGCAGCGCGCGATCAGCGACCTGATCGGCCACGTGCACGAGAAGCTCGGGGTGTCGCTGGTCGCGATCGAGGGCGCGGCGGGCGCGTGCGACCCAGAACTCTACAGCGAGTTTCCGCAGCCGGACGTGACCGCGCAGGTCGTGCGGTTGTTCCGCGACGAGGGATTGTTCACCGGTGCTGAGGAATACGCGATCACGCATCCGGGCGCGGTGACGCTGTGGGGCGCTGAGGACGAAGCCGCGTATCTCAAGCATCTCGCCGTGTACCAGCGCAACGCCGCCGACGCGGAGCAGCTCAAGCAAACGCTCGATGCGGTGCGCCCGCTGCTCGCGGCGCTGCGAGACAAATTGTATCCGGCGGCGTTGAAGCGGATCGATGGCACCGACCCGCTCGCGGATGGCGCGGCGCTGGCCGAGCTGGTCCGTGCCGCGCAGCGCGCCGGGGTCGCAATGGCGGCGTATCCGATGGTGCAGGCTCGCGTCGATGCGCAGGCGATACGCGGGCAGCTCAACGCGCGGGCGATCGAGCGCGACCGGCAGCAGCTCATCGGCGCGCTGCGCGAGTCGCGCGATGCGCAGCTGGGCCAGTTGCAGCGCGCGCGGAAAGACGGCGAGCTTTCCGAGGATGAGTACTATCACCAGCTAGCGGACGTCGCGGCGAAGCACGGCGTCACGCTGTCGCCGATCAGTACGCCGTCCGCGACACGTGTCATTGATGCGGTGCGCGCCATGGTCGCGGCCGCGTCGCCGCAACCGTACGACTCGCTGCGCCGGTATCTCGGCGTGCTCGAGCGTGAGCGTACGATCGATCCGCTGCAACTCATCGCGCAGACCGAGCAGCTCGACGCCGCGGTGCGTGAGCGGCTGCTGACGAGCGACGAGCAGCGCGAGCTGGCCAAGTGGCTCGCCTGGGCGCAACGGCTCGACGGGCTGCTCGCCGTGCGATTGAACCCGCGCGACTGGGATGACTTCACAAAGGACCACGACCGCCCGTCCGCCGCCGCGCTCTGGCGATTCCTCGACGCGCATCGCCGCACCCTCGGCCGTGACCTGCCACCGGACTTGCGCGCGAAGCTCGACACGCTCTTCGCAAAGATCGACCAGCAAGCGGAATTCTACGAGGTCGCGAGCGCCCGCGACGCTGGCTTCGTGCGCAACACGCTCGCCCAGATGCGCGTGCGCCGGCTGCCGGCCGCGGTCCTCGTCACCGGCGGCTTCCACACCGCCGGCATCGCCGCGCGCCTCAAGGAGCTGCGCGTCGCCTACGTGGTCGTCACGCCCGCCATCGAAGGCGAGTTCGCCGAGGACCGCTACCAGTCGCAACTCAAGAACGAGCTGCCGCCCATCGAGGATCTCATCCGCAAGCTCGACGAAGCACAGCAACACGCACTCGGCCTGTCATCGCTCGACCCGAATCTGCCCGCGGTGCCCGGCGAAGGCCGCGCGCCAACGGCAACGGGCAAGCCCGACCAGCAAGCCGACCACCCGCTCTCACGCCACGACCAAGTCTTCCAGCGTTTCGTCCCCGCGTGGCTGCACGCCGCCTTACGCAAGGGCGGCGAAGCCGTCGACCAGCTGCGCGCGTGGATCAACGCCCACCCGCAGCAAGCGATGGCGATGGGCATCGCCCTCTCAATCGTCAGCGAGCAAGTCGTCCGCCTCATCGTCCACGGCCAGCCCCTCGACTTCCGCGCCCACGACGGCGTGCTGCTCGCGGCTGCAACACTCGGCGGCGCACCGGCGGCGAGCCGGTTAGACGCGGCGGCCCTCTCGCCTAAAGGACAGCAATTGTTGAATTGGCTCACGTTATCGGGTCAAGATCGCATTTATGCCGTGCCATTTGCACTTCACTCTGAAATCGAGCAGCTGCTTTTCAGCGGACAGTCGTTGAGTTTCGGCTTCAAGACGACCGGGAGAGGGTTCAAGCCAGTCACGCCGGAGCGACTCGACAGATTGGCTCAATTCGCTCGCGTAATGGGAAGACCCATGGTCGCTGAAGGACGCCCCGACCGATTCCTGGGCGCGACTCTTAATCTTCTCGATCAAGTGCCGCACGATGAGCTTGCGCGAATCATCAACGATCTCTACGGCCGACCAGGGAATATCTTGATCACCGCGTCGTCGAGCAACCCATTTGGAGTATCGATGGACATCGATAGAGACGTTCAACGAATCATGCGCCATGAATTGGCCGAGCGGGCGACCCCTGGGCACGTCCGCATGTTTGGACGTGCCTACAGAACGATTCGGAACGATGCGCAACTATGGCAAGTTGCCGAGCACGCTGTTGCCCTTGAAGGACAAGATGATCCATTGGAGTTTTGGGTGAGATTGATTGAGCCTGGTCCTGGGGGACCGCCACGTGCGACCATCGATGCATTCCTCACGCGCTTGAGGGCGCAGAACTCGCAAGAATTTAACACGGCGCTAGACGCCGCTTCACGCATCGCCCGACGGATCGATCAACAGATGCATCTCAGTTGGCTCAAGCTGAGTGCTGAGTTGCATATTCGTTGGGATGGTCGAATGGAAGAGGTTGCGGCGCGGTTGAACGCCACGAAGATCGTCATTCATTTGCCGTCGGCGGTGCGGGCGAAGGCCGGCAACCAGGCGATGGTGATCCTCACCGTGCCGCACGCCGGGGCGACGCCGACGCCGCGCGAGATCCTCGCGGCGTTCGTCGCGCAGCATCCGGACGCGCGCGCGCAGGTCTACGATGACGCCGGCAACCCGCGCAATCTGCACCTGGCCGTCGACGGCGCGATCGTCACCGAGCAGCTCGGTGGCTGGGACGCGCCGCTTGAACTGGCCTCGACCAGCGAAATCTCGCTGCAACCCGCCGTCGCTGGCGGCGCGCCGGAGGCGGGCGAACCGTTGGCGCCTGCGCGGACATTGGCGGAGCAAGCGAAGGCGGCGCAGGGCAACGCGACGCCGATCGCGTCAGGGCGTCCAGAGCGTCAGGCCGGGCACGCGGCGGAAGTCGCGGTCGGCGGAGGCGAGGTGGCGAAGCTGGGCTTGGTGCAGACAGGCGACGATCAGCGCGTCGTTGACCAGCAGTCCCAAGTCGCGGCTCAGCCCAATCGCTTGATGCCAGAGCGCGGCCGTGACGGGCACGACATTCAGGGGCAGCCGCGTCAGACCCTCGAGCAGATCGTGCGTCCGGGTGAGGCGGCGGATCAGCGCGGGATGGCGCTTCAAGAATTGGACCGGGTGTTTGGCGGCCCGGGGGTAGCGCGTGAGCAGCTCGGCAATCAGGAGGCGATGCGTCAGCTCACCGAGGACCGTCGTGGACGTGACGCCGCGCACCAGCCGCCGCTCAATGCGGCCCAACAGGCGGCTGCACCCGGGCGACTGATTCCAGAAGTGGGCGAGGAAAATATTGGTGTCGAGAAACAGCCTGCCCCCGTCGGGGAAGGCGTCGAGCCGCATGCGTTAGGAATTCCAGGCGGTCAAATCGGGATCGTCGGCCAGGCGCTTGGCCAGGCGGGGGGAGAGCTGCATGGCGCCGCGAGTGGCGTCGGTCCAAGGCGTCAAAGAGACGTGAATAGCGCCTCGGGTCTTCGTGATGGTCAGCTTCAGGCGCGTGTGCTCGCGGAAGGGCAGTTTCCGGCTGGGCTTGAGCACACCACGCTCGTAAATCGCGTCGATGGTCTTAGTCATCTCGACTCCTCCTCGGTTACTCAAACCGCTCCTGGCGCACCTGCTCGCACAGCCGCCGGATCTGGCGGGCCGACAACCCCCGGCGAGCCGCGCGTTGGCGCATTGTCAGGACCAGCGGCTCCCATCGAGCGAGGCGCAACTGCTGCTCCAGCCGCTTCGCCAGCCGGGCTTGATCAGCCAGCGGGAGCCGCGCGACCGCCTGCTCCAGCTGTTTCGCCGACAACTCCATTGCACTCTTTGCCATCGTCGCAGCCTCCTGCGGCAAGCCTAACACCCGCCTCCGAGGGTGTCAAGGCAACCGCTCCCATTATCCTTCGCCTGCCATCGTCGCTGCAAGCGGCGGCGGGAAACACGGACGCGGTCACCCTCACCGTGCCGCACGCCGGGGCGACGCTGACGCCGCGCGAGATTCTTGCTGAGTTCGTCGCGCAGCATCCGGTCGCGCGACCGCTCGTCTACGATGCCGCCGGCCAGCCGCGCAACGTGCACCTCGCCGTCGACGACGCGGTCGTCACCGCGCCACCCGGCGGCTGGGACGCGCCGCTGACGCTCACGCCGACGAGCGAGGTCGCGCTGCAGTACGAGGGTGGCGGTGGCGCGCCGGCACGCGTGGCAATGACGTCCGAACAAGCCTGGACGCCCGAGGAGCGGATGCTCATCGAAGAGAAGGTGGGCGCAGTACTCGATGGACTTGCGCTTCAAGGATACGCCGTGCCCGCCGTACCCGTGGTTGTCGCGCGCGCGTCAGGCCGCATGAGCGACACAGAGGGCGTGCCGCTTGTCGTCGACGACGCGCTGCTCGCGCAATTGCGGCAGCCCGCGACCGCGTCGATCGCGTCGCTGACGCTGATGGCGAAACTCGCCGACGCGCTGACAGGTTTCGACGCGGCGCAGCGGGGCGAGGCGTATCTTACCAAGCTGCCGTTGGGGGTACCGCTACGGACGTGGCTCGACCAGCGGGCCGGCCGACGAGCCGTCGAGCTAGCGGATGAGCTGGCTCGGGAACTACATCGCGAGACGGCGGAGTACTGGCGACGCGCGTTGCGGCTGCAGCTCGAGCGGTTAGAGCAGGGGCGGGCCGATGCCTCGTTCCGCGACGAGACGATCAAGAAGATTGAGTCACTGCTCTCGGCGGAACCGTTCGAGGCCACGGATGTCGAGCGCGTGTTGGCGCGGCTCGGCGAGCACGCACTTGAGCGCGTTGATTGGAAGGACTTTGCGGACTACGCCGGGCGACCGTCATCAGATGATGGCCAACCGTCGACGCTGTTTGAGATGTTGCGGGAGTCCGCGGTCGCGAGCAAGCCGCCGCTGATCTTCGGCGGGTTCGTGAACGGCTACCTCCGGCCTGACAGCGACGTCGACATTATCTTTTGGTCGACAAAGGACGGCCAAGATGTCGCCTGGGTGCTACAGATTCCGCTGAGTCCCGACGAGCCGCTCTCGGTCAAAGGCTTCCTCGGCAGTGACGTGACGGTACTCGAGGCGCCGACATCGTACAATTCGGTTTTCCAGCTACCATTAGCGGCCGATGAGTTGTTGCGACGCGAGCCCAGCGGGTCGTGGCGCGTCCGGGGCGATGTGCTGGCGGCGCTGTATCGGCGCAATCAGCAGTTACGTCACGAAAGTCGCGATGCCGATCCGTCGGCGGACGAGACCACGATCGCGCGCGCCGCCGTCGAGCGACAGCAGCGTGACAAGTTGGTGACGATGCACGTGCCCGCGCCGCTGCAGGCGGCGGCCGGCGGCCGCGATCGGCTGGAGCTAACCGGCGCGACGCTGGGCGAGGTCGTCGACGAGCTGGCGCGCACGAATCCCAAGCTGCACGCGCGACTGATCACCGCTGATGACCAGCTCAACCCGCAATTCCAATGGGCCGTGGGTGAGGAGCCGGCGGTCGATCCGCACGATTCCGCCTGGCGACAGACCGCCATCAACGGGCAGCCGGTGTACATTGCGCTGCACCATCTCGCCGGCGGCGCGCCGGAGAAGAGCGTGCAGACAGCCCAAGCCGAATTGGTCGGCGGTCTCACGAACCTCAATTACCTGCAACGAATTCAGCGGCTGGTGGGAACCGGCCAGCCGCGGCGGCGCGTACTGTACTTGGGCTCGGGCGCGGATGTCTCCAGAGCATTGCTGGCGACCGACGCGACCGAGCTGATCCTCGTCGACAACCACGCCGCTCGTAAGACCTATCTGGCTCCCGATGTCCTGCGCCGTCGGATGGAAGAATATTTCAAACAGAAAGCAGAGCGGGGTTGGGTGGGCGTCAGTACGCTCTACGATGTGTCGCTTGAGCCGTTCGTGCTGGAGGAGCTTCGTCGCCTCGGCGCGGAGCAGATCGAGCCGGTCTTCGATGAGGCGGCCGATGCGCTGACGGCGCGCTTCCATTGGAACGGCTCGTCACGAACAGTGCTTATTCTCGGAGAGCGGAACGCCAAAGACTCGTCCCAGTATTCCGCCTATCTCGGTGGACTGGGCGGGATCGATACGCTGTTCCTCAAATCCGGGGTAGAAATCTCCGAGAGTGGCATCGCCGGCCAAATCGTCAAGGGGTGGATGCGCTCCGGCGTAGTGATCGCCGACGAGGCGCTCGCGTTGCCTTCGTCGTTGCCGGACCACATCGTGCGCGAAGTGCATGGTCGCATGCAGCGCGACGAAGAACTGGACCGACTCGAACGCGACGGCGCGCGCTTCGGCTACATCGATCAAGCGGACAACTCACGTCAGCGGCAGGCGTTCATTTGGCGAGTTGACCCGGAGGAGTCGGCCGGTGCATCCATTCAGCCGAAGGACATGCAGGCTACCGCTGGCGATGCGCGCGTCGCCGCGCGACCCGGCGGCCACGAGCGAGAGGACGGCATGCAAGAGCCGCACCTGGCGCAAGGCGATGCGTATAGCGATGCGATGCGGGCGCTGCTCGATGTTTCGGAGACCAACCCGGTCACTCGGGGCAGCCGCGATCGGCGACGCAAGCTGCAAGAACTGGGTCCGGAAATCGAGCAGGCCGTCCGCGATGTGCTGCAGAAGGAGCCTAAGCTCCACGCCGCGGCGAACCTCCACGTCGCCATCGTGCCGATGGGCAGCGCGCTGCAAGGCTACGCCAACAGCCACAGCAAGATCGAATACCGCATCCTCATTCTGGACGGGCTGCCTGTGAACACGGTCATCTCCAAAGAGCAGGCGCGGAAGATTCATTTCGCGGTTCACAAGCTGCTGACGAGGGAGGACGACGTCAAGGTTGAGCTGGGCGAGGTCACCGCGATCGACAATCTCACAGCCATCACGACCGGCGATGCCACGGTCCGTCTGAATGTCGAACACCTCTCAGGCATATTCCTGCCGGTGGCCTATGGGGATCCGGAGCTGGTGGAGCAAGCGCGCCTCCATATGATCAAGCGGCTGGTCGCGGGTCCGGACCCGGCGCGCCAATGGAAGTCGATCGCGGATCGCTACGCCCGCGCCGTCAGCCTGGACCTCTCGTCGATCGATACCAAGCCGCATCTCATGGATTGGCTGACTGCGCAAGGCAAGGGCACGAGCATCGATGCCAGAAAGGTGTTCAACATCGAGCGGCTCAAGCACACCGGTCTGCCGCCGATCGAGGAGATGGCGCGCGTGTATCACGTGGCGCTGCCGACATCGACCGGACCGGTCGAAATCTCGCCGGCCTCGACGCCTGGACCGACCACTGCTCCGAGCGCGGTGGGCGCGAACCGGTCGACCGCGGCAAAGACCACAGGCCGGCTTGGTACTCCAGGGTACGAAGATAATTTGGACCGCGCCCTCGAAGACGAGAAGCAACTGCTCTGGGGCCAGCTCGGTTGGCTGCCGCTGCCGGTCGAGGAAGATCCGCAAGAGATCGTCGCGGCCACGCCGCTGCCGCCGCACGCGCGGGTGCTGACCGTGGGTGGGGCGACGACGCCGTTCCTGTGGTTGGAACGGGCCGAGACCGTGACGGTGCTCGATAACAGTCCAGAACAGCTCCGCCACCTCGAGGAAATCGTACAGGCTCTGCGCGAGGGCAAGGAGGACCAGTTCGTCGAGCGGATCAAGATGCTGGCGGGCACACGCGTGATGCCGCGGTTGCGCAAGGAGATGGACGATGAAGTCGAGCGGGCGTACGCGTTCCTGCGCGATCCGCGGCGCCGCGACGCGTTGCGGCGCAAGCTGCCGCAGCTGACCCTGCTGCAGGGCAACCTGCTGGGACGGACCGACCGCACCGACCCTGATCGCTACAACGTGGTCTACTACTCGACGATTCCCGGCTGGACGAATCGGACGCTGAACCGCGCCTCGCACGAGGTGATCGCCCAGAGCATGGCGCGCGATTTGGCGCGGGGAGCGACGCTCGTGTACAGCCGCCTCGGGCATGGCGCCAGCCGCCTGATGACTGAGGATGTGGAGTCGATGTGGGGCGTACCGGCGACGATCCGCCGGCTCGCGTCGACGCGCAATCCGCAGACTACGTATCAGATCGCCGTGCCTGGGCCCGCCGCGGGGAAGCCGCGGGCGCGACGCGCGACACCATCGGAGACGCCGAGCGGGCATCGGCCCGGCATCGCGCTGCCGGAGCTGCTCGTGCGCCTGCTGCCGGCGATGGTGATCGGGGTCGGTGTTGGTTCCGTCGCGGCGATGATGGTGCCGGCGATGGCCGCGACGGTCGGGCCGGCGATAGCGATTGTCTCGATCATCGGCACACTCGCGCTCGTTGCGGTCGTCGATCGGTTGCGCGCGGTCGCGATTGGCGATCACTTCCTATTGCCGCCGCCGAATGCGAAGGCTCGGCGAGCATTGGCCGAGCACGTCGCCGCGCTCAACGCGGAGTTCGGCGCATGGGACACCAACCAGCTGCGCGCGCGTGCGCGGGAATGGCAGCAGCGCGTGCACGACGCCGTGGTTGCATACGGCGGCGCTTCGGCAGCCAACGACAGACTGGTGGATTGCCTGTTTCGGTTCGCGCGCGATCGCGACATCCTCATTGAGCTCCTCCGGCGCGCGCAACGTGATCCCGCCGCGATCTCGCGGCTCGCTGAAGAGGATCAGCGGCTCATGTTGGCGGATCACCTGCCGGAGAATGTACCGGAAGTCCACGACGCCAAGCGCCGCTACTACCGCGGAGAGCTGGTGCCGGCCGATGTGACGACGCCGCATCTGTTGTTGCTGATGGAAAACAGCGAGCACGTCTACGCGGCGTTGGCGGTGCTGGCGCGCGCCACCGGGCCGGACAGCGCGGCGAAGATCGACGCGTTGGCGGACCAGCTGCGCACGGTCCACGAGACGATGGCGCGGTTGTCGCAATGGGATTTCGCCCACCGCGCGCCGGGCGCGTGGGGCATGCGGCTGGTCCGGGGTATTGGGGAGCACGAACGATACGACGTCGGCGGTCATCCGACTATGCGCGAACACTTCTTCAGCTATATCCCGAGCTATGCCGAGGAATTCTGGGGTCAAGCCATCGTCGTGGCCGACGTGCCCTTGACATCGATCCGCCGGACATGGCTGTCGGCGATGGAGCCGGAAGTCAAAGTGAGTGGTCCTGTGACGGTCCGCGCGGTCTACGACCTCGCGCGCCCGCGCGACGTGACGAATTGGCATCGCGTGGCGCGCCGCTATGAGCGCGCCGTGGGGACGGCGACGCCTCAGCTCAATTTGCGAGGTACGCCTGCTCCATCGGCCGAGGATGTCGCGTTGCGCGACTCGATCGTGCTGCAGTTGCCCGCGCCGCTGCAGTCGAAGGCGGATAACCAGGCATTCGTCATCCTCGACACGCCACGCATCGCCGGCGAGCTGACCGTCGGGCAGGTCATCGATCAGCTCATCGCGCGCTATCCGCAACTTGCCCCCGCTCTCGACGAGCTCGATGAACTGCAGCCGAAGCTCGCGCTCGGCCTCGGCGATCGCGTGATCACGCGCCACCTCGACGAGCATAGACAGATGGTCGAACCCGAGCAGCCGTGGCGCGACGTCGTCGTGCGGCCGTGGGCGCAGCTAATACTCCTGTCGCTGGTGCAGGGTGGCGGCCAGGGCGCGCAGCCCATCGGGCCGGTGCCCGGCGCGTTGACCGTTCGAGGCATTGCCGAGCGCATGGTCGATCAGTTGCAAGAGATGGCGCAGGATCGTCGCGCCGAAATTCCGACGGTGGAAGAGCCGCTCGCATCCGATCTCCGCGCCGACTTGCAGCTGGTGGACGACACGATCGAAATGATACAGCGTGACATCGCCCCGCTCGATCGCCGATCGTCCGATCTGCTCGCGTACCTGCGCCGGCGCGATCGGGCCACACCGTTTCAGCAACGCCTGCGCCGCGCCTTTGCTCGTCTCACCGGATTGCCGACCTCGCACATCGTGTTCTTGGCGCCCGACGACGTGGTGGCATGGTCGCTGACCCACGTCTCGCAGATCCGCCTGATTGCCACACCGGATGCGCTTCCGGAGTGGCTTGGCGCGTCGGGGCGGCACGCGGTCATTGTCGATGCCGCGGGACATCGCACGCGCATCGTGTTCCTCCGATCGGACCAGTCCCCGTTGCAGGCCGTGTTCACGATGGCCCACGAGCTGGCGCACGCGCAGCAACCCGAGGACGTCTTCCGGCAGTTGGACGTGTTCGGCCGCGCGGTCGTAGAAGGCTTTCAGGTCGTGGAAGAGGTCGCGTTGATTACGCGATTGATCACCGGATCGTCGAAGGTCGGGCGGCAGGTGCGCGCACTCATCCGGGCCGCGGCGCAACCGTATCGCAATCCGGCCTATCGATTCGTGACGGACAGCATCCAGCTGGCGGGCTCCGATTGGATCGGCACTGAAGGGGACGTGATCGTCGTGCGCGAATACGTGCAGCGTTCCGAGTATGCGCCGGAGGTGGAATTCGTCCGCGCGCTGCAAGATCGCGTCGGCGAACACGCCGTGCGTGAGTTTGTCCGACGAGGCAACGCCGAGCCGTTGGAGCGGGCGCTGACATCTGCGCGGTTGTCGGCCTTGCGTGTCTTCTTCGCCAGGTGGGACGCGGCGGTCGCCGACCGCGCGATGAATGAGCCGCTGCAGATGATCCCGAGAGCCTCGCGCGTGATGCACCGAATCCGCAACGCGCTCGCGCTGCGCTTGTTCCTCGACGGCCGTGTCCGCGATTCGGCCCGCATGGCCCGTGCCGAACGATACACGGAGCACGTCGTAGATTTGCTCGCGGGCATTCTTCGGCGCCGCGATTTTCTGAGCCGAGAGCCGTTTTCGGATACGCTCCGTCGAATTTCCGGGATGTCCAGCCTGCCCGCGTTGGTTGACCACATCGCTGAGCTCGGCCGATCGGTCGTGGACAATACGATGTCGGAAGAGCGCGGGTTCGCGATGGTCGACCAGTATCTGAACCCGCTCAATGGTGGAGCGTCGGCGAGCCACCCGGGCAAGACCGTGCTGTTGATGCCGCTGCGGTTGGCGGCGGCGATGGGCGCCGGACTGATCACCGCCTCGGTGCTGGCGCCGACGTACCACGCGGACGCGATCGTCCAAGGATTCGTCGTCAGCGGTGTGGTGTACATCAGCAGCATACTTCTGCAGCCGACTGCGGTTCGAGCGTTTCGACAGATCCGCCGGCTCGTGCGGGCGCGCGGCCCACCGAGATCGCGTCGAGCGCAACCCGCGAAGCTGCCGCTGACCGTGGCGAACGCGACAGCCGATATGTGGACGCTCAGCGACGGCTCGACACTTTCTTTCACCTCGGCCGCACAGCCGCCGCCCGTGTCCCTGCGGCGTGTCCTCGACCACGCGGTCAAGCGATGGAGCGGCGCTCGGATGCTGCGCTCACCGTTGACCTCCACCGATCACGCATGGCTGCTCTTCATGCCATCAGCCGTGGTGTGGGCGCTCGTGATTGGCTCGCTGCCGCTGACCGCGCCGGTCGCCGCGGGGGCCGGCGCGGCTGCGACCGTCATGCAATTGGCCATTCTCGTCCTCGTCTTCGCGCCCCCGGTTCTCAGTTTCCAGCACATCGGCGAAGTGCTCGATGGGGCCATCGTCGCCCGATCGACGGCACGGGCTGCTCGCGATCCCAGCCGTGTGCGTCTCGACGCGCCATTGCTGGCGCTGGCCCGCAAGTTCGAGCGCGAAACAGGCTGGCCCATCGTGTGGACCGCGAACCCCCGCGTGCTCGCGCAAGTCGACGACGCCAATCACCGCGTGGTGCTTGGTCTTGGGTGGATCGTGTCGGGCTCGCGGGCCGCCAATGGTCGGCGACTTGAGTATCTGAACCAAAGCGTGCTGCGTCCGATCCGCCACACCGTCGGCGTGTCGGTCGCGTTGCCGGCACCGATGCGCGCGATCGTTCCAGGCGCCACCGACGGCGTCGTCACCGTCTATCCGCCCGGCGCGGTCGCGGGCCGCACGATCCGCGACGTCATGGCCGCGCTCGCCGCGAAATATCCGTCGCTCGCCGACGCACTCGCGAAGCTCGACGAGCCGACCATGCGGGCGATGGTCGTGGTCGGCGGTCGCGCCACCACAGCCGCGAATCGCGCGCGAGCTTCGTGGACCTCGCGATCGGGACGCGCCGACGGCTTTACGCTGACGGAGCTGCTGGCGCGCGGGCTGCCGGCGCTGGTCGTGGGCTTAGTGGCCGCTGTTGTCGCTGCCGCGTTCGTGGCGCCGGCGACGGCGGTGTGGCTCGCGCCGATTGCGGGCGTGCTTGCGGCGGGGACCGCGGTCGCGGTGCCCGTGATGATCGCTCGGCTGCGGGCGCGGCGAGACCGCCAAATCCGCGCGATCCAAGCGCGCGAAGAGGTGGAGCGCATTATAGAGCAACGAGTTCTAGAGAGCCTCGTCCAGGCAAAGCTGCTCACCCAAGGGGAGCCGCTTCCGCCGCAAGGCACGCCGAAGCGCAGGGAATTGCAATCGGACATCGATCGGTTCACGTACCAAGCACGAGAGGATCAACAATACCACGCGTGGCGGCGCGCGATCATCAATCGCATCCTCGCTCTTGTGGATAGCGCACTCTCTCAGGAGCTGGCTGGGGATCAGCGCCGCGGTCAGCTGAACGATGTGCGGACGCTGGTGAACGAATTGCTCAACAACGCCCATCGTGGACTGACCATCCGGCAGCGCTATGAGCCGAGCTTTGCGGGCCGCATTGAGGTCGAGGCGGCCGTCAACTCCGGCATCCTCACCATTATGATTCGAGATACCGGCAACGGAATGGTGCGTGCCATCTTCGAGCACGTGACGACGCATGCCTCGACGCCGCTGCAGCCCGAGCCAGCATCCAAGGATCTCGATGCGATCCTACAGCGTTTGAGTGTCACCACTAAAGACGAAGTCGGTGTGGGCGGCTACGGCATGCGCCTGATCCATGATCTCGTGGTGGACAGGCCAGGCGCCCGGATGACGATTCAGACGGAGTCCCTCAGCGAAATTGAAAGCCAGCTGACGTGGACCCATGCGGAGGGGGCGGATCGTAGGCTTCCGCCGCCGGTGCCCAAGCCTGTCGGCCGCGGTACGCAAGTCGAGCTCGACCTATCGCTGGAAGGATCGCGGGCCAGCCAGGAGCGTGAGCCGGTGCGGGATGTGTGGCCTCAACCGATACCGGCATGGCCCTCGCGACCTGAGCCGGTTTCGCCGGCCCTCTCGCCACGGATGCTGATGGCCCGTCTCTTCGCGCCGGAGCGTTTGTCCACGATCGGCCAGTCGCTGACCAAGGCCCGCGCGGTGATCGAAACACTCGGCGGCCGTCCGGAGTTGCTGCGGCTCGACCACGTGACGGTCAATGCGCGGTCCGCGGCGGAGCGGCAGACACTCATCGATGGGCTGACGCGCGACCATGGCGGCCGGCTCCGTCGCGTTATCGAAGTCAACGGGCGGCTCGTGCATATCCTGACGCTCGCCACGCCGTTGCTCGATGCGCGGGCGGAAGACGACACGCCGCTGCACCTCGATACGATCGCGATCGCCGATCCGCGTCCGGATCTGCCCGCGGTGACTCAAACGGACATCGAGGACGTGGCCTTCCATTACGGCGATCGTCCCGAGCAGCACCGCGAGCTGATGGCGATGATTGATCGACTCAGCGAACCGTTTGACGATCCGAACAGTAGCCATCAGCCGTTCCAGGGCGAATCCATCAAAGGACCATGGGTGGTGCGGCGCCGCCCGTTCCGCGTCGGCGATTCGTTCGGATTCAAAGCCGAGTTCGAGCGTCCCGATGAATCCGGCGGCGTCGAGTTCCGCGTCGAGATCCGGACGGATCGTATCCTTGACGCGCAAGCCATGGCCGAAGAGCTTCCGCCGCCCGACCTCGGCGCGCCGGCGCAATTTCCATTGCGCACGTCCGGTGTCGAGGGCCGGTCGCCTCGGTCGGCCAATGCATCGACGCTGAAGGCGGGTGCGCAATTGCGCGACTTCTTAGTCATGCAAGATCCGCGATTGGCGCAGGACCACACGCTCAGCGTCGAGCAAGCGCCGGAGGCGATGATCGTGCTCGGCAACGATCTCATCCAAGTGCCGCAGGCTGCCGCGCAACTGTATGGCCGGACGGGCATGCCGGCTCTGCGACAGGCGGGCGCGCCGACCATCGTGGTGGCGGCGGGCGGGCGCGGCCGGTTCACCCCGCCTGGCTGGACGTCGGAGGCGGAGGTGTTCCGCGATCTGCTGCGCCGGGGCGGCGTGCCCGAGGACGGGCTGTACCTCGACGCGCAGTCGAGCAACATCGGCGGCAACATCCACAACAGCCGCGAGATCATCGAGCAGCGGCTCGGCCGACCGCCAAAACGCGTGCTGGTGGAGGAGAGTCCGCTGATGCAGCGACGGGCGTGGGCGACCGCCCGGAAGGAGTTCGGCGACCAGGTGGAGATCATCAGCTACGCGCCGTTCGTGCCGGACTTCGACCATCCGCCGGAGGAGTGGGAGTTGCCCGAGTGGCGGCGTCGGTTGCTGTGGGATGCCGTGGCCGAAGTGTACCGGCTGCTCGAGTACCAGAAGCCGGAGCATGACTTCATGGTGCCGATCGACGTGCCGACGGACATCTTGAAAGCCGCGCTGCAGGCAGGCGGGCACCTATTGAGCGATCAATCCATTCCGGAGTCGTATCGAGCCGAACTGAAGGGCTGGCTCGACGCGATTCGCCGCGCGCGCCAGCGACGGATCGGACATCGGCCGGGGTTCAGTCTCGTCGAGATGGCGGTTGGATTGTTTGGCGCGGGGGCCGCCCTCGCCGTCGGCGTGCCGGTGCTCGGACCCGTTGTCAGTGGCGTCTGGCAAGCATGGTCAGGCCCGGGCGGGGGATGGCTCGCGAGTGTGCTGATGCTCGCCATAGTCCAGGTGGCGGAGGGATTGCGCTCGAATCGAGACACGTTCGAGACAGTCACGCCGGGCGAGAAGGCTGTGATGGCGCCCTCCCACCCAAGCACCATCCCGGCCGGCCCATCTTCATCGCCGGCGTCGATTCTCGACGATGAGCAGTTCGACGCGCGACTCGCGAACGTCGAGTATCAGCTCGAAAAGTCGTCGACGGATCGTGGCGGGGTCGCGAAGGCGATGTCCGCGTTGATGGCGTGGCTCGTGGATCTGCCCGACGAGCGCGATGCGCACGTTCGCGAAGCATTGACGCTCATCGACCAGCGCGTGCTCGCCAACCTGCGCGGCACCGGCGATCCGTGGATCGCGGCGTTGCCTAATGTCGAGGACTGGCTCGTCTTGCCGCTCTTGCCGTTCGACAACGACCGCGATCGCTTGCTGCGCCGAGCCGAACGGTTGGCGCGCCTGTCGCCGCGCGCGTCCGCGCTCTTGTTCGGTCTGCTCGGCCCGCACCTGCGCCTGGTGAACAACCTCGAGATCGACAGCCCCGACTTCGAGATGCATCCGGTGTTGCTGGCTGGGTTCTTGCCGCGCTTGCGCGAGTTGCTCGGCCGCATCGATGCCAAAACGGCGACCCAGGAGCAGCGGCAGCAAGCGCGCGAGTATGCCGCGGCACTCGCCAACGGGCTCATGGTTCCGATGGATTCGCAACTCGGCAATGGTACGTCGGCCATTCTCGACATCTACCTCGGGCAAGTCATGCGCGAACTGAAGTCTCGGAACATCGCCGACCCGTCGGCAACGATCGCGCGAGCGATGGCGCTGCTGCCCGATACCGCGCCGGACGCCGTGCGCTATCGAGGCGAAGATTTCGGCGACGCTGAACTCGACGTGTTGATCGACTACAACCGGGCGCACCCGAACGCCGCGCTGTCGCTGTGGGCGATGATCGCCGATGGCCCGAACGCGCCGGCCTATTTCGTGCGCCCGCGCAAGACCGGCGATAGTCCTCGCGTCTGGGTCGACGCGATGTACCGCGCGCTGCGGCGCCGAGTCGGCCGCACGACCGAGCAGCCCGCCGCTGCGCCGTCGCCTACGATGGCTCCAGCCGCGCCACTCACGCTGCGGCTGCCCGCGCCGCTACGGATGCTCATCCGTCGCGGAGCCGAGCAGGGACCGGAAGTGATCGAGGTCCATGGAACAACCCTCGGTGCGGTGGTCGCCGATCTGCTCAAACAATATCCGGAGCTCCAGTCGCAACTGCTGGATGCCCGCGGGGCGTTGCGACCGACCATCGCGATCTTCGCGAACGATGATCAGCTGACCGGCGATCCGGCTGCTCGCGCCGCG
>Ga0209515_10004136_pt1 | contig 19855 bp, 17 predicted proteins | sample Subgroupgradi54m_FD_187454 | JGI IMG/M metagenome (GOLD analysis project Ga0209515, IMG submission 187454) | Subsurface groundwater microbial communities from S. Glens Falls, New York, USA - GMW60B uncontaminated upgradient, 5.4 m (SPAdes)... ...
AGAACAAAATGGAAATAGACACCAGAAACGACAAAAATGTCGTTTCTATACAAGCGGGAGAAACGACAAAAATGTCACTTGTCTATAAGAAAGAAAACGAAAGTAAAGAAAATGAAATTAACGTTAACGATAATTTTAATTCCTTTAAGAAAAGAAAAAATGGAGGGACTGTTGCATTAAGAGATATTTTGATGCAGTACAATTTAAACACACCAAAGAGAACTACAAACCAGGCAAGACTAGGTAAAAAAACTTATAAATCTAACGGTCATGTTGATAAAAACCAGCGGGAGTATCTAGCCTCGGAAATGGCCGATAAATTACACGACCAAAAAAGCTTAGGGGCATTCCGGGTGATTGCTGAAAAAGTACCTCAACCGGTTATTTTTGAAGTGTTATCTAGCATTAAAGAAACGGCGATGGCCGGGAAAATCCGCACGAGTAGGGGAGCGCTATTTGTTAATATTATCCAAGGCTACTGTGACTCACATGGTATAGAGTTAGGGTTTATGTCACAAAACTAGTTCTAGGGTCATCCTGTGGGACCAGGAAGGGAATTAAAAGGCATCCACACATACAAAATCTTGACGGTTTGTGGTATACTCGCGACGAAATGAGCAAGATTGATTGGGAAAAGGCACCTGCAGTAAGTTCCGCTGAATTAAAAGCCGTAGGGCCGGCAGTGGAACGGTTGTATGGTCTACCTCATGAACAATTACAGCAACTAGCAGTATTTAGAATAATTAATCCCGATATAGTTAGTGCCGTGACCGGGGTGCCATTAAACTTTCGACATAGGGATCGGGATGATAGCGAAGAGATGAGCAGAAATAGGCGAGTATATGCAACTGGAGTAACCACCTTGAAAGAACATGGGTTAATTAAGCCTGGGGATCTTTTGGGAAATACAGCAACCCTATTTTCAGACGGGCAATTGGCAAGTATATGGGACACACAAGCACTAAAAGATCCCGATCATCCGAATAGAGCTAAAAACTATGTCATAGGTGGAGAAGCCAGACCAGAATGGAAACAAAAAATACTTAGCGGGCTTAACAGAAAAGAGATTACTCAACTACATGCTTCCGCTGCGGCAATATTAGTTGAAGCGGTGGGAAACTTGGCACATAGTAGAGAAGAAAGTGACGGAGGCAATAACCGTTTTGCTTCGAGAGCAGTTCCACTTTTAACTGAGTACGTTTATCACCAAGGAATGGCTAAGCGTGGAGGAGGCTTTACATCTGAGCCGGTGCAATTGGCACTCTGCGATGACTTGACTAAGGTTGCCAAGGCTAATTCAGGAGGAGATATAAATCTGGAGGCCGCCTTGATATCGGGAGTAGGATGGCAAGTAAAAGAGGACAGATTTATTAAAGAAGGCGACCCCCAACTATCTGGATTATATCCTGTGATAGAAAAGAGAATAAATTCTTTCCAGAATAGACCACAGTCGTTAGCAGATCTTTTCCCTGGTCTGCAGGGGTTTTTCCCGGGAAGTTTAGACAACTTGTTTGTAAGGGGTGCTTATTCTTTATTTGATAACCAGGTACCAGACAGAGATAGTTTGAATGTGTTAATACTTAAGCTAGCCGAAGGCAGAGTACAGGCAAAGAGGGGAGTAATTTTAACTACTCATTCCCACGAACTTGAATTTAGAACGGAGGCAGGATTGGTAATACAGTTGCACGATAGTGATCACGCCAAAGCAGAAATTGCCGCAATAGAATTAGGAAGAGATGGCCAGGCTAACAAGAACGAAGAAAGAGTTGTTATATATCGCAGAGACCCAGAAAGTAATAACAATGACTGGACGAAATATGGAGAGTTAACAGCCACACATTCAGAAACACCGACAGGCAGGGTGGCTTCGTTGGTCACGTTTAAGGTAGACACGGACTATAAAGGTCGAGCAACTAAAAAAGACGGATTAAGGATTCCGACTGGAGTGACGTGGGACAGGATAGCTGAGGCAACAGTCTCTACCGATTACTACTCCCCTGGAAACGTAGTGATTGGGAATGGGGATTGGGAGCCGGTAGTCGTGAATCCGGTGAATAGTAGTAGCAGCACTTTTGCAGTCTTACCACATACAAGAACTGTTCCTAGAGTTGCTGAGAAACCCGGGGAGATGCTTTTGAGAGAAATTTATAACGCAAAATAAATTATTTTTCCGATTTTACTACTTCTTAAAGATCAGCTACCTTATCGCTTAGCAAAACCAGCTCTAGGGTCATTCTGGGGGACTAGGGACAGTCTAAAAGTACTATGTTTATGCAAAGAAGTAATGTTGCGTGTGGGTGGAACTTTTTGACCTTTATTGTCGCAATAGTATAATCCATCCAAATTTAACACACATTTTAAAATATTTAGAATTTATATGAGTAGAGGTCTTGAATCAGTTGATCGATTTTTGAGACGCGAAGATTCTTTTCTTGCGCAAGCTGTTCAGAGAATTTCACCAGAGAAAGGGGGCGAATACAGGGACCCACTCGTGAAACGAGCTGCTGAGGTAGTAATTGCTGCACCGATGGCAGTAGCAGGTGTACCTATTGTTAGTGCGTTGGCTACACTTATTGAGCTGGACGGCGGCTCTCCCTTCTACCTTGATACTCGCATCGATCAAGAAGGTAAGCCATTTTCGATTATTAAACTTCGGTCCATGCGCGTCGGATCAGAACCTGACGAAACCACCTCACTGCTTGCAGCCCAATATGATCCAGAACAGGACCCAAGAAATACAAAGCTTGGCAAAATTTTGAGAGAATATGACATCGACGAATTACCACAAATTTTTCAAGTGTTATCTGGAAAACTTGCACTGGTCGGAATTCGTGCTGTTGCCCCATACGCAAAGGGGTTTATGCAAGACGGGCTTCCCGCAGACCAATTCGCACAATGGGAAGAGGCATACGAAGAAGGAAAACCCGGCCTTATTAATCTAAATGCGGTAATAAGCCATAATCGAAAAGACGATATTGCTCGACTGCGAGCCGATTTATTTTATGCGGAACATAAAAGTTTAGGATTTGATCTTTATATAATTTTTAGACTTGGGTCTCGAATATTCAGTAAGTTTAAGGAGAAATTAAGTAAAAGCTCGCATACCTTTTATAGTTACAGACAAGCAGGTAACGTTACAAAAACATCATCAGGAGGCTGATAACAGTTGGTTATAACAAGTTTGGGCTAAAGATAAAAAAGGCAACCCAAACACCTTTCTTGTCCAAAAGATGTAATATAATTTTAATTCAAGATATGCAAATCAATAGCAAGGGAGAAAAGTAATATGCCTGCAGGTATAAGTGGACATGAAGGAGAATCTTCAATAGGTGTGGGATACTCTGCCCAACCCCCTACAACCCCCGACTTAGGGCCGTTTACCAATAGGACTTTAAATTGGCTTGCCGAACATCGACTGACAAGGCACGTTGCTGAAGTAGGAGCATTTGTAGCTGCAACTGCTCCATATGCACCAGTTATTATCGATAAGCTTGCCACTGGTAAACCTATTACTTTTAAAGATTTTACAATCCTTGCAGCTCTTTCAGGAACATTCGGCTCGGCTACAACTACTGTACTCGAAGTTTACACAAGAATGCGCAGTATTTATATTGGAAATAATGATCAGGAACTTGCTAGACAACACCAACTTAACTTAGCTCAAAGATCTAAAGATGAACGAGTAATTCATTTGTTTGAAGAAAGTGGAGTAGTCAGGTTTCATCCGCATGGTGACCTTCTTCGAGGGCCTGCAAACCCACCGCCCCCAGAAGAACCAAAAAAGTGATATCTTTTTTGATTTTTACTTAGGCCTCTTCCCAAACCTCAGCCGTCGCGCCAAACTTTCTGACCTCAGCCTCCAGGGCAAAGCTGATATGGATATCATCGTTGTCCTCATCAACCAGGAGTTTTTTAGTATACCGCTTGGTCCGGATTAACAGTTCCTTGGTCTGGCAGACAAACAGAATCTCCGGGGGAGTTTTCAGATTTTCCATCCAATCGTAATCAGTCAAGAATTTAAGATAGGTCCGGATTCTTTTTCTGATCCGGTAAGAGGGGAGGGAAGCATTAAGAATTTCCAAAAGGTAATGGCTCTGGTTATTATTTTTCGCTCTACTAAACAATAGTTGTGGAGAAAGCTCTGATAAGAAGCCAAAAGAGTAATAAGTGGATTTTGGGCTAACATAATCCTGAGCTGTGGCGTAGTCGAACACTACCCCGTTAATACTTTGAGCCTTAAGGTCAAGACAGATGTCAGCCAAAAGCTGGCAGTTTGACTTAAAGGTTTCTGACCGGTCACCATCTTTGTAAAGTTTCCTAATTGCTCCCGGATCCAAGCTTTCCTGTGTCTTTAACCACCGGATACCATTGGTCCCGAAGTAATACACTGCCGGTAGGGTATTTTTGCCAAAGGTATATGGGTCGTAGATTCTTTTTAAATACCCTTTTTCTACTAAGTCCGGTAACCAGGTATTGATGGTTTTTTTATTTTTATGCTTTAGGAATTTTTGTATTTGGTTAGTGTTTAAGAATCTGAAGTGATAGTGGAGGGTTATTATTTCTTGTTGTTTGGGTGTGATTTTTGGTAGTGTCATGTTTGGTATTTATTATTCTGTATTGTATTTTTAACTTAACTTACTTTGCCTACCCCAACCTACTCCTTTTCTTTTAAAGGTAGGTGCCACGATATTTAAGAATTCAGCTTCAAATAAGACAAAATCTTGCCATCGCTCCCGATGGTAATAACTATTACGACCTGAATCCATGTTTTTGGTAGATTTTGGGTGATTTTTGCCCAATAAAAGTTCCGTCATTTCCCCTATGTATACCATTGGTTTTATGAACAGACTTACTACTGGTTGGCTCTTCCGGTTCCGAAGCCTGCTGTTCTACTTTCCCTGTTTTTTCTTCCGTTCCAAACAGCATCTGCAACTGTTTTTCCACCACGGCTCTGGGATTGGCATAGTTCTTTCTGGTGTTTTCAATGATGAAGTCACGGACCCAGTTCGATCCCTCAATATCCAGGGGTATAGTTTCACCACTGAAAGCATCCTCTGAGTCTGCGTTGGTGACTTTCATAAAGAAATGGTGGGGCGGGAGGTTGACAATTTGGCCTTTGGCCACCTCCGGGTCCATAAAGGGAAGAACAACCGCTTCATCGTCGGGTCCGTTCTTTAAGGCGACGATGGTGCCGGAATTGCCCAAGACTACCTTGGCGGTTTTAACTTCGTCAATTTGGGCGACATTTTGGTGTGAAGGGATGATATACACATGGAATTTACGGGCTTCCGAGAAGATATCGGCAAAGTGGGGTGTGGCAAAGTTTTGAAACTCATCAATATACAAAAAGAAATCCCGCCTTTCGTTTTCCGGAATTTGGGCTCTCTGGTAAGTAGCCATTTGGATTAAAGAAATTATGAGGGTGCCAAAAAAGCTGGACCGTTCCTCACCCAATTCACCTTTGGAAAGATTGACCAATAAGACCTTACCCTCATCCATAATCTCTGCCATCTTAATGGTGCTTTCTGCCTGGAGGAGAATGTGTCGGGACATTTTGGAGGTAATAAACTCACCCAGCTTATTGGTTAATGGAGAGATCACCTCGGCTTTTTGCATGCTGCCGAACAGCTTAAATTCCTCAGTCCAGAACTGCTTTAAGACTGGATCAGTAAGAGTCGCAGTTACGCTTCTTTGATACGCCTTATTAGTTAACAGCTTCTGGATAGTCATGAGGGTAGGGGATGGGGTGGTAAGAGCCGTCATGCTGGCGTTTCTTAGGATATGTTCCATTCTTTGTCCCCACTTATCCTTAGGCGTAATGCGCATAAAGACCGAGATCAAGGAGCTCGTTATAAAGTCGGCTGCTTCCTCCTCATCCGCAAATTTGCCTCCCGGAGCCAGGATATTCAGTCCTACCGGCCACGACTTATCAGTGGGATCCAGATAAATGACATCATTCTTCCGGCTTTCCGGAATAATCCGGGCCAGTTTTTTAACGAGATCCCCATGGGCGTCAATAACGGCCAGCCCCTTGCCGGCTAAGATGTCCTGGTAGGCCATCTGTTCAATAATCGTGGTCTTGCCCATCCCGGTTTTGCCAACAATGTAGGTATGTTCATGGCGTTGACTTGTGGTTAACCCGACCGGCGTTTCCTCACCGCCATAAGTGTTTTTTCCCACAACCACATCTAATTGGGTCGAGGATTTCTTGAAAGATAACGGGGCCGGCAGTTCCTGGCTTTTACTTTTGACTAAACCCGCAGTTTTAGTGGTATCGGTATAGGGAAAATGGTAGAGGTCAGACAGTTCGGAAGCTGATAACACCGGATTGTGATGCAAAATGTTATCAGGAGACAGGGTTCTGTTTTTAAACCAGTCAAGTTGTTCTTTCAACCTGGGAGAAAACAACCCCAACTTGGTAGTAAGTGACTGGTACGTGCTGCTTAACTGGCCGAAGGAGGCCAGCAAGCCGTTGAGTTTCATGGTTACCTCCTCTGAATTCTTAGACACCACCAGTAACCGGATGGACGTTTCAAACAACTGCTGGCCGATTTTCTCTTTAACTACCGTGGACAGTTCCTGCTCGTACGGATTTAAAATTTGCTGGGCTTTGGCCTGAGCGGACGAGGTCATGAATGGCCTGGTGCTGGGGCCGTGTACGGTGTCAGAAGCAATCTCCGCCACAAAGGTTAAAAGTCCCATGATGACAAAACCGATGGCTTTCACCATCCACCAAAAGACAGAAATGACGGGGAGGGATTCAAGGAGCTGGAAAATGCCCTTGTTTAGAACCGGGGTCAGGGGTTCGCCTTTGTACATTTTCTGCTTGAGTTGGCGCATTTCTTGCAACTCCCGGTCATGGGAGCCGGAGAGGACCGGACTGATAACCACTTGGAAAGAAATTAGTTCCCCGGGGGCCAGTCTCGTCATGTTGCCGGTGAGGTAGGAAATGGGGTCGTGTTCAGATAAGACCTTCTGGGTGGCCAGCGGCAGGGCAAAGTGGCTGGACAGTTTAAACTCCTCCACGCCAATATATGCCTCACTTTTCCCTTGCCCCAGGTTCTGACCTAAATACTCTGAAATCTCCTTAATTTGTATTCCCGGTAAATATGACAATAGGTTGCGTTTGATTGTGTCGGCGAATTTGGCGTCAGTGGCCAGCAGATACCGGATACCCTGGTCCTTGGTGGACACGATCTCCAAAGAGTATTCGTTCTTAACGTTACCCAACCTGCCCCAAAGGTCTTTTTGCCGGGCCAGGGAATGGAGTAGCGTATACAGCTGTTCCGTAGCAAAGGCTGATTTTCCTGTATCAGCCGGGAAAGTCAGTTGGATGAGTTCCTTCGGGGCTGGCTTTTTACCCACGATGGAAACTCCCAGGGGAATAAGTTTCCTAAACAATCTAATAATTCCCTTTACAACAAAATAACTAAGGATGAGAAGCGGTATCGGGCCCAGAAGGACCAGCACCACGACGGCGTTCGGCGGTAACAGCGGTACGAGAAAACTATTAAGCCAGTGGTAGAGGTTTAACCGCCAGGCCACCGGAATGGGTAAAGCCATTAGTACATAAAGCGAGAAGAGCTGGTTACCGGATAGCAAGTGTTGCTGGATTTGATGAATGAGTTGCAGCTGTTGTTGATCGAGAGTGGTCATACGGAATCCTCACCACTCCACAACTTGTACAATTGTTGGTAAGTTTGTTTGCCGAAACGGGCTCCGGCGATAACCAACTCAGCCGACTCGTAGGGAAGGATCCTTTGGTAGGGGACGCTGTGGGGATTTTCGGCTTCGGCCTCAAGCTGACTGACGATGTAATCAAGAAACAAAATACCGCTGGGGTCCTGGGTAAACAGAGCTGCATTTTGCTCATGTTCAGACTTAATAGCTTGGCTCATGAGTTCAGAAGTGCCGGTGTCGAGAGTTTGTTCAAACCGGGAAAACCTGGCCGTGGCTTTATCAGCTACCATTTGGCCTTTGCCTTCAAGTTCGGTAACCGCCCCCAAAATCGCCCCCGCGACTTCCATCATGCCGTCGGAGTAGTCGTAGTAGGAAAGGAAAGTACTGACTCTACCCTGGTTATAAAAAGACAGGGCGGTAAGAAGCAGGGGATTAGCCCCGACTTGCAGTAGAGTCTCGGCACAAGTTTTGGCTTTAGTCGGGGTGACGCCTTTTAGTCTAATCCAGCGATCCTTAAATCCTTCCAAGACGTTAAGAAAAGATTGCCGACCGGATTCGCTTAAGAATTGGGATAAATATGCGTGTTCTTCGACCCGGATGCTTTGTAAAAACTGGGGAATTCCACTTCGATATCCGGTTGATATGGACAGCCTTTTGCGCAGCTTAAAAGCTTGAAGTGCGGTATCTTCGTCGTAAAGAGCAAACCCTGCCGATTGTTGCATAGAGATTGGCAGGGACTATTAATGTATCAAATTATATCACCTGTTGGATAACTGGGATATGCTGGAACGGTGTGAAGTCAGAACCTCAACTCTAAAATCAATATCTACTGTTGAATAAAACTAGAGAGATTTAATTATGTCTAATAATTGTCTTGCTCTAAAACCTTTAGGTAGGTCAACGTCTCCGAATGACTGTTTATCAACCGACATCGAGACAATCTTTACATCTGGCCTCTGCGCTCTGATATAACTTGCAGCTCTGGCACCGTCGCCCGCATTGGGCATTTTACCGTCTACACAAGCTACACTAAAATCAGTTGGAGAATCTACAATTGCTTTGACATCTTCAGCGCTGTAAGCGTCCGCTACCACTTCATGTCCGTCAAGCTCAAACACATTTCGTAATCCCTGATGAACTACTTCCTGATCGTCGGCGACTAAAATTCTTTCTCTTTCACCCATTCAATTTCTTCCTTTCAAATTGACCCTGGCCCCGCCATGAAACTGGCTTGCATGAGCTTGGGTGATAGAGGATTTAATAGCCTGCATTCCTGTCTGTGTATCTCCAAGTCCTTCAATCCCAGCCTCGGGCACGAAATATAAATTTTTAAATTTACCACCTTCAACAACGACATTTTCCACTACCGGCTCTTGTCCTTCAACGAGGTCAAAGACATGTCCGGAACCGAATATAACTGCTGTCCGCTTTGTCTTGCACCCACCGCAGTAATAAGACCACCTGGCCACAATTATGTCTTCTCCGCCCTCTGGAGTCTGACTCATGTCCATTTCAAATTTTTGTGGCATTTTATACCCTTTCTTTTATTTGCTTTCTCCGCTTACTTCCGGTGGAGTTGATAAGAGATTTTCTCCTCTAAGCTCGAATAGTAAGTGCGATGCTCCAGCTACAGCTGAATCGGTCCTTCCACCTACACCCTCAACTAAATAAATCGTAGTTGCCAACTCTCCAGCCGTAAGAGAATTGTTTAGAACCCTTGGCCAAAAACCACCCGTATTATTTAACATCCTTGCTAAATTTGGATCTCTTTCTTGGAATAATCTCCTCACTAAGGGTTTTTCAGCTTCAGTCATTGCGGCATTTTATATTATAGGACGGGTTGTGTCAATGAAAAAGCGTTTGCCGATTCTTATAACGCTGTCTGCTCCATTTGTTGTCTGAGAGTCGTTTTTGCCAAGTGGACATATTTGTAGGTAGTCTCCATTTTCTTGTGTCCTAGAAGCTCCTGCAGGGCGGGAATGGTCATCCCCTTGTCTACCTTATGGGTGCCGAAGGTATGTCTTAAGGTGTGGACGCTGGCTTTTTTGCTAATACCGGCTTTTTCCAGGTATTTGTGGACCAGATATCTGATAGACCTGACGTCAAGCGAGGTGCCGTTTTTTGCCAAAAATAACGTTTCTTGGTCTACTACGTCCTCTTGTTTGTTTCTAGTCACCTTGTACACTTCCAGAGCCTTGATTGCTTGTTCTTCAAGGGGTATCGTTCGGTCTTTCTTACCCTTTCCTTGACGCACCACCAGAAGCTTATTTTCCAAGTCGATATCCTCCTGTTTCAAGCTTACTAACTCCCCCACCCGGACACCGGTTTGCAGAAACACCATTAAGATCGCATAGTCCCTGGAGTTTTGGGAAGCTTCATACAATAAGGCTTTATATTCGTTCCTGTATAACACTTCCGGATCCTTTTCTTCCCGGATTGGCCCTTTGACTGTTTGGGCGGGGTTGCCAGCAATATAGTTGTTGTCCTTCATGAAAGTGAAGAATTTTCTTACCGCGGCCAGTTTTCTGACCCGGGTGACCCCGCTAAAGCCCCGGGAAGACAAGGTACTTAAGAACTCCACTATATCTATCCTGGTAAACCTTTGGGGGCTATCCCAATCTACCCGGACTCCTCGTAACCATTCTAAGAACTGTTTCAGGTCGTCAGTATAGGCTCGGATAGTCTTGGGCGAGTTGTTTGCCCCCACCAGAGCCGTCTCAAATAAGCTTAAAGCCCCGGTGGTAGTAATCTGGCTTTCCATTTTTACGTCACTCCTGTAATAAGGACAATACTGTTTGCTGACTGCATACTCAATATCAAAAACCTTTAGTTAATCTACTTCCTATAACCATTATACATTCCTTTATAAGGAAATAAAGCGCGCGGCAAAACGAAGCTGGGCAAAATAGGAGTTTCTTATAATGAGGGGTTATAGGAAGTGGGGAAATGATCGCGGGTAAGTAAAACTTTTTTACTTCCCATCCTTTATTTAATGGTTACCTCCATGTCCTAGCGGCAACTATTCTGTTTAGATCTTCTTCGGCTAAATTATACTTATTTTTACTTCTTCGCCATTCGGTTAGCATTCGACGATAAACGTCTAGCATCCCTATGTGGCTGTTGAGATCCTTAATTTTTAAGTTTTCAAATCTGTGTCCGTCACGAAGATGGCGAGCATAGCCCAGATATTTGATCTCAATCGTATCATTCCCGTCGAAACCTAGAAATGTAACTTCATAATCTTTAATAGTTGTCTTATTCTTAAGCGGTTCATAGGCTCTTCCCAGGCATTCAAACAGGTTGAGAATGTCTAGTACCTCAATGCACCCATCTCGGCCGAGAGTATCTTTATAAATATGTTCGGCAATGGATGAATACTCAAGTTCATAGCCTTCCTCAACCGCTTCCCGCTGATAGGCAATAGACTCAGCTTGGTTTGGATATAGCTTTTCTAGAATTTGACACTGATTTGCCAGAAACAATCTTTCTTTTCTAGTTAGCGATATCCCCTCCTCTTGTTTGGTGTTAATTGGATTGGTTGATGGGCTAACTCCCCCCAAGAAGTCCAAGATTGACTGCCCCAGGATTTTCCATTCTCCGATTTTTTGACAAACTATTTTTCCCTCCCGACAGTATTCGATCATCGTCTGCGGATTGATATCAATCAATTTGGCCGCATCTGTAACGTTATAGACTCGATTAGGCTCAATTATTTTTTCCATAATTAGTAATTATAAACCAAAGTGGAATATATGTCAACTATGGGTGAACCACTGAAGAATATCACTTATGTATCTTTGTTTAGAATATCTATTGCCAGAAGCGTTGTAGTAGGTCCATCTTAGCTTCCAGGAGTCTTTTTTTTATCAACCTCGAGCTCGCCAAATTTAGCTGTCATTGTAGGATTACCACGCGTTAATCTTTTGATTGACAAATCTTCCACCTTATTATTAGCGAGACGAAGATTGTTTACAGACTTTACAAGTTCGTCTTTGGTCTTCTGGAGATGGTTGATGGTTTTATCGATTTCATCAATGGCTGTATTAAAGTGGCCGTAATAAAGTTTAGAATTATTACTAAAGGATTCCTTGAACTTGCTTATATTTTCCTCAAAGTTAGTAATGTCAATATTCTGGTTCTTTACCAGCGCAAGTTCAGCTTTGTATTTCATTGAACCTAGAGCGGCGTTACGTAAAAGAGTTATCATAGGGATGAAAAACTGTGGGCGAATGACATACATTTTAGGATGACGGTGGGATACATCAATAATTCCAGTATTGTAGAGTTCATTATCGGCTTCTAGGAGCGAAACGAGGACGGCATACTCACATTTTTTCTCAAGACGATCTCTGTCGAGTTCTCTCAGGAAATCCTCATTCTTTTTCTTCGCAGCAGTTTCGTCCTGCTCATTTTTCATCTCGAACATAATTGATATTATTTCGTTACCAGACTCATCGGTTTCGCGATAAATATAATCGCCCTTACTGCCGGTCATGGCGTCGTTGTCCTTTTCAAAATATGCATTTGGGAAAGCAGTGGCACGAAGTTTGTTAAACTCTGTCTCGCAGTGTTGTTCCAGCGACTCGCCTATCATTTTTGTAGAAAGTTTTGCCTTCATATCCTTATAGTAGGCAATCATTTCGTCTTTTGTTTTTAATTCGTTCTCATATTTATCTTTTAAATTTGCTTCAACGAGTTTTTTCTCGTTTTCTTTGGTTGTGAGTTCCATATGAAGCTCGTCGCGCTCTTTTTCAACCTTGTTTACTGCCTCCGTAACGGCGAGTTTTTTCTCCGTCTCGGTAGACTGGAGTTTTGACTTTAACTCAGAAAGCTCCGAATCTTTTTGAGATTTTAACTGTGTGAGAGCAAGTTCTTTCTCGGCCTTAAGCGCAGCGACTTCAGCATCTTTTTTGGCCAAGTCATCTTTTAATGCGTTTTTAGTCTTTTCCTCAACCAATTTGACGGCATTTTCTTTATCGGTTTTAAATAACTCTTCTCGTTCGTGAAGTTCGTTTTCAAATTCGTGGTCATGCACCTGTTTAATAAGATCTGCATATCCTGCCTCATCTACTTTGAATACAGCTCCGCACTTTGGACATTTAATGTCATTCATAACTAGTTCTCTTTTCCATAATTATTTCACGATACATTTTATTTTCCAGATTTAGTTCTATTGTCTTGCTTGCACAACATCTGGCAGTTTTCTGCAGTTGTCTTACCACCATCGTGCCAAGGTTTAATGTGGTCAGCTTCCATTTCTTCGAATTCAAAAGTTTTTTTACACCAAACACATTTACCTCTTTGTCTCTCGTACGCTTCGCGTTTCATTTTGTCATTGAACGCGCGTATTGAAAGATTTTCTTCTTGCCTAGTCAAAACGTACGGATAAATACCAGATTTCTTGGTTACATCTTCGTCTTGCATCAACTCTTTAATTTCAGCTTCTAATTTACTGGCGTTCAGTTTTTTGTCTTTAAATTTGTTATACAGTTCGCCCCAATTCACGCTCGCCATTTCATTTCGGTGCCTGGGAAATGTCTTACGAGCCCAAGCAACAACATTTTGGAAATAAATCCACAACTCGTCTGCACTTTTGTCATGCTGATGCTTGGCCATGTAATCTTCTATTTTGCCGTCATTAATCCACGAAAGCGCGGTTTCTAAATATTCCTGCCGGATTGGCGAACCACTAACTAATTGTCCACCATCGCTTGCTAAAAGATATGCCGCACAGTTTGATTTGCTGAATTTAAGTTTTGCGTCCGAAAGCCACGGCCCAGTATAAACCGCGTTGCGAATTTCTTGGTCATTCACCTTTTCTCCGTATGTGTTTATGACCGTAAACCAATCAATTCGCTCTTTATCAGTGCCTTCGCAAAGATAAATCATCAGGTCATAATCCAAAATTTTATCCTGCTCCTCTTTGGTCAAATTATGGAAAAAGCGGTTATTCAGGGAAAAATCACCATTCACATATTGCCCGATACTAATAGTGCGCTGTTGGCCATCCAGTACTTCGTAGCCGCCATCGTCTCTTATCATCCAATACATCACGTTCAACGGAAAACCGTTTTTAACTGTATCTATTACAGCATCACGCTGCTTATCTTTATATACAAATTCCCGTTGGTATTTAGGTCGAATATCAAGTTTTCCACCATAGCCCACAACGCCTTCTTCATTGTTGTCTTTATACCCATCTACCACATCACGTACTAGTATTTTATGTAATTCTATCTTCATTTTTTATCTCCTTTTTTCCGTATCAAAATACGTCCATACTTTAGCTTTCCATTGATATAAGGCCCATCTTTGCCTGAAGAAGACGTAATCCCCGCTAAACCTTTGATGTTACCAGCTAAGAGACCAACTATTTCAAATTGTTCAGGATTATATTTATCTACAAATGTAATAGGGACTCCCACGACACCATGGTAGTCTACTGGAATGTCAGAAACTTTATCAGTGTTTATTGCATTGTAATTGTCATACTTAAGAAAATCATTGGGGGTATATTTCTTATACAAAGTTAACTCTTGATGACGTTTTGTAGTTTCTAAATTTGTAAACCATAAAATTCGCCCCATACTGAAATACTTTATTCCGTCAACAATCTTCTTTCTTGATTCTGTGGGAATATCGTAGTTCATCGGAACTTGAAACCATTTAGTACCACCATTGTCATAGCCAAGCCAAAGTTTGTTATCTCTAATTATTTTGAAAATTTCTTTATAGGTAATAGCATTTTGATCACCCAAAATTAAAAACTTTTTGCCATATTTAATAAGCTGGGCGACATATTCACGAAAGAGTGAAAATGGGGGGTTTGTAACTACAATATCTGACTGTTTTAGAAGTTCTATGCATTCTTTGCTCCTAAAATCTCCTCCGTCCTTGAGAGGCATAGAAACATTTGCATCGTGTCGGAGCAACCATTCCACATCAGAGAGGCCAATAGCGCCGTCAGAATTGGAATCTGGAACTTCATTAATTTCAATTTTAAACGGCTCTTTGCCTTTCGGTTTTAAGCCTTGGACTTCAAAGAGCGGCAACTGTCCTCCGGCAATTGGCGACGTGGTATAACTGGCAGTAATTAACTTTTTGAGACCGAGAGCATTAAAATTAGCAGCGAAATATTTAAAAAAATTGCTCTCAAACGGATCATCACAATTGCAATAAACAACCTTACCCCGAAATTGTTCTTTGTAGTGCTTTAGCTCTTTTTCAATATCAGTCAATTGAGTATAAAACTCATCTTTTTTGGCTTTGCCTGCCTTGCCTAAGTTTGTATTTAATGATTTGCTTTTCATAATTTTTTTTACCTAACTCACCTATCTAGTGAATCTCGTAACGCTTGATATGCTTCAAACCCGGACAGCGGGTTTTGTGGCAATTCTTCACTGGTAAATAAATGGTCCTGCAGTTTACCCTCCCTTAGCATGTTTCTCACTTTTCGCATAGTAAGCTCTGCAAGCGCTGCCTTCACTTCTTCTTTTGTCGAGAAACTAAATATAGCTAAAAGACTTCCGCTAATACCGATGTGTATGTATTTAATTTGACCATTAATTGCAACTTTAACCGCCACCTCTTCCCGGTCTCCGGTTTTAGGCAAATCCTCAATACTTCTAATTTTCGTGTCTTGCAAAATAACAGCTCGATGAAACTTTCCCACTTTACTTTTGGCGATGTCATAATATGAAGCTGTTTTTTCTTGGACTAGTTCCCGTCGAGTGAAATAATCAACTCCCCTATTATCCTTATATTCAAAGAATATATTGAGCTCAGGCACTAGTTGTTGATAGGGTTTTTCCCCATCGAATCTATACTCTAATTTTCTAGTGTCTCCTGGTTTCAAAACAAACATATCTGGAGATCGCCATTCATAAGCAAATCCCCGAATCCCCCACTGGCAGTCAATCGCTACCTTCTCCCCGGTATTTATGGCCTGAAAATATACAAAGTGGCCCGCTGATCCCCCTGAGCCGCCTGAGCTTGGTTCTATGTCTAAAACGGGTATGTTGTCAGGCATCTGTTTGTCTTGATCTTTTGGGGGTTTAGGCGGTTCGTACAAGGCTGCTAAAAACCGCTGCATCTGTAAATATGATTGTGTCTTTACTTGTTCTCTAACTTCTCCCGCTGCCTCCTGAAAATCAGCAACCCAATTCGGTCCTTCTGCCTCCCGGGAGCGAAACTTGTCATGGATAACCTCGAGCGCCTCTCTAACCAGTCCGTGGCCCATATGTGGGCGAATTTCTTCCGCAACTGAAAGGGGGCCAGATTTATAATACAAAACCAAACTGTTAATATCGTAAGCGTCTTTTTCCTTATACCGAGAACCCACGACTATCCCCTTCATGGTAATTATCCCGACAATGTCAGCAATTTTTAGAGTAGTCTTTCCTTCCGCGCCGTTAGGTAGTTTTCCCGCGAGCGTTATTGTTATGGCATGGTTAAACATTTCATCGGCACCACGGGCCTTACGCACAAGAAAATCATCCTGTACTCGTTGGTGGCGCTTCCCGGAGGCTGTCCCGCCATACTCCGGTCCCAAAAAGTCGATCTGAATCTGCTCAGAGCCTTTATTGGTAGTGACATCTTTTATAAACGAATAGGTTGAGCCTTCTTTTAGTCTGTATCCCCTACCCTTCAATAGCTCCAAAATCGTGGCGTACCTTTTCTCGTCCACAATTTCCGGGTTGACCGCAATATCAATGTCTTTTGACCCGACGTGCTGAAAACCTACATCTTTATTTTGATATTCTTTTAACAACAGGTACGGAACCCAACCACCAACCAAGACTAATCCTTCGCGATATGATCCGAGCGCAATCATTAACTCAAGCAGGTGAGACAAAGATACGTCCGCAATGTTTGAAACAAAGGTGGTTTTTGTTCGATTTTCTTCGTTGTTGGCCATAGTAATTACAGCTTCAGCTTTAACCCGCGTAGGTGCTCTGCTTGTTCTACACCTCGCCCTGGATTGGTAAATAAATCCATATATAACTGAATATTACTGACAACAGGCACATTCCCCACGGCGGGAGAGGAAATCATCCGTTTTTTATAAAATACCCCCTCGTCGTACGGTACGTACAACTCGACATTACCGCCACTTTCTATTTCCTGTAATTCAAGTGTTTTTTTCCATTGCTCAATGTCTGCGGGTTGTTGAACATAAAACTGAACCCTGGTAATCCCCCTGATAAATGGCGCCACTAAGTCAGCCCCACTAAAAAATGAAAGTGCAAAGGGGCGGTTCCCGGAGTTTTCAAGTACCGAAGCGAGAATCGCCATATACCCCTGTCGATAACTGAAAAATGTAAACTTCTGCTGTTGGTATGTAGGATATATTTTCTTCCACGCTTCAAAAAGTGCAGCGGTGTTTTTGAGTGTTAGTTTTACATCTTCGTTTCGCCCTATAAATTCTTCTTCCACCATCCGATCAATTACCTTGTGTGTTTGGCCCAAACTAACTTTTGCTTCTTGAGAGAGCTCACCCAATAGCCATGTTTTATTTGGATCTGTAAGTAAGACACGGGTTATTCTGCTTGATACCGGGGAGAACAGGTTTTTAAGCACTATTTTCTGGCTAAACGGGTTCTTTTCAACTATTTTCTCAACATATGTGTCACCTTGTTTAAAGTAAAAATTACCAGCAAGATCCATCAACCCGACCCCTTCTTCTTTAACTACCTGTCGAGCCCGTTCACCGAAAAATCTCCCAGCCACAAACGGTGTGTTTCCGCTTTGAGATCCGTACTCCTTTGCCTGACGAGCTGTCTCACGAAGCGATGCTGTGCCACCGGCATTCTGCACTTCTATTACTACAGGAAATTCCTTGTCCCCCGTTTTAAGCACGGCTTGAGCATCCGGGCGGTTAAACCCTCCGGGCCCAGCTTTATACCCCTCAAGAGTAACCCCTTCAGGTAAACTACCTGGGAGTTGACTAGCCAAAAGTGCAGAAAATTGTGTGTCTTTCATCGGTTATGGCATTTTCACTTTGCAGTGAAACTATATCATATAGTGAAAACTTATGCAACACTGACATTTTAGACTCTCGATGGAACAAGGTTTTTGTCTAACTTTTTGTTTTTTATGAAAGTTGACTCAATAATCCGATATCGCTTGACATTTGTCAAATAACCTGACTATAGTAACAATGTATAGGTAAATATTATGTACGAGGCATTTTTTAATCTCAAAGAACGACCTTTCTCTATCAGTCCGGATCCCCGCTTCTTCTATTTAACCGACCAGCACCGCGAGGCTTTGACTAACTGCCAGTACATGATTTCCAACCGCATCGGTCCGGTTTATGTACATGGGGATGTAGGAACCGGCAAGACTACTATCGCCCGGAGGCTCTACCAGCAGCTCAGCGACGATCCTAAGTACATTGTAGCCATGATTATTTCACCTAATTTGAAGTCAGCCAATGCCCTGCTCCGCCTGATTATGCAGGAATTTAAGGTCAAAACCGAAAAAAAATACGAGGGGTCGTTGCGAAACTTCGGGAACTTCTTACAGGAAAAGGCCATTGAAGGCAAGGTGCCGGTTCTGTTTATTGACGAGGCTCAACTACTTAAGCCGGATATGCTGGAGTTAATCCGATTCCTGCTTAATTTTGAAACCAACACCCTGAAATTGCTTCAAATCGTGCTGTTTGGACAAAATGAGCTGGCAGCTAACCTTGAGAGTAAACGGGAGCTGAAAAGCAGGATGTACCGCTCGGCCCTGGCTTCTCTAACCCGGGCAGACACGGAAAGCATGATACAGTTTAGGTATCAAATCGCCGGAGGCAACAAGCATCCCTTTAAAACCGAGGCCGTAGACGAGGTGTTCAAGCTGTCGTTAGGACTGCCCCGGGAAGTCTGTAAATTATGCGATATGGCCCTGCTTAGGGCTTTTGCCAATGAGTTAAAAGAGATCGACGCCGGTATAGTCAAGCAGACAGCTGAGCAGCTGGCCATCAAAGAACAAGAGCCAGCACCGGCTAGTAAGACTAGCAAAAGTAAACCCGTTACTAATCACAAGGCCAAAACCATATGACAGACACAAATTCCGGCGGCATGTTTTCAAAGCTCTACGACCCGAATACAGCCAAGCCTGCCGTCAAAAGCCAGAAAGAAGTAGAAAACAAAGTTGACTCCCCTACTGACTTAGAATTGGCGGTAGAGAGCGGAGCTCCAGAAACTCCTACCTTCACTGTTAGTAAAAAGCAGCCGGCAGAGAGAACCCGGCCTCAACCCAAAGCCAAAGAAATCCGAATGACTCTCCCCCTCCCACCAGGGTCAATGGAGTTTTTGGACCAGATGGAAAGAGAGCTGTTTTTGAAACGGCCGATTAACTTAAGATCCAAGCAAAGATTAACCAAAAACTCAATTCTGCGGGCCTGGGTAGCCCTGCTTAAGGAAATCAAAGCCAATATTAACAATGTTAAAGACGAGCAAGATTTAACAGACCGCTTAAAAACGGCGTTATATCAGTTAAAAAAATAGTTTATATGATATTGCGAAGTTATGAAGTTCATATTTAAAAATCATCAATTTTCTTAGCTCTTTTATACCTAACTTACGTATAAAAGTCCGGCATCCCCGGACTTTTGTCGTATTAAGGGATGGAGTTATGAAGTTCGCAAGGTGCGAAGTTACAAAAATATGAAACTATGAACATCTTAACTAAGCAAGTAATTCAAATATGATGTTATGCACTTATGAATATCATATCTTATGAATATACGATGTTACTATATTTATAACTTACTAACTTACGAAGTGATGAACTTCATAAGTAGAAAGAAGCCAATATGAGTGAAGAATTTATATTCCAACATCGAGACCGGTTGAAGAACCACTTTGTCAACGTCTCAAAAGTGCTTCTCTACGGCTACAAGAGCCTCTCAGACGGGGCGAAGATAACTTTCCAGGTCATTGACGGTTTTGACTGGGAAGACAAGACGACGGGGGATTCCAAAGGTTATGTATTTCCGGCTGCTGAAACCATTGCCAAGATCCGCAATACTACAGTCCGGACAATCCAACGCCATATCAGAGAGCTTGAGGAGGCCAAGCTAATTACCCGCCAACGCCGGAAATACCGGGCCAGCGTGCTGTTTATTGAAACCGTATCGGATAAAGAGGCCAATAATTACTTTGATCTGTTAAAGGACAACGGG